>ERZ1022724.249-NODE-249-length-11949-cov-14.614343_pt1 | contig 11949 bp, 8 predicted proteins | sample MGYA00521091_ERZ1022724 | MGnify/ENA primary metagenome ERZ1022724 (study PRJEB33162, sample SAMN09537610) | freshwater metagenome | isolation source: freshwater | place: Canada:Alberta | collected 2017-07 | study: EMG produced TPA metagenomics assembly of the... | reverse complement strand
TCAATGGGTAATTTTAATTGTCGTCAGGGGGTAACTCTAATTGTCGTCGCACAGACAGGTGACAGGTGACAGGTGACAGGTGACAGGTGACAGGTGACAGGTGATAGGTGATAGGTGATAGGTGATAGGTGATAGGTGATAGGGGTGGAGAAATCACGAGGCGCTTTGACTTCGTGAGGATGGTCCAGATCGATCCGGCCTTTTGAAAACGGGTTTCTGGTCCGGCCTTCCAGTCGTTGTGGATTACGATGGAATGGTTGAAGATCAATGTTGCAATAAAGTTAAACATTTTTGATTCTGATGGTTTTTCGGGTTACTTTTGAGTCCGGCGGATCCTCTGATTGACTGTGCATATCTTGCTGTTCAGGGGGCGGGGTGATCGTGGGGATCTTAAAATAATAAATTCTAAATCAATTAGTTATGGTTCTTCAGGTGCATGCTTGAAGGGGTGGAAGATGGTTGGGTGGTCGGTCGCGTTGCGATTCATGATTGTTGCGATCTGATGATTGCCGTAAAAGGCCCCGGTTCGACGTTAGCTATCTGTTAGCTTCGTTAGCCGCTAACAAAACCAAGATTATGAAAACAAAAATATACTCGGTGTTTCGCAAATCGCACTCATCGTCGGTCCTTCTCGCCATGACTAGCATGGTGCTCGGTTCCGGCTGGCTTGATGCCTCTTCCCTGCTGGTAAACTGGGGTGGAGACTACCTGCAGCATAGCGCGGGCTTCAGTGGCAGCTATACAACGGTGAATGGCTTGGATCTGGATGGTGATTCATCAACTGACGATTCGAGATCCGGCTACGCCTACAACGCGGCTTCTCCTGCGGTGTTCAGTCCGCCCAGTCCTTATGCGGGTGTCAGTGGAACATTCTATGGCGGTTTCGTCGTGAACTCGCTCAATACCGATGGGGACTCGGGTAAGATACTCCAACCCAATGCCCAAGGAGTGCACCAGGATGGTCCTGACCACATCAAATTCGAGACGCAGACGCAGAAAACCGACCACACTTTCGCTCTGTTTACCTATTGGGATAAAAGCGATTTTCTCAATGGCGGAAGTGGCGGGACGATCAGTCTTGATAACCTCAGTAAATTCTCCCTGAGCATTAGAAACTCCACCAACGTCCAGGACGACATCCACCTGCATATGGTGATCCGCCAGGGGAGTCAGTTTTATGTTTCCGAAGGTTTTTTCGGTGGCACGGGCGCGTCTGTGCTTGAACCAGGCTATCTCGGAGTGATTCCGGATGGCGGAACTGCTGAGTTTTTTCCAACGATGAGCGAGCTTGGTTGGAAGGCCTACAATCCCGATGGCCTCGACTTGCAGTGGGCGCACGGCGCCTGGGGGGATCCGGTCTTCGATGATATCACGGGTGTTGGGTTCTATTTTGATACATTGGCGTTCACCCAGAATAACAGCAACCTTGAGATTACCGACTTCAGCTTCACCGCTGTCCCCGAGCCTGGGTCGGCCGCTCTCGCTTTGGGGGCTCTAGGCACCTTGCTTCTGCTCCGTAGACGGAGTTAGTAGCCCCACGCCCCCCCGGTCAGTCGCTCTGTCTTTGACAGGGTGGCTTTCCGTGAACGTTTTTTGGGAACTCAGGGCTTTTTCGAAAGCGCCACGGCGCAAACCTTATAGTTCGGCTGGCGTGAGTGGGGGGCGAAGCTTGAGTGGGTGAGGGCGTTGAGTTCGGGGTAATGCATCGGTATGAAGATCTGACCACGCTGGACTGCGGGGGCCTGATAAACTTCCGCTTCCAGCTCTCCCCGCCGGAAACGGCCACTGGATGCCGCCGAGTTCATCGATCATCGCGTAGTCGGAGATCCCGGTGATGTCACAAGGTCGGTCTCGGGTGCGATCACGAATCAGTTTGAACACCGCTTCCGGACTGGTCCACTTGGCAAACACCCCACCACAGCCACAGGCGTCTGCGATGAGTCGGAAAATCCGGAAATCCGAGAGTGCCTGGCCGGGTGCCTTGCGCACGGCCTTGCTCGTGCCTGCATCCGCAGCTGCTAGAATCTGGTCATTCGCCAGCGACGTGTCCGTTGGGATGACGTCGAGCGGAATCCCGAGACCCGCTGCGACTTTTTTCCGGTGCGCCGGATCCTGGAAATCGTGGCCGCCGACGAGGGAGGTGGTATTGGAGAAAATGCGCGAACCCATCGCATTGCACTGGCCGGTGATCGATGACAGGCCTGTTCCCGGTTTGCCGATGTTGCCGGTGATCAGGCAGAGGTTGATGATGGCCTGTGCGGTGCGGACGCCTTCGTGGGATTGGTTCACCCCCATGGTCCACCACCAGGAAACGCGTTTCCCCGGCTGGGACACCTTTCGGGCGAGATTTTCAATCTGCTGCGCGCTCAAGCCGGTTTTTTCCGCAACGGCAGCAGGGGAGTAGTCTTGTAGAAATCTTGTGAACTCCTCGATGCCTTCCGACCGCGCGATGGAGGCTGGGTCGATTCTCCCATCCCGCCTGATTTCGCAGCAGCGGCACCGTCGCGCGGTCCGGTGAATCGAGGGGATCGAGCGCCTGCCAGCCTTTCGGGCAGGCCATTCCCAAGTTGACCGGGTAGCCGGCTTGCGGACTCAGATGGATCGCCCCGCCATCCGCGCCGAGATGAATCTTCAAGTTGCAGCCGATCGCGCAATACCCACAAATCGAGCTTGTCGTCGCGCTGTGCTTCAGCCGCGAGGGCACCTTGCCAAGGCCGAAGTTCCCATCCCATCACTCGACCGAAATGCCCCATGGCCGCAAGGGGGTGGTCCGGTTCTCTGAAATCATGGCTCGTCATTCAGCCACCTGCCCGCCAAGGTTGCGCCCGTCACACGAACATTACGCCGTTGAAAACATTTAAAGAACTCGGAATTCCCGCCAACCTGCTGCAAGGGCTTCAGGAACTTGGCATCATCCACCCCACAGACGTCCAGAATCAGGCGATTCCTTTCCTCATCGAAAATGGCGGCGACCTCATCGCCCAAGCCCAGACCGGCACCGGCAAGACGGCGGCCTTCGGTCTGCCCTTGTTGATGAAAGTCAATCCCAAGTCCCCGGAAATCCAAGGCCTCGTCATCGCCCCAACCCGTGAACTCGCCAAACAAATCGGCAAGCAGCTTTTCCGCTACACCAAGCATTCCGAGAAAATCTTCGTCGAGGTGCTCTGCGGTGGCGATAACTTTGACCGCCAGGTGGCCTCCCTTCAACGCCCGACCCATATCGTCGTCGCCACGCCGGGGCGGCTGATCGATTTGATTCACAAAAAAGCCCTCACTCTCGTCGGAGTGAAGCACCTCGTGCTGGATGAGGCCGACGAGATGCTGAGCATGGGATTCAAGAAGGAGTTGCTCAAAATCTTCGGCCTCACCCGCGCGCGACGCAGCACATGGCTGTTTTCGGCCACCATTCCTGATGCGATCCACGGCCTGATCAAGGATTGCATGTCCGGCAAGCCCCACCAGCTGAAGATCGACAAGGCGCACGTCGTCAACCGTGACATCGACCACCAGTTCGCCATCTGCAGCCGGGATGAGAAATCCGAGTTCATCGCCAGCTTCCTCAGGCAGCAGGGTGACAACCGCGGTGTGATTTTCTGCCGGACCAAGGCAGGTGCGGTCGTGCTCGGCAAGCAACTCACCACCAAGGGATTTCCTGTGGATGTCTTGCAGGGCGACCTCACCCAGAAGGAGCGGGATACCGTGATGCGCTCTTTCAAAAAGGAGCGCACCCAGTTCCTCATCGCCACCGACGTCGCCGCGCGGGGTATCGATGTCGAGGGGCTATCCTTCGTCATTCATCATCAGCTTCCCGAACAGGTGGAGTACTACACCCATCGTAGTGGAAGGACCGCGCGGGCTGGGAAAAAGGGCATCTCCATCGCCTTGATCGAGCCTCGTGAGCGGGCGAAGATCACCAAGCTGGAAAACGACCTGGGGCTCTCGTTCAGCGAGGCCCACGCCCGTCGATAAAATTTCCAGAGAGCTGAAATGCCTGCTTGAAATGCTTGGGAAGCTGCATCATCTTTCCCTTGATGAAAACACAAGCGCTTCTACTCCTTTCTGCCTCCCTGCTCTTTTCTTCCTGCGCCCAAAACAGCCTCACGGGCGACACCTACTCCCGTGGTGAAGCCGGTCAGGCGCAGTCGGTCAGCAAAGGCCGCATCACCTCGATCCGCCCCGTGAAGATCGAAGGTAACAGCCAGGCTGGCACCATCCTCGGTGGAATTGCGGGTGGCGCGCTTGGTAGTAATATCGGCGGCGGTAGAGCCTCCAACACGGCCGGCGCCATTGGCGGAGCCATCGTCGGCGGCGCCTTGGGTTCTCAAGCGCAGCAAGCCATGGGCTCACGCAACGGCATCGAAATCTCGGTCCGCCTCGACCAGGGGGGCACCGTCGCGGTGGTTCAGGAAGTGAGCCGCAACGAGCAATTCAGCGTCGGGGATCGTGTCCGGGTCCTCGGTTCGGGTTCCCGCACCCGCGTTTCTTACTAAAAGCAAAGTTTTTTTTAAATCTGAGGCTGAGATCCCGTCTTGGCCTCAGATTTTTAGTATTCTGTGACTTGCTAAATTATTTTTCAAACTTAACCTTCCTGCATGACCCGTCCTTCATCATCTTTGGTTGCTGCCATCGTCACGATCCTCGCCTGCGCTGCGTGGATTGGCGGGATCAGCTACGCATTGGTTTATTTTGGAGGAATATCCGCCACCGCAGGCTGGATCACGGCCGGAGCTCTCGGGCTCGTGGCTGCGTTGGTGGTGGGAGTTTTCCTGTTCGAGCTTCGAAACGCGGTGGATTTGACAGATTGTGAAGATTCGCCGGAATTCGAACCAAGGCCCGTGCCCACCCACCGGAAGGCTTCTCCGGCGCTTAAATCTCCGTCTGTCCTTTCCGGGCAAGCTCTGCGGATGTCCAACGGGCCGCTTTGAGCAGCCGGGACCGACGAATCTGGTGTCATACGTGCATCATCCTCGCCACGTCATGCGCCTTGCTGTCATCAATCTCGTCGGGCTCTCCAGCTCACTGTTAGGGGAGCACATGCCGGGCCTCACGCGTTTCGCCAAGCAAAACGGCCTGCAATCCTACACCCCTGCATTTCCCGCAGTCACCTGCACCGCGCAGTCTTCCATGACCACGGGTACATCCCCGGCCCTTCATGGAGCCGTGGCCAACGGTTGGTATGACCGCGAGAGCGCGGAAGTCCGGTTCTGGAAACAAAGCAACCACCTCGTCCGCGGCGAAAAAATCTGGGACAAGCTCCGGCGGGAAATCCCCGGCTTCACCTGTGCCAAGCTCTTCTGGTGGTATAACATGCACTCCAGCGCGGACTTCGCGATCACCCCGCGCCCTCTTTACCCGGCCGACGGACGCAAGGTCTTCGACATCCACACCCAGCCCATGGACCTACGGGACCGGATCAAGGCAGAGCTTGGCCCTTTTCCCTTCCAAGCATTTTGGGGGCCTGCCGCCGGGATTGCCTCTTCCGAGTGGATCGCCGCTGCTGCGAAATGGGTCGAAGAAAAACACTCACCCACACTCAGTCTGGTTTACCTCCCGCATCTGGATTATCCCCTCCAGAAAGACGGGCCGGCTGCTCCCCATATCCCTGCGGAACTCGCAAAAATCGACAAGCTCGCCTCCGAATTGATCGACTATTACCACGCCCGCGACATCCGCGTGCTGGTCCTCTCCGAATACGGGATTTCTCCAGTCACCCGCGCCATTCACCTCAACCGCCTTTTCCGCCAACAAGGGTGGATCCAGATCAAGCAGGAGCTCGGCCTCGAGACGCTCGATTGCGGTGCCTCCCGTGTCTTCGCCGTCGCCGACCACCAAGTTGCCCACATCTACATCAACGACCCGTCCCTCTGCGGCCAGGCCCGCGCGCTTTTGCAGGCCACCCCCGGCATCGAGGAAATCCGCACCGCCCGCGACCTCTGGGGCTCGGGCATCGGAACCCAGCGCGCCGGCGATCTCATCGCCATCGCTGCTCCAGACTCATGGTTTACCTACTATTTTTGGGAAAATGACCAAGTCGCCCCCGACTACGCGCGTACCATTGACATCCACCGCAAGCCCGGCTATGACCCCTGCGAGCTTTTCGTCGATCCCGCCCTCGCTTTCCCGAAGCTTCGGATCGCCAAATTCCTCCTCAGGAAAAAACTCGGCCTCCGCGGCTTGCTCGACGTCATCCCGCTCGACGCATCCCTCGTCAAGGGCTCCCACGGGCGCGATCAGGTGCCCATGGCCGAGCGTCCGGTTCTGCTCGGTTCCAGCTTTCCCGTCAGCAGGGCGGAGGACATTCACCATGCCATTCTTGCCGCGTTTTGCGAAAAATCCGTGTCCTGACCGACTCTAGGATTGCCAAACCGCCGCGCCTGACTAGGAATCTGCCCCCGGCGCGAAACCGTCGCCCGCAAACCAGAAGCCATTATCCCTATGAAGGACCTCAGCAAATACCGCAACATCGGCATTTTCGCCCACGTTGATGCGGGCAAAACGACCACCACCGAACGCATTCTCAAACTCACCGGCAAGATCCACAAGATCGGCGAGGTCCACGATGGCGCATCCACCATGGACTTCATGGAACAAGAAGCCGAGCGCGGCATCACCATCCAGTCCGCCGCCACCACCTGCTTCTGGAAGGATCACCAGTTCAATGTCATCGACACCCCGGGCCACGTTGACTTCACCATCGAAGTTTACCGCTCGCTCAAAGTTCTCGACGGCGGTGTCGGCGTCTTCTGCGGCTCCGGCGGCGTTGAGCCCCAGTCGGAAACCAACTGGCGCTACGCCAACGACTCCAAGGTCTCACGCGTCATTTACGTCAACAAGCTCGACCGCATCGGCGCGGACTTCTACCGCGTCGTCGCCCAGGTCAAAAAGATCCTCGGCGCACACCCACTCGTCATGGTCCTGCCCATCGGCACGGAAAGCGACTTTGTCGGCGTGGTCGATCTGCTCACCATGAAGGCCCACATCTGGGACGAATCCGGCCAACCGGAAAACTTCAAAATCGAGGAAATCCCCGCCGATATGCTCGACAAGGCCCAGGAATACCGCGCCCAACTCATCGAGACCGCCGTCGAACAGGACGACGAATTGATGGAAGCCTACCTCGAAGGCACGGAGCCCACCATCGAGCAGATCAAAAAGTGCATTCGTAAGGGCACCATCGATCTCGCCTTCTTCCCGACTTACTGTGGTTCATCCTTCAAGAACAAGGGGCTCCAACTCGTGCTCGACGCCGTGGTCGATTACCTTCCATCCCCGACCGACGTCAAACCACTCCCCGAAGTGGATGCGGAAGGCAACGAAACCGGCACCTTCGCCATCATCGATCCCAAGGCTCCATTCCGTGGCCTCGCCTTCAAGATCATGGACGACAAATTCGGCGCCCTTACCTTCACCCGCATCTATTCGGGCACCATCAAAAAGGGCGACACCGTGCTCAACTCCTTCACCGGCAAGACTGAGCGCATCAGCCGCATGGTCGAGATGCACGCTGACGACCGCAAGGAAATCGACTCCGCGCAGGCAGGTGACATCGTTGCCATCGTCGGGCTCAAGAACGTCCAGACCGGCCACACCCTCTGTGACGAGAAAAACCCGGCCACCCTCGAGCCGATGGTCTTCCCGGATCCCGTCATTTCCATCGCCGTCGCCGCCAAGGACAAGGCCAATGCTGAAAAGCTTGCCAACGCCATCGGCAAAATGATCCAGGAAGATCCTTCGTTCCGCGTCGAAACCGACGATGAAACCAACGAAATGATCCTCAAGGGCATGGGTGAGCTTCACCTCGACATCAAGATCGACATCCTCAAGCGCACCCACAAGGTGGAGGTCACCGTCGGCGCGCCCCAGGTCGCCTATCGCGAAACCATCACCAAGCCCGTCAACGACAGCTACACCCACAAGAAGCAGTCGGGTGGCTCCGGCCAGTTCGCCAAGATCGACTACACCATCGAGCCCGGCGAGCCAGGCACCGGCTTCATCTTCGAGTCCAAGGTCGTCGGCGGCAGCATCCCCAAAGAGTTCATCCCCGCAGTCGAAAAAGGCTTCAAAACCTCCGTCGATAAAGGGCCGCTCGCCGGTTATCCCTGCTTGGACTTCAAGGTCACCCTCAACGAAGGTGGCTTCCACGCCGTGGACTCCAGCAACATCGCCTTCGAAATCGCCGCCAAGGCCGCCTACCGCCAGACCATGGTCAAGTGCGCCCCGCAGATCCTTGAGCCGATGATGAAGCTCGACGTCTTCACCCCGGATGAAAAAGTCGGTGACGTCATCGGCGACCTCAACCGCCGCCGGGGCATGATCCAAGGCCAGGAGCCGACACCCGGTGGTGTCCGCGTCAAGGCCGAGGCTCCGCTGTCCGCCATGTTTGGCTACATCGGCGACCTCCGGACCATGACCTCCGGCCGTGGCCAGTTCTCCATGGAGTTCAGCCACTACGCCCCTTGCCCGAAAAACGTCTCCGACGACGTCATCGCCAAGGCCAAGGCCAAAGACGAAGCCCTCCGCGCTGCAAAGTAAGCCTGGCTGTTGTATTCCCAACCCGCCGCCCTGAAAACGGGCGGCGGGTTTTTTGTTTCTGGAATCATTCACCGTCTCTCGAAGAGCGGAGGGCGATTTCACTTTTCTCGTTTAAGATTTACGATTTGAACAAATCCCTCAGTCTGGAGCGTATCGCCGTCGTTTTAGCAATCCATCGACTTAACAGTTTTAACAAAGTACCATCATGGAGTTCCTCTGTCCTCACTGCAACATCAGCCTCAGTGCCGAGCCCGAACAGGCTGGAAAGGTCGTCCAATGTCCCGGCTGCAACAACCGTTTCCAGGTTCCTGCGATGCCAAGTGCGGCGACCTCGCCCGCAGCGAATGGGCTGGCTCAAGCGCCCGCTCATCGTGCGGGTTGGACCGAGGAGGATCACGCGAATGTCAGCTTTTGGGCGAGCCTCGGCATCGGCGCTGCCATCACCGCCACCATCGTTCTCCTTCTCTTCCCTTTCAAGGGGACCTACATCTCGGATCTGATCCTCCAGCGCGGATGGGTCAACTACGCCGAACTGTTCCTCTTCACCTGGGGCGGCGCGATCATCGGCCTCAAATGGCAGAAGAGCAAACGCCAGCGCCAGGCCATGCTGCTCGATATGCTTCCCGCCCGCTTGAGCACGGAAATCAACCGCCAATCCGTCGGCCCGGTGCTCGATCATATCTATCAGCTTCCCCGCCGCCTCCGCGACAGCCTCATGGTCAACCGCATCCGCAAGGGCCTCGAACTCTTCGAAAAACGCAATAACAATGCCGAGGTCGCTTCCATGCTCAATGCCCAGTCCGACATCGACGCCAACCGCAGCGCGGGTTCCTACGCTCTGCTCAAGGTGTTCCTCTGGGCCATTCCCATCCTCGGCTTCATCGGCACGGTCCAGGGACTCTCCATCGCCGTCGGCAACCTCGACATGAGTAACACCGCCGACCCCGAGGCAATCAAAGGCGCGATCGGGAAACTCACCGGTGGCCTTGGTGTGGCCTTTGACACCACTTTACTCGGCCTCGTGCTTTCCATGATCATGAGCTTCCCGATGGCTGCCATGCAGAAACGCGAGGAAGAAACGCTCACGCTCATCGATGCCTTCTGTACCGAGAAGCTCCTGCCCCGCCTGAATGACAGTGATGCCGCCGGTAGCCACGAACTGCTCGCCCATGCGGAAAGCCTGCCGGAGTTCGCCCGATCGCTCGCCAAGGCCCACGAGTCCTTCCTCGCCCAGCTCCAGGAGGCTACCCGCCAGCTCAAGGAGTCCGGTGAAAATCTCCAGCTCCGGCTCGACGGCCATCAGTCCACCATCGAGCAGACATTCGTGAAATCTGTTGAAACTCTAACGCGTGAGACCCAGGACTCGCTTGCCAAGCCCACTGCGCAACTCAACGAGTATTTCCACTCGCTCGCCACGGGCATCGACTCCCTCAACGAGACCCTCAAGAAACTCGGCGGCGAAACCATCGTCGTCCAAAAGCGCGGCCTGTTCTCCCGCTTTTAAGCCATGGCAAGACGGGCATCCAGCGCGGGCAATGGCGTCTCGCTCTTTCCTTTCATGAGCATCCTCGCGTGCCTCATCGGCATTCTCACGCTCATGATCAGCGTGACCATCGCCCTCAAGTCCATGCAAACCGCTGGCCGTGGCAAGGAGGAACTCGCCCGCGCCCGCGATCACCAATCCCTCGTCTCCCAACAAAGCAAGGTCCGCTCGGAAATCAAAGCGCTCCAGGGCAATCTCAAAAACCGAGACACCACCGCTCTCGGCCTCCGTGACCTCGAACAGCGCAAAATCGTCCTGCGCCGCCAACTCGATGAAAAGGCCGCGCGCCTCACCAAGCCGGACCAGACTGACAAGGCCCTCCAGAAGCTCATCGAAACCATCCTCGCCAACCTCGACGCCCTGCGCCGCGAGCGGCCCGCTCTCGAAAAAAAACTCGCCGAGCTCAAAGCGGAACTCGCCCGCAGGAAAATCAAACCCGACACCAAGCCTGTTCCGATCCAAGTGCAGCCCGGCGGGTCGGGTGCCGCTCACGTCAATCGCATCTCCTTCGTCGAGTGTGATGCCACGGGCATCCTCATCCACCGCCGCGGCCAGCCGACCGCCAGCGTCTCGCTCGCCTCCATCGGCACGGACCAAAACCTCAACCGACTCTTCGAGGAGGCCCGCGGCAAGGCGGACTCCATGATCCTTTTCCTTCTCCGGGACACCGGGAACAACTCCTACCTCCGAGCCGCCGGCCTGGCCGAGAGCTCCTATCAACTCCGCACCGGCAAGCTTCCGCTCCCCGGAAAGGGGGCGGTGGATCTCTCGCTTTTCTTCAAGCCCTGACACCACTCCATGGCCAGACGTTCCAGATCCAGCGACGAACCGGCAGTCAATCTCGACTCGTTGATGGATGCGCTCACCAATGTGGTCGCCGTGCTTATCCTCGTCCTCATCCTCCTCCAGGCGGACGTCGGAAAAACCGTCGAGCGCCTGCTGGGAGATCTCCCGCCCGCCACCCCGGAGCAGATCGAAAGCGCCAAGGCCGAGCTCACCCGACTCACCCGCGAGCGGGAGGCCGTGAAGACCGCTCTCTCCGCCGCCCCGCCCGACCCCAGGCTCATCACCCAGACCAAGGCGGATCTGGCCCTGTTGGAAAAGTCGCTCAAGGAGACCGATGTCCGCCTGCTCGCTGTCGACAAGCTCCGCCAACTTCAGGCAAAGCACCAGAAGGAACTCGATGCTGAGAAGGCCAAGACCGACGCGCTCTTGGAGGAAATTCGCAAGCTCGAAGCCTTGCTCGACCAGACTCCCTTGCCTGAGGCACGGAAACCCGACGTCGTGCGCATCCCTAACAGTCGGGAGATCCCCTCCAACGCCGAGATCTACTACGCCTATGTCATCGGCGACCGCGTCCACCTTGTCGATGCCGTCACGGCGAAAAAAATGGTCATGACCGAGTTCGAAAAGGTCAGTTCGCAAATGTTGCGCGAGACCGTGAAGGTCAAGGGCGGCAGGGATCGGAAAATCTACGATCAGGAAAAACTCGTCAAACACTTCGCCTCCCTGAACCTCACCCTCCGCGGTCAGACCATCACCGTTGTGCCCAACCGCGCATGGACGAGCCTGCCCATGCGCGTCGGTATCGACACCAAAAACGGCGGCGTCACCCTTGCCGAGATGGCAAACCCGAGATCCGAGTGGCATCGACTCTGCAACCTCGTCCGCAGTCTCCCGCGTAGCGTGCTGATCTTCCGCGTCCACACCAACGGCTTCGCGACCTACCTCAAGGCCCGCGACATCGCCGATCGCTTCAACATTCCCTGCGGTTGGGAAATTTCCGGCAGTGTCGCCCACCTCGAGGCACTCAAGGACTTCGAGGTTAACCGCCTCGAACAACCCAAACCCCGGCCCGCCAAGCCCGCAGGCCC
>ERZ1022724.247-NODE-247-length-12017-cov-15.586190_pt1 | contig 12017 bp, 12 predicted proteins | sample MGYA00521091_ERZ1022724 | MGnify/ENA primary metagenome ERZ1022724 (study PRJEB33162, sample SAMN09537610) | freshwater metagenome | isolation source: freshwater | place: Canada:Alberta | collected 2017-07 | study: EMG produced TPA metagenomics assembly of the... | reverse complement strand
GCGCTCGGGCGCTCACAGAGACGCCCCTACAAGCAACCCAGGCGCGCTAGGCGAATGGAAAGCCTGTAGCGGCGTGTCTATGACCGCCGATGCGACTGAAGAAGCGGTTCCCTCTTTCTTCATCCGCTCGGGCGCTCATAGAGACGCCCCTACAAGCAGCCTAGGCGGATGCTTGGATGATCCGCTTGAAAAACGCTCAATCGGCCAGATCCTCGTTGAAATAGATTTTGATGAATTTCATTTTCCGTTCCTCATCAAACCCATGCTCAAGGACCTGCTCCGGCTTGGCCGCGAGCGCGGGCTTGAGGCGGAGTTCCACGCCGGTATCCAACTTCATCGTGGTCCGGATTTTCTTCTTTGCCTTGCTGACGTCCTTCTTGGAGATCTCAAAGGAATCCTCGAGCTTGTGCCCCTGCTCCTGCTCAACCTGGCTCCGATGTTCGGCGAATTTGGCTTTGGCCTCAGGGGTTTTCAAAACCTCCTCCTCGAACTCCTGGAGGTCGAATTTCTCCTTGGCCTCGAAATAGGTGATCGCATCCCGCGCGGCATTGGACGTATCCCACGGCGGGCTGTCATCATTGGCGGCTGGCTTTTCCTTCTTTTCCTTCTCCATGAACGCGACCGCCATGTTCGCGTATTTGTTGGTGAGGAACGGACTGTCGGTAATGGGCACGACACCGAGGAAATCGCGCACCCAGAACCGTGAATCCGAGCCCGTGCGGTCAAAGGTGAGCACATAGTAACCCTTGCTCGCAAGGTGGTTGAGGATCAGACAGCCCTTGTCGATTTTTTCCGGGTTGATCCCCTGCTCGGTGTGAAGCTCCAGATCCCCATCCCGCGTGGAAATGCTGAGAAAGGGCTCGACCCGTTCCGACTTGAGGATGCAGAGGCCCTGGGTGAGTTCTCCGTCGATATCGATGTCCTTGATGAGTGAAATGCAGAGATCACCGGACTTGATGTTCGGGTGGTTCGACTTGGCGTAGAGGCGCTTTGCGATGTCGCAACCTTTTTCGAGCAGGCCCTCGTCCAAGGCGAAGATGGCCGCGGCGTAGGCGTTCATCTCATGCTGGTCGAGCGATGAATGATGACTGAACCGATGAGCGGTTAGATTCTTGAAGGGCTTGAGAAAAATAGCGGCAAGCGGCTCCTGATCCTTGTCCTCGATCTTGAAAACCTCCTTCGAAGTCTGGAGGGGTTCGTCACGCTGGGGGTGACCGACTTTGGCAAGAACCAGGCCGACGGCCGTGGCGGAGGTGAAGCGAATTTTAGCAGACATACGGGGTCAGGAACCTAGATGACCGATGCCGTTTGAACACTCTGAAATCGAAAAAATTCGATTTCAGAGGAAAAAGAATCGCCCCCTTTACCCGCGAGCCGCGGTGGCGGTGGGAGCGTCCGCAAGCCGGCTTCCACCATCAGAGAAATCCCGGGAATCCTCCTTCACCAGCGGGCCCGGGAAAATGGATTTCAAGAAATCTACTCCAAACCGCGCGGCTTTCCGTGGATAAACCCGCCGTCATTCGGGTGATGCAGGGTTGGCAGATGAGGAGGGGCAGAGGTCCTGCCACGAGCGAGCCACCGGAATCATACAAGGCGGAAATTCCATATCCCACCGCTTCGTGGGCCGCCTGCCGACAGGCGATGCAATTCACGAAACGATCCGTTAGATCGTGACTCTGCATGAACTCGTGAATGCGGGCTTCCCAGTCGATTTCACGCTCCAGAAAACCTCGCACAGCCAGTTTAGACGGTTCGCAGATCTGGTCCGTGATGGCATCCCGGCAAGGCTGGCAGATCGCGTATTCGAGCACGCACTCGCCGCGCTGGAACTCCTTGTTCACCAGCCAGGGCTCCGCGATCTCCACCAAGGGCAAGCGGCAACAGATACAGTGGGTGAAGGGCTCACCCGTCTCCTCGGAACCCAACCAGTCGTCCAACTTGCGCATGAGCCAGAACTAGGACAATCCCCGGAGCCTGCCAAGCTTCGTTGATCGGTGGCGTTTAGAACGGCTTTTTCCTTTTCAATCCGGCTGAAAATTGAGAACCGTCATTGTCTTCCATCCCCCACCCCGAGATTCATGATTCCTGCCCCGCCCCATGAAAACCGCTCCCCGCGGGTAGATGAGCTGGACGGCTTGCGCGGTTTGCTCGCGCTGTGGGTGGCCGTCGCGCACATCTTCGCTTGGTGCGGATATTGGGAACTCAATCTCCCGGCACGCCTGCAACGTGGCTGGGAAACATTCATCACGGCATCCGCAGCGGTGGACACGTTCATCATTCTGAGCGGCTTCGCCATTTCATTCCTGCTCAACAAGCGTACCCAAACTTACCGCACGTTCATGATCGGGCGCTTTTTCCGGATTTATCCGGTTTATGGAGTTTGCTTGCTGTTAGGCATCGGCACGACTTACCTGACACCTGCGATCCTGTCCGCCGCAGGGTGGAATCAGACGATCTACTTCGAATGGATCGCGGCCATCACTCAAAGCAGCATGGAGTCGCTCGGTGCCCATACCGCGGCGCATCTCACCCTGCTCAACGGGATACTTCCCAACCGGATTCTGGAAAACGCGTCATCCGCGCTGCTCACCCCGGCGTGGAGCATCACCCTGGAGTGGCAGTATTACCTGGTCGCGCCTTTGATCGCCCGCTGCGTCCGCTCGGGAGGGGGAATTCTCGCCCTAACAGCCTTGATCTGGGTGGCCATGGCCGCCATCCAATTTCTCGGTGGCCGCTACGGCTGGACGTGGCAGAATTCCCAAGACGCCTTCCTCCCCGGCTACCTGCCCTTATTTCTGGTCGGGATCGGAAGCTATCATTTCTACGCCCGTTTTCGGGACACGGTGGCGGGGAACCCGCTGCCCGCCATCGCCGTGGCCAGCCTGCTGACGCTTGGGATTTTACTGAAATGGCACACCATCGCACTCACGGCATGGGCGCTCGGGTTCGGCTGCATTCTGGTGCGCGGAAGCGGGCCGCTGGCCTTCTCTCTTTCACTCATCCGCAGGTGCCTGCTTCACCCGGCGCTGCAATGGCTGGGAAACATGTCGTTCCCGCTCTACCTGATCCATTGGCCGGTCATCGTGATCATCCTTGCGGTGGCCTTGCGGGTCGTACCTGGCCTCACATCACTGCAGGCGCTGCTGGTGCTGTTCGTCATCGGGATTCCGGCGATCCTCATCTCCTCGCGGCTGATGCATTGCTTTCTGGAACTTCCAATGATGGCTGTGGGCAAAAAAATCACCCAACCTGCAGCGAAGCAAGTTGGGTGATGGGAGCTTGAGAGTGATCCAATCAAGGAAGCAGGTGCTTCACCGCGTCCCGCTCTTCGATGAGCTCGCCGATGGTGGCATCGATCTTCCCCTGGCTGAACGAGTCGATCGGCAATCCCTGGACGATCTCCCAGCCACCACCTGCGAGGGTCCGGATGGGGAACGATGCCATGATGCCCTTTTCAATGCCGTAGGAACCATCGGAACAAACCGCCACGGAGTGCCAATCACCCTCGGCAGTCGGGGTGATGAGGCTCTTGACCGTGTCCATGGCCGCATTCGCCGCAGAGGCGGCGGACGAGGCACCACGCGCCTTGATGATGGCCGCACCGCGCTGCTGAACGGTGGAAATGAACTCGCCTTTGAGCCACTCCGTATCGGAAATCACCTCACCCACGGGCTTGCCGTCGATTTTCGCGTTGGTAAAATCGGGGTACTGGGTGGCCGAGTGATTTCCCCAAATGCAGAGATTGGTGACCTTGGATTGGTGCACGCCGGCCTTCTGTGCGAGTTGGCTTTTCGCGCGATTCTCATCGAGCCGGGTCATGGCGAAGAAACGCTCGTTTGGCACTCCAGCCGCGTTGTTCATGGCGATGAGGGCGTTGGTGTTGCAAGGATTTCCCACTACGAGAACCCGCACATCGCTCGCGGCATTGCGGGCGATGGCTTGGCCCTGGCCGGTGAAAATCTTGCCGTTGATGCCGAGTAGATCGCCACGCTCCATTCCTGCCTTACGCGGCACGGACCCTACCAGCAAACACCAGTTCGCGCCCTTGAAGCCCTCGTCCAAATCCGCAGTGCCCACGACTTCATTGAGAAGCGGGAAGGCGCAGTCATCCAACTCCATGATCACGCCCGCGAGCATGGGCAGGCCCGGCTCGATCTCGATGAGGCGGAGATTGACCGGTTGATCAGGTCCGAAGACGAATCCGGAAGCGATGCGGAAAAGGAGTGCGTAGCCGATCTGGCCGGCAGCCCCTGTGATTGAGACGGTAATTGGTGCTTTCATAATGAGAATAGGGAATCGGCTGAAAGCTAGTGACCTCGCGGAACGAGGTCAACCGACAAACCGATCTTCAAGGAACTTCCGCACCGAGCCGCAGCCCCTCTTCGAGAGAATCTCGGAGAGCACCGAACGATGCCTCGTCCTGAACCGGCCGTGCGTCCGTTAGAGCATGATCCGGCGCTTGGGGCAATTCGATCCAACTCCGGCAACCACCATACTTCGCCTCGTAGGAAAACTCCCACGGCGTGGCGAGCTCCCTTACCCGCACGAGGGCGACGTGGATGCTGCCACTGGCCATGCCCTTGCCCTCCCAATCGAAGCGATCCCTCACGGTCTGCTCGGAATAAATATGAAAGGGTTCAAGGGCTTGCACGGTTTGCCAGCACTCGAGAGTCACGGCCCACAAGGCTTGCACGTGATGGGTGATCCGGATCCGGTCACCCGCTTGCCACTCTGGCAACACTTTAACCTCGCCCTCGCGGACTTGTCCGCCCAGCGCGTGAAAACGCGTCGGGAATAGAAAAAAATCGGAATGCGCGAAGGAAAAGCCCGCGCGGCCCTCATGGATCCCCCCCTTTCGAAGGAGGATGGACTGGCGGCCTGAAGCGAGCGCGTCGCACACGACCTGCCATTCTTTAAATGCGGTGGAAGCACTCATGGTCCGGTCCCAGCGCTCATCCCAGATCGTCGGCAGTGACGGATTTCTGCTCACGCGCACCCAGGATGCGCGCCTGAAGGATCACCCGCTCTGCGGAATCATCGAAGCGGTAGCTATGACAATTCGGGCAGAGCGCGGCACCACTTCCCACGATCGAGTCGCATCCTTCACAGACTTTATAGCCTGAAGGATTGGCAACGATTTTCGCGGCAGCGGCGGCACGGTTGGGTGGAGGGGATTCTGACATGGTAAGAATGAAAAAAGCGGCACCGGTGGACCGGTCCGCTTGTTTCGTGAGATCAGTTGAAACTTGCTGACTGGGCGCTTAGGCAATCCCGGCGAGTGCCTTTGCGGTTTTGCTCTTCAAGTTAGCAGCCTTGTTCGGGTGAATCAAGTTACGTTTTGCCGCTTTATCAACGACAGAAGAGAATGCGGAGCTTGCCTCGGCGGCAGCGGCCTTGTCGCCAGAGGCGATTGCGGAGAGAGCCTTCTTGCGGAGGGTCTTCATGCGGCTCTTTTCGGCACGGTTGCGTTCAGTCCGGACGACAGTTTGGCGTGCGCGCTTGATGGAAGATTTGTGGTTGGCCATGTTCGTGTAGTAGAAAAAAATCAATCGCCTAGAGGCGGGCGGGCGAAAATAGGAATTAAATCGCAGGTGTCAAGCTCGTCTTTCAGAGTTTCTCACCCCTGAGGGGTCGATTCGGGATTTTCGGTATGAGCCGTGGCTTGCTGCGGCTCTTCTTTTTGCTGAATCGAGCCGCGGATGACAAAGACGTCGGCCCCCGTGCCGATGCGGTTGTAGAGGTCTGCCACGTCCCTGCTGCCCATCCGGATGCAGCCGTAGGAGGCGGGAGTTCCAAGGCGTTTTTCCTCGGGGGTTCCATGGATGTAAATGGTGCGGCGGAAGGTGTTCTGATTGCGCGATTCCGTTCCCGTGAGCCACATGATCCGGGTAACGACGGGGTCGCGACCGGGCGAGTTCGGACGCAGCACCTCACCCGTAGGTCGGCGGCTCTTGAATACACTGCCGAGCGCGGCCTTGTCGCCGATTTTTTTGGCCACTTGCAAACGCCCGAGCGGAGTGCAGTTGCTGCCGGGGCGATCCCCCACCCCGAATTTTGAAGTCGAGATTTTGTAGGATTTCACTGGATTTCCGTCCCGTACGAGCAGCATTTTTTGATCGCTAACGCTGACGATCATTTTATTGCGGGTATCCCCACCCATCGAAAAAGTTGGCGTCCCGCAGCTGGTGAGGCCGATGACGGCGATCAGGCCGGTGGTGAATAGGGCGATGAATTTCAGCAAGGGATGAGACTTCATAGGGATGTGTCAGGGTGCTTTGCGATTCACAACGGGTGATGAGGCCGCAGTTGAACCGGAGGGAAGCATCCGTGCCAACGACGACAACGAAGTGTAGAAGAAACCGACAGGAAAGGGAAGCAAAAGAATCGCTGATGACCAGCGGTGGTTCATCGCGGCGTCTACGACGACAAAGAGGAAGAAGAACCCGAACAATAATTCCACAAACGGCGTGAGCGTCTTCATGGCCTTGTAGCTGCTGTTTTTCCAATCCTGGCGCTTCACCAGGCCAATCCCGTATTTCGGAGTGCGGACGAAGGCGGATTGATGGTTGAAAAGCGCTTCAAGCACCGCCTTGGTATTGCTGATGGACATCCCGATTCCGAGTGCGAGGAGAAGCGGCAGGTAGGGAATTTCCTTCCACCAAGAGCCCGGACGCAGCGCCTTTTGGGCGACGAGGTAAAAGACGATCACCGACACCGAGGAGAAAAAGAAGATCGGGACGTTGATGATATAATAAGTGAATTTCCCGAAATGCGGCTGCCATTGTTGATTGGGGTAAATCAAGAAACAGAGGCAAATGAGCAGCAAGTAGGCGAAATTCGATGTGAGGTGGGCCGTTGCCTCCATTTTGATGAATAGCGGAACATCACTTCTCCAAATGGCTGGCAGCACTTTTTTACAAACCTGGATCGAGCCCTTGGTCCAGCGGTGTTGCTGGCTTTTGAAGCCGTCCATATCCACCGGAAGCTCGGCTGGAGTCTCGACTTCATTGAGGAAAATGAAGCGCCAGCCCTTGAGCTGGGCGCGATAGCTGAGGTCCATATCCTCGGTGAGGGTGTCATGCTCCCAGCCGCCAGCATCGGTGATGCAGGATTTCCGCCAGATTCCGCCGGTGCCATTGAAAGTGAAGAAGCGTCCCGAGCGATTACGGGCGGTCTGCTCCAGTTCCAGGTGACCATCCAGGAACATCGCTTGAATCCGCGTCAGCACGTTGAACGAGCGGTTCAAATGGCCCCAGCGGGTCTGGATCATGCCGATCTTGCTATCCGAAAAATAGTGGATCGTTTTCTGAAGCAAGTCAGGATTGGGCACGAAATCGGCATCCAGGATCAGCAAATACTCACCCTTGGCGAAGCGGGTGCCATTTTCAAGCGCCCCCGCCTTGTATCCCGTCCGGTCGGTGCGGTGGATGTGCTCAGCATCGAAGCCGCGGGCCTTCAAACCCTCGATTCCCGCCCGGCAAATCTCCACCGTCTCGTCGGTCGAGTCGTCCAGCAACTGGATCTGCATCTTGTCCTGCGGATAGTCCATCGCAGAGACCGCTGCCAGCAGTCGATCCACCACGTGCATCTCGTTGAACACCGGAAGCTGGATCGTCACCAGGGGCAATTCCTGAAACAACTCCTTGGGCTGCGGGTGCTTACGAGCATGCTTCAAATACAAAAACACGATCGTCAACCGGTGCGATCCATAACCCGCAAGGCCGATGAGGACAATGATGTATGAGGCATACCAAAGAGGAGAAGTCCAGTCCATGAGAGTAAATTAAAAGTTCCGAAAAAATGGAGAGATCTTAGCCGGTTACGCAGGGCAAGCCCCCCGTCTATCGACAAATCCTTAATGATCAACCGCCGGAGGCCGGAGGCTTGTGAAATAAAAGGCCTCACGTCAAGCATCAACTCGGGGTAGGCAGGCCTTCCCCTGGACCTCACCCAGGCACGATTACTTCTGGTGCGATCTTTCCAACGCAGCTGCCACAAATCCCGAGAAGAGCGGGTGCGGGTGGTTTGGCTTGGATTGGAACTCCGGGTGAAACTGCGCTCCAATGTAGAATGGATGCTCTGGCAGCTCGATGATTTCCACCAAGCCATCTTCCGCCGAGACCGAGGAAATGACCAAGCCCGCTTCCTGCAAGCGCTCTTGATAGTCCGAGTTGAACTCGTAGCGGTGGCGGTGGCGCTCGTGGATGCGGTCCACATTGTCGTAGAGATCGGCAGCCTTGGTTCCGGTGAAGAGAATCGATTCACAGGATCCGAGACGCATGGTGGCCCCCATGTCTTCGATCCCCTTCTGCTCTTCTTGGAGGCAGATCACCGGGTTTTTGGTCAACTTATCGAACTCCGTGGAATTCGCCCCCTTCAAGCCGCACACATTGCGGGCAAACTCGATGGTCGCAATCTGCATCCCCAGACAAATCCCGAAATAAGGAATCTTCTGCTCGCGTGCGTATTTGGCCGCAAGAATCTTCCCCTCCGTGCCACGGTCACCAAATCCACCGGGAACCAGAATCCCGTCCACGTCTCCGATGACCGCCTTGGCGCCGTGATCCTCGATGGCCTCGGCCTCGACGCGGACAATGTGCACCTTGGTGTCGTGATGGGCACCGGCGTGAATCAAGGACTCATAAATGGATTTATAGGCGTCCTGGAGTTCGATGTATTTTCCCGCGACGGCGATGGTGACTTTGTTTTTCGGATGGATCACCCGCTGCACGAAACGCTCCCAATCCTCGAGCGCGGGAGATGGCGTGTGGCCAAGCCCCAGGCGGTCCACCACGAGGCGGTCGATCTTATCCCGGCGAAGATCTAACGGACATTCGTAAATGGTGTGGGCGACGTCGCGGAAGGCCACCACATTCTTGCGCTCCACATTGCAGAACATGGCGATTTTCTTCCGGTTGTCCTCGTCCAGATCCGCCTCAGTGCGGCAAATGATGATATCCGGCTGGATCCCGAGCTCACGCAGCTTTGCCACGGATTGCTGGGTCGGCTTGGTCTTCACCTCGCCAGCGGCGCGGATGTAAGGCAGCAGCGTGACATGGATGAAACAAACGTTCTCCTTCCCCACCTCGAGGGCGAACTGCCTCAGAGCCTCGATGAAAAGAAGCCCTTCCATGTCCCCGACTGTCCCACCGATTTCCGTGATCAGGACGTCGGTTTTCGGATTGTCCAAGGTGACTTGATGCATCCGGGATTTGATCTCATCGGTGACGTGGGGAATGAACTGCACGGTTTTCCCCAGATACTCGCCGCGCCGTTCCTTTTTGATGACCGAGTCAAAGACCTGCCCGGACGTCAGATTGTTCATCCGTGAAAGCACTCCGGAGGTGAAACGCTCGTAATGCCCGAGGTCCAAGTCCGTCTCCGCGCCGTCATCAAGCACATACACCTCACCGTGCTGATAGGGTGACATGGTGCCCGGATCGACATTGAGGTAGGGGTCGAATTTCTGCATCAGCGTGGACAGGCCACGATGTTCCAGCAGGGTTCCGATCGAGGCTGCGGCGAGTCCTTTACCGAGTGAGGAGACGACGCCTCCGGTGACAAAGATGTATTTCATAAAAGTGTGGCGTGTTTGGTGCTAAGCAGCAGTTCGACGTGGCGGGCTTGTTCGATGGTGTCCACCCCTGGCGAGGTGTCGGCAGTTCGTAAAACGTGAATGCTCGCCCCATTTTCCAGGGCGCGAAGCTGCTCAAGGGACTCGGCCATTTCCAAGGGCGACGGAGGCCATGTTACAAATCGCTCCAGAAATCCCCGCGTGTAGGCATAGATACCCTTGTGGCGGAGAACCGGCAGCCCATCGACTGCATTTCTGAAAAATGGCAGTGGCGACCGGGAGAAATACAAGGCGCGCCCCGCCTGCGTGACCACCACTTTCACCACATTCGGATCCATGACGGCCGGGTCTTGCGGGTCCAGGGGATTGGCGGCAGTGGCCATGTCAAGCGAGGCATCCGCGGCCATGACCGCGGCCAGCTCATCGATCAAGCCGGGATCAATCAAGGGTTCATCCCCTTGGATATTCACGATATGGGTTGCCTGAGGCACCGCCCGCGCCGCCTCGGCGATCCGGTCCGTGCCGGTCGGGTGGTCCGGAGAGGTCATCACTGCCATCCCTCCAAAACCCACCACAGCTTCGCGAATCCGCTCATCATCCGTGGCAACAATCACTTCATCCAGGCGCTTGCAAGCCCGAGCACGCTCCCAGACATGCTGGATCAGCGGTTTTCCAGCGATCAAATGCAGCGGCTTCCCCGGAAAACGCGTGGACCCCCACCGCGCTGGTAAAACGCCGAGAATGTAGGTGGAAGTAGTTGAATGAGACACGATTGCCAAAAGTTGGGCAAGCGTAGGACAGGGATACGGCGGCGGACAAGAGCGGTTTGGAAAAAAGATTTCAAACCGCTGCAAGGCCTACATCGCTCACTCCGAAATCGCCACCAGCACGTAACCGTCTTTGCCATCTTTGACCGCCCAACCCAGCCCGGCCAGCTGGGCCCGCAGGCGGTCGGACTCCGCCCAGTTTTTATCAAGCCGCGCCTGCCAGCGGGTTTCAGCCAGAGCTTTGATGGATTCCGGGATGCTGCTGGCATCTTGGACCACCTCAACCGGCAAAGTCAGCCCGAGGGCGCGCAAGAGACGATTGAATCCGGCAAGCGCCGCGGCGGCCTCCGCCCCCGTCAGCGCCGCAGCCTCACGAAGTCCGGTAAACAAGCCACCCAAGGCCCCCGGGGTATTCAAATCCTGGTTCAAGCTGTCCCAGGCACCTTGAAAGGGACCAAATTCCACCTGATTCAAGCGGGTCTCTCCGCCTGCCTGCGCGGCGAGCTGCCGGGCACCTTTCGCCAATTTGGCAAGAGCCTCGCGCGCAGCTGTTAGGGAATCCAAGGTGAAGTTCAAAGGCTTGCGGTAGTGCGCGCCAATCAACACATAACGAACCTCCATCGCGGTGAAACCACGCGCGGCGAGATCCTCAAGGGTGTAAAGATTTCCAAGCGACTTCGACATTTTTCCACCATCCACCAGCAAGTGGGTGATGTGAAACCACGTCGCCGCGAAATGTCCACCACAAGCACACTCGCTCTGGGCAATCTCGTTCTCGTGATGGGGGAAAACCAAATCAACCCCACCGGAATGGAGGTCAAAGCTGTCTCCCAGGTATTCCTGAATCATGGCGGAACACTCCAAATGCCAACCCGGACGCCCCTCGCCCCAGGGCGATGACCAATAATTAGCCCCGTCCTCGGGCTTACGGCCTTTCCAAAGCACGAAATCCGACAGACTGTCCTTTTCATACTCATCCGAGCTCGAGCGCGCGTTCTGCGTCCTTCCAATCTCCAAGTCCCGCTGATCCAAGCGTGAAAGCCGACCATAGCCCGGGAATGAGGCGATTTTAAAATACACCGAGCCATCGTCAGACGCGTAGGCATGGCCCTTCTCCACCAAGCGCTCGATCATCGCAATCTGCTGCGGAATATGCTCGACGGCACTCGGCTCGATGTGTGGCGGACAGAGACCGAGTTTCTCGCAGTCGGCATGAAACTTCTCCGTCCAGCCCGCGGTGAATGCCTGTAACGTGAGTCCTGCTTTTTGCGAGTCCCGGATCGTCTTGTCATCCACATCGGTGATATTGCGGACATGCAGCGTGCGGGTTCCGCCGGTTTCAAGGGTGCGCCGAAGCACGTCTTGAAGCACGAATGTCCTAAAATTTCCAATATGCGCAGGCCCATAAACGGTCGGACCACAGCAGTAGAATCGATAGGTGGTACCATCGCTGGGATGCAATTCCTGCTCGGTTCGGGTAAGCGTGTCGAAAAGCCGCATGGCGGGGTTTATGAGGCGACAGCGGAAGAGCCAAGTGAAATCAACGCAGCGTATGGGTCGATACAACCAACCCCGAAAGCCTGCCTACCAGGCCACTAACCCATGCTTGATCACCTCAGCGCCTTGCGCAGATCCCTCACACTCCAGATCATCCCCGCCGCCGCGGCTCCCGCTCC
>ERZ1022724.245-NODE-245-length-12039-cov-17.860898_pt1 | contig 12039 bp, 9 predicted proteins | sample MGYA00521091_ERZ1022724 | MGnify/ENA primary metagenome ERZ1022724 (study PRJEB33162, sample SAMN09537610) | freshwater metagenome | isolation source: freshwater | place: Canada:Alberta | collected 2017-07 | study: EMG produced TPA metagenomics assembly of the... | reverse complement strand
AACCGGTCAATCTCAAGGAAATCGCCGCTGCCGTTTCTGCGAAAAAAACCACCGGAAACGCCAAATCCAAGCCCGAGGCCGCCGACTCTTCGAAGCCCAAGGCCGAGGCCAAGGACGCGCCGATCCCGGACGGGCCGATCAAGCTCAAGCGCCAAGAGGTGGTGCTCTTCACGGAAGAGCTCTCCGACATGCTCAGCGCGGGACTTCAGTTAGAGCCCGCGCTCAAGTCCATGGAAAACCGCCAGGAACTCGGCAATCTCAAGGCGGTCTCCTTTAAAATCCGCCAGATCGTCCGGGATGGGGTGAACTTCTCGGTCGCCTTGAAAAAAGTCAGCCCCAGCTTCGGCCCGCTTTACTGCTCGCTTGCCGCCGCTGGCGAGGCTTCGGGCGCTTTGGACGACATCCTCAAGCGCCAAGCCCACTACCTCAAGACGCTCGCAGAGTTGCAGGCCCGCCTCATCCTCGCGATGATCTATCCGGCCTTCCTCGTTCTCGCGGGCATCGCCGTATCCATCGTCTTCATCACCGTCCTCATCCCCCAGCTCACCGCACTCATCGAGACCAGTGGCGGGAAAATGCCACTCGGCGCGGCCATCCTCATCGGCGCCTCGGCCTTGATTAAAAAATGGTGGATCGTCATCCTTCTCACCCTTCTTGCCACCGGGATTTTCTTCAAAGCCTGGGTTGACAACGAGGCGAACAAACCCGCCTGGGACCGCATCAAGCTCAGGATCCCGCTCATCGGCCCGGTCATCACCAGCCGCTTCTACGTCCAGTTTCTCGAAACCATGGCCAACCTCGTGGGCAATGGCCTGCCGCTGCTCCGCGCACTCGAACTTTCCCGCGATGCCACCCAGAACCGTGGCCTCCGCAGCGAGCTGGATAAAATCATCGCCCAGGTCGGGGATGGCCGCTCGTTTTCAAAGGCGCTCGTCCGCAACGGCGCTTTCCCGCCCTTGCTGATCGATATGATCTCCGTTGGCGAGCAGACCGGTCGGATCGACCACTCGCTGCGCCGCGCCGCCGAGCGCTACGACAAGGAGCTCGACAAGAGCCTCCAACGCATCATGGCCCTGGTCATGCCGGTGGTGCTCATCATCATGGCAGGCCTCATCGGCACCATGGCCTACCTGATGATCACCGCGATCTTCCAGACCATCTCCAACATCAAGTAAGCGGACTTTTTCGCGTTCCGGCTTGCTTCGCGCCGCTGGTGGGCGTTGGTTCTTCCCGCGATGGCTGATTCCCTGCTGCGTCCTGTGACGAGTCCGATCCGGCTCGACGGTCTTGCGCCCGTGGAGGTGGCCGGGCGGCTGCGGCATTTGGAGGGCTTGGTTTTTTTTGATACCGCCGGAAACTTTCCATCAGGAGCCGCGCGGCCGGTTTCCGTGATCGCCGCCAGGCCGCTGCACGTCTTGCGCGGAAGCATTCACCATGCGGCGGATCGGGAAATCCTGCGCCGGGTCACCACCGCCGGCCCCATGCTTACTGGCGATCAAGGATTCCCGGCCGGCGGCCTCTGCGGCTGGATCGACTACGAGGGGGACTTCATCTTCGGCGAGTATCCTGAAATGCTGGTTTACTCTCACAGCGACCGCACCTGGTGGGAGACGGGCACGCTTTCCCAGGCGCTTCAGAACACCCGCGGCGCAGCGGGCATATCCGCATTTTCGCCGGTCACCCCGCGTGATCATTTCATCAATGGCGTGCGGCGCATCAAGGAGTGGATCGCAGCAGGTCACATCTATCAGGCCAATCTGTCACAAGCCTTCACTGCCACCGTCCATGGCGATTTATTCACGCTCTACGAGCACCTCCGCGATGCCTCCCCGGCTCCCATGGCGGCCTATCTGGCGCTCGATGGGCGGGAAATCCTCAGCTCCTCACCCGAGACGTTTTTGAGAATCTCCGGCCGCGGCATCGAGACCCGCCCGATCAAGGGGACCCGCCCGCGTTTCCTGGATCCCGATGAGGACCGCCGCTCCGCCTACGAACTTCAAACCTCCGCCAAGGAGATTTCCGAGCTCATCATGATCACGGACCTGCTCCGGAACGACCTCGGCCAAGTCTGCGAGTTCGGCAGCGTGGAAGTGGCGGAAATGCTTCAGCTCGAGTCCCTGGCACAGGTCCACCACCTCGTCTCCACGGTCACCGGAACCCTCCGCCCGGAGGTCGATGCCATCGAGGCGGTCGCCGCATGTTTCCCCGGCGGCAGCATCACCGGGGCTCCTAAAAAACGCGCCATGGAAATCATCCACGAGCTCGAACAAGCACCCCGCGGCGTTTACTGCGGGGCCATCGGCTGGTTGGGATACAATGGAGAAAGCTCCTTGAACATCGCCATCCGCACCCTCGTCCGCGAGGGCGAACGACTCACCTATCAGGTTGGTGCCGGCATCGTCGCGGACTCGGACCCGGCAAAGGAATACGAAGAAACCCTCCACAAAGCGGCGGGCATCCGCCTGGCCATCGAGCGCTGGTCAAACGCGGAACCATGAGGGCGCTCTCCTCGCAACTGCTCGTCTCCCTAAAATGGCTGGCCGTCCTGGCCCCCGTCGCCGTGACCATCGGCTCGGCCTCGGCGTTTTTCCTATGGGCGCTCGATGCGGTGACTCGGCTCCGCTTCGCCAATCCCGGCCTGCTTTTCCTGCTCCCCGTGGCCGGCCTGCTGGTCGGGGCGATCTATCAACTCTACGGCAGGTCCGCCAGCGCCGGGAACAACCTGCTCATCGATGAAATCCACCAACCGGGTGCGGGTGTGCCGCGCCGGATGGCCCCGCTCATTTTGTTAGGAACCCTCCTCACCCACCTCTGCGGCGGCTCGGCGGGGCGCGAGGGGACCGCCTTGCAAATGGGCGGCGGCATCGCCGCGACCTTCGGCCGCTTCTTCAAGCTGGATGCCGAGCACCTGCGCACCTTGCTGATGGCGGGTGTCGCTGCGGGATTCGGCTCCATTTTCGGCACACCCGTCGCCGGCGCGGTGTTCGCGCTCGAAGTGCTCATTGTCGGTCGGATCCAGTATGACGCGCTCATCCCGTGCTTTTTCGCCGCGGTCCTGGCGGACTGGACCTGCGGCGCGTGGGGCGTAGGACATGTTCACTATCATGTGGCCGTCGGGGCCGCTCACGGGATGTTAGATCCATGGTTGATGGGGAAGGTCGTTCTCGCAGCCACCGCCTTTGGTCTGGCAAGCGCGTTGTTTTCAAATCTAACACATCGATTCACCGCCGCCTTCCAAGCGCTGATCCCCCGCCCGGAGTTGCGGCCGGTGATGGGTGGTTTTTTGGTGATCGGCCTGTTTTTCATCGCAGGCACCGGCGACTATCTCGGCCTCGGGGTCTTGGGAAACCGGCCGGACGCCATTACCTTGCCAGCCATGTTCACCTCCACGGAGATTCCCGCGCTGGCTTGGGCCTGGAAACTGATTTTCACCGTGGTCACCCTGAGCGCAGGCTTCAAAGGTGGCGAGGTGACGCCGCTGTTTTTCATCGGCGCGGCGCTCGGGAATGCCCTGGCATTTGGCCTTAACGCCCCTATCGATTTGTTCGCCGCCCTCGGCTTCGTCGCCATGTTCGCCGGGGCCACCAAGACCCCGGTCGCCTCGACCCTGCTTGGCATGGAGCTCTTCGGCGCGGGACATGGCCTTTACATTGCCGCCGCCTGCATCATCGCCTTCCGCTGCAGCGGTTCCGCAGGCATCTATTCCGCCCAGCGCTTGCGCGCATCCTAACCACCCAAGTGGAACCACGCCCCCCCAACCAACCGGGCAGCAGTCACCCGCTGGGACCGCTCCGGCAAAGGCGCTCCCGAATCCATACGCGCCACCACTGCGGTGGCCACGCCTGTCCACGTCATTCAAGGTCTGCACTTGGTGTATGGGGCAGGGATGCTGGAGAAGATCGAGAAGTTTAGGATTTCCCGAGGTCCGTTGGCGAGCCGGACCGCGCCATACCTACACATACCAACCCAAAAACCGGTAAAAAACGCTGAACTGGCTTTCCGCAGCTTCATCACCGGGCGTGGGTATCCAGCCCGGGATTCACGCCAAGGAAGGGTTTGACTCGCCGGAACTCTTTGTAGAATCTCACGTCCACCCTAAGACCGTAGCGTCCATTTTCAGGAAAACACCCATGAACTTCTTCAAATCCATCCTCGCCGCATCGTGCCTATTTTCAGCCGCAACTCCCGCCCGGGGCGAAATGAAGCTCAACGCCATCCAGGTCGGCTCGAGGATCGATGTGACCATCGATGGCAAGTTTTTCACCAGTTATCGCTTCGCGGCCGATGAGAAATATCCATTTCTGTTTCCGGTCAATGGCCCCTCGGGTGCCGGAGTCACCTCGATACGGAATGGCGAATATCCCCACCACAGTTCGCTGTTTTTCGGCTGCGACAAGGTCAACGGCGGAAATTACTGGCAGGAAGGCTTGGAGCGCGGGCGGATCGCCTCCAGGGGACCGGTCATCGAATCCGCGTCCGGAAAGGAAATCATCATCCGCGACGCTTGCGACTGGACCCGCCCGGACGCGCCCCAACCCTTGCGCGACACCCGCCGCATCGTCATCAGCGCGCCGTCGCCACAAGTCCGGCAAATCGATTTCACCATCACCCTGGAGGCCATCGAGAAGGTGGTCATCAGCAAGACCAACCACTCGCTTTTCAGCGCCCGGATGGACCCGGATCTGACGCCCGCCTTCGGTGGATTGATGGTCAATGCCGAAGGAGCGAAGGGAGAGAAGGAGACCTTTGGCAAGCCTTCGCCGTGGCTCGTTTGTCTCGGAATCCGGGATGGCAAGACCACCGAGGGCCTCGCCATTCTACAACACCCGCAAAACCCGGGTTTCCCCTCGCCCTGGTTTACCCGTGACTACGGATTTTTCTCACCCACGCCGATGTTTTGGCCCGCCGACGGCAAGGAGACCTTGATTGAAAAAGGTGGAAAGCTCCTGCTTGGGTATCGCGTATTGGTTTTCTCGGGCACCGCTGAAAGTGTTGGAATTTCTAACACTTTCACCCAATACTCGAGCGTCAAACTCAACCCTTGATCCTTTTATTCAATGATGTTCACCAAAGCGACGTTTGCTCCCTTGCTCATTTGGGCATGTTCCCTTGGCTCCTCGCACGGGGAGTCCCAGGTCCCCTTCCGCCTCATCACACTGGATCCCGGCCATTTCCATGCGGCCCTGGTTCAGAAAAAAATGGTCCCCAGTCTGGCACCCGAGGTGCACATCTTCGCCCCGCAGGGACCGGATCTCGATCTGCATCTGGAGCGGGTCCGCAGCTTCAACTCCCGACCGGAATCCCCCACCCACTGGGACCTGAAGATCCATACCGGTCCGGACTTCCTCGAGCGGATGATCGCCGAAAAACCCGGCAACGTCGTCGTGCTCGCCGGCAACAACCGCGACAAGACCCGCTACATCCTTGAATCCGTCAAGGCCGGGCTCAACGTGCTGGCCGACAAACCGATGGCGATCCATCCGGAAGGCCTCAAGATGCTTGAGGAGGCATACCGAATCGCGGAAGAAAAAAATCTGCTTCTGCTGGACATCATGACGGAGCGCTTCGAAATCACGACGACGCTACAAAAGGAATTTTCGCGCGATCCCGAGGTGTTTGGCGAACTCGACAAGGGCACGCCGGACAATCCCGCAGTCACCAAGGAAAGCGTCCACCATTTTTCCAAGCTGGTGAACAACCTGCCCTTGCAACGCCCGCCATGGTTTTTTGACCCCGCGCAGCAAGGCGAGGCGATTGTGGATGTCACCACGCACCTGGTCGATCTCATCCAGTGGGAATGTTTCCCGGATCAAGTCATCGCCGACTCCGAGGTGAAGATGCTTTCCGCCAAAAGCTGGGACACGGCGATCACCAAGGAGCAATTTCAAAAAGTCACCAAACTCGATGCCTGGCCGGAATACCTGAAGCCGATGGTCGGCGCGGATGACATCCTCCGCACCCCTGCCAACGGGGCCTTCACCTACACCCTGCGCGGCATCCATGCCAAGGTCTCGGTGTTATGGAACTTCGAAGCCCCTCCGGGCACCGCCGATACGCATGATTCGCTGATGCGCGGGACCAAGTGTTCGCTCCACATCCGCCAAGGCAAGGACCAGGGATACAAGCCGGTATTGTCGATCGAACCCCATCAAGGCGTGGATCTCGCCAAATGGAAACCCGCGCTCGATCAGGCTGCCGCAGCCATCGCCGCGAAGTATCCCGGCGTGGTTCTCAAGGACGCCGGCGGACGCTATGAAGTCAGCATTCCGGACTCCTACAAGGCCGGGCACGAGGCACACTTCGCCCAGGTGGCGGAGCGGTTCCTGAATTTCCTCAAAACCGGCGACTCGCCCGCATGGGAAGTCCCTAACACCCTCGCCAAATACCGCACCATCATGCAGGCCTATCAAATGAGCCGCGCATCGAACTGATCCTTCATCATGAACCCTACATCACACACCCGCCGCTCATTTCTCAGCAAAGCCGGACTCGCAGGAGCGGCCATCGGCTTCCCCACCATCATCCCCTCCCGCGTGCTCGGTGCGGATGCGCCGAGCAACAAGATCAACATCCTCCAGATCGGCTGCGGCCGCATCGGCCGTGACATGGACATGCCCGGCCTGCTCCGCCATGACTCGGTGCGCCTGGTGGCCTTGTGCGACCTCGATTCCCTGCGCCTCGCCGATGGCGTGGAAATGGTCGAAGGACATTACCAAAAAAAGAACACCCCGCTCAAGGTCGGCACCTATGCGGACTATCGCAAGGCGCTCCAGCACCCGGACATCGACGCCGTATCCATCAGCACCCCGGATCACTGGCACGCCGAGCCGGTCATCGCCGCCGCTCTGTTAGACAAAGATATCTACGTTCAAAAACCGCTGACCATGACCCTGCGCGAGGGCCGGGCAGTGAGCGACATCGTGCGGGAAAAGAACCGCATGTTCCAGATCGGCAGCCAACAGCGGTCGGGCGGGCAGTTCCGCATGGCCTGTGAAATGGTGCGCAGCGGGCGCATCGGCAAGCTCCAGACCGTCAAGATCGGCCTCCCCAGCGATCCTTCGGGCGGCAGCACCCAGGAGATCCCGATTCCCGCCAACTTGGACTATGACATGTGGCTCGGCTGCACCCCGCTGGCACCCTACACGGTGGACCGCGTGCACTCGCAGGGAGCCACGATCAAGGAGCGCTACGCCCAGCGCCCGGGCTGGCTGCGCATGGAGGAATACTGCCTCGGCATGATCACCGGCTGGGGTTCCCATCATGTGGACATCGCCCACTGGGGCATGGATACCGAACTCACCGGACCGATCTCCATCGAGGGCAAGGCCGAGTTTCCGACATCCGGCCTCTGGAATGTGCACGGCCCCTATCACATCGAAATGGGTTACGCCAACGGGGTCACCGTCATCATCGACCACAAGCTACCTAACGGCGTGCGTTTCGAAGGCACGGACGGCTGGATCTTCGTCACCCGCGGAGCGGAGCGGGTGACAGCGTCGGACCCAATCCCCAAAGGCGCCGCCGCCAAAGCCCTCCAAGCGAGCAATCCGGACATTTTCAAAACCCCGCTCGGCAAGGATGATGTGAAGCTGCACGAGAGCCCGAACGGCGACCACCATCTCGACTGGATCACCAGCATGCAGACCCGCAAGCCGGCCGTGACTTCCGCGGAGCAGGCGCACCGCTCGACCAGCGCCTGCATCACCGGTTGGATCGGCATGAAGCTCGGCCGCAAACTCAAGTGGGATCCTGTCAAAGAACGGTTTGATGGGGATGATGCGGCCAACGACCTTCTCAGCCGTGCCGAACGCGCGCCCTACGGCCTGAGGCACATGCAAAAGTAAGCGCCAATTCCGTTAGGTCTCCGGCGTGCCACCGCTTGCCCTCAAGCGGTGGCCGCCGGTTCCTCCGGTTTGAGGCCGTGAAAATACCAACGGATTTCCTCCTGATAGCAATGGAAAGTGGGATAAGCCAGATGGGCGTCCGGCTGGCGCAGGAAGGAATTCAACCGCTCGGGCGGCTGCAAATCTGCGACCCATGAAATCAATTCCGCAAGGCCGGCCTCGTCGCGCAGTCGCAGCGGTTTCCCCTGATGGAGGATCAGGGTCTCGGGCCCGAGGGCGGCATGTTGCCGCTCCGGTTGACTCTTGAAAAAGAAGTCCACGCGGAATTCCACTTCCCGTTGTTCATGGTGTTCACGCTCGATCACGAGCCTTGCCGAGCCGTGGGGATCAATCCCCGAGTCCACATACTGGTCCCACTCGGCGTGGAAATGAAGCCGGCTGACATACCCGGCTGCTAGAAATACCAGGTCGCTCAACGGCCGGATCCGCTCGTGTCCCATCGAGTCTGTTAGGACGAGATCGCCCTCGCGAAGCTCCAGCGATTGGACGCGGAAACTCTCGGGCAAGAGTGGCACTTCCTCATCACACACGACCGTGGTGGGAAAGGAATGCCGCTCAAGCTCGGCTTGGAATGCCAAGGCTTCTGCTTCGGAAAGATTGGATACCACGATTCCATAAAGTTGCCGGTGAAGCATCGCGCAGTCCACCCGGGCCAGCGAGGGAACCACGGCGGATGCATCTTCAAAGGCGTGCCGGTCGATGCTTTGATCCAATGACAACTGCAACAAGCTATAGGTATCCATGATGATTAGGGGCACATGCGAGCAGCGCTGCCATCACTGAGCATGCGGGTGATAGCAAATCCCACCGGCAGAATCAATCCAAAGAAATGAGATGGACAATGCCACCCTGCCTGCCACCCTTGTGGCAATCGCTTCTCGGCCATGAAGATTTTTGCGCCCAAAGAAATCAACCCGATCGAAACACGCGCTTCGCTCGATCCTGCGGCCGTGAAAAAGCTGGTAGGCCTCGGGGCGGAGGTCAGCGTCGAGAGCGGTCTCGGTGCCCGTTGTGGCCACGGGGATGCCGCTTACATCGATGCCGGTGCCACCGTCACCGCGGACCGCGCGGCCGGATTGGCCGCGGCGGATCTCGTCACCCGGGTGCGCCAGCCAGCCCTCGATGAGGTCGGCTTACTCAAGGCCGGGGCCATCCATATCAGCTTTCTGGACCCTTTCCACGAGACGGAGCTCATTTCCCGCTTCGCCGCGCAGCAGGTCAGCGCGATCAGCCTTGAAATGATCCCGCGGACGACGCTGGCACAGAAGATGGATGCGATCAGCTCCCAGGCCAACCTTGCGGGATACGCCGCGGTGGTGATCGCGGCGAGCCGCATGAATACCATTTTCCCGATGATGATGACCCCGGCTGGCACGATTTCACCGGCCAAGGTGTTCGTGCTGGGGATCGGAGTCGCGGGGCTTCAGGCGATCGCGACGGCCAAGCGGCTCGGCGCCCGTGTCACTGCGTTCGACGTGAGGCCTGAAGCGCTGGAACAAGCAGAATCCCTCGGCGCGAAGGCGCTCCGCATCGACCTCGGCACCACCGCCGGGACGGATCAAGGGTATGCCAAGGAGCTGAGCCCCGACCAACTTGCCAAACAAATCGACGCACAGGCCAAGGTCTGCGCCCAGAGTGATGTCGTCATCACCACGGCCAAGGTCTTCGGCCGGAAGCCACCGATCCTTATCAAAAAAGACGTCGTGGCGAGCATGCAGAGCGGCAGTGTCATCGTCGATCTTGCCGCTGAATCGGGTGGCAACGTGGAGGGCATCACCCCCGGGGAAGTGACCGTCACGGCCAACGGGGTCAAGCTGATCGGTCTCGCCAATATCGAAGGCACCGTCGCCAAACACGCATCACAAGTCCTCGCCGCGAACTTCGCAAACATGATCGAGCACTTCTGGGACAAGGAGGCGCGGACCTTCATGATCAAGCCGGCGGATGAAATCCAACAAGGCTGCCTCATCACCCACGGCGGGTCCATCGTGCACGAACGATTCAAGATCTAACAAACTCCCATCATGGAAACACTCATCCTTCTTCTCTTCGTCTTCGTGCTCGCTGCATTCCTCGGATTCGAGCTGATTCAGAAAATCCCGAGCCAGCTGCACACTCCGCTGATGTCGGGGTCCAACGCGATCTCGGGCATCACCATCGTCGGAGCCATCATCGCCTGCGGGGTGGATGCCCACGGCATCGGCAAGTGGCTTGGATTCGGCGCGGTGGTCCTGGCGATGATCAACGTGGTCGGCGGCTATGTGGTCACGGACCGGATGCTCGGGATGTTTAAAAAGAAAAACAAATGACCTAACCGGATTCCTTGCCATGGAAAAGCTCATCGATCTCGCCTACATCCTGTCGTCGATTTTATTCATCTTCGGCATCAAGATGCTTGGTAAGGCGGAATCGGCGCGGCGGGGAAATCTACTTTCAGCGGTGGGCATGCTCATCGCCATGGTCGCCACCCTGCTCTACAAGGAGGTGGTGGATCTCAAGTTGATCGGCATCGGGCTGGTAGTCGGCACGGTGATCGGCGGGGTGTGGGCGCAAAAAGTGCAAATGACCGGGATGCCGGAGCTGGTGGCGCTTTTCAATGGCTTCGGAGGGCTTGCCTCGGTCTTTGTCGGCTGGGCGGAGTTTGAGTTTGGCAAGCAAACGGACGTCGTCACCGAGGTGGCGATCTACTCGGCCATTCTCATCGGCGGTGTGACTTTCACCGGCAGCTTGATCGCCTACCTGAAGCTTGCGGGGAAAATGAGCGGCCGGCCGACCTTGTTTCCTGCCCAGAAGGCGATCAATGCAGTGATCTTCACCGCCCTGATCGTGCTCGGGGTGATCTACGTGGTGCAGGGTGCGAGTTGGGCCTTGTATGGCATCATCGGACTTTCCCTGCTGCTCGGGGTGCTTGGGGTGCTGCCCATCGGCGGAGGCGATATGCCGGTCATCATCGCCTTCCTGAACAGCTTTTCGGGGCTTGCGGGCGCGGCTGCCGGATTTGTGATTTTAAACAAAGTGCTCATCGTTGCCGGTTGTCTCGTGGGCACCTCCGGGATCATCCTCACCATCATCATGTGCAAGGCCATGAACCGGACCTTTGGCAACGTGCTGTTCGGTGGCTTCGGGGCTGCGGGCGGGCCCGCGGGCAAGGCGGTGGAAGGAGAGATGAAAGCCGTCTCGGTGGAGGATGCCTACTTCGTGCTCGAAGCGGCCCAAAGCGTGGTCTTCGTCCCCGGCTACGGCATGGCAGTCGCCCAGGCGCAGCATGCCGTGAAAGAACTGGGATCCATCCTCGAAAAAAATGGAGCTGACGTGCGCTACGCGATTCACCCGGTCGCAGGCCGCATGCCCGGCCACATGAACGTGCTGCTCGCGGAGGCGGATGTGCCTTACGAACAACTCTGTGAAATGGAACCGATCAACGCCAGCATCAGCCAGGTGGACGTGGTCATCGTGATCGGCGCCAACGACGTGGTGAACCCAGCTGCGGTGGATGACCCGGAAAGCCCGATTTACGGGATGCCGATCATCAATGTGCATGAGGCGCGCACGGTCTTCGCGCTGAAGCGTGGCAAGGGCTCGGGATTCTCCGGTTTGGAGAACGCCCTTTTCTTCCGCGAGAACTGCCGCATGATTTATGGCGATGCCAAGGAGACGATCGTCGGCTTGGTGGCCCAGTTCAAAGGTTGAAAATCAAAGGTTTTTTCAGGGCGGGGCTTGCTTGCAGAATATCCGCTGGCTATTCTCCGCAGCACGCTTATTAGCCTGTCCAAGCACGCTTATTAGCCTGTCCAACTTCTCACCCATCACATTACAGACTTTATGAATACTGAATCCAAATGCCCATTCCTGCACGCCGCCGGCAGCGGCACCACCAATCGTGATTGGTGGCCGAATCAATTGAACCTGAGGATCTTACACCAGCACTCCTCGCTCTCTGACCCGATGGGCAGCGACTTCGACTACGCGAAGGAGTTCCAGAGCCTGGACCTGGAAGCTCTCAAGGCGGACCTGGTCGCGCTGATGACGGATTCCCAACCTTGGTGGCCTGCGGACTTCGGGCACTACGGCGGGCTTTTCATCCGCATGGCATGGCACAGCGCGGGCACCTACCGCACGGGCGACGGCCGTGGCG
>ERZ1022724.244-NODE-244-length-12046-cov-15.228255_pt1 | contig 12046 bp, 8 predicted proteins | sample MGYA00521091_ERZ1022724 | MGnify/ENA primary metagenome ERZ1022724 (study PRJEB33162, sample SAMN09537610) | freshwater metagenome | isolation source: freshwater | place: Canada:Alberta | collected 2017-07 | study: EMG produced TPA metagenomics assembly of the... | reverse complement strand
ATTAGACCCGAGAACATTAGAGTCGCTGCTCGCGAGCTTAGAAAGCTAACCACGATAGTTCCGATGGCTTTGCCACCGCTTGATCGCTTTGCTATCAAGCTAGGTGGCTTTATGGCGCCATATTTTCCTTTTCCAGTTATTCCAATCGCGAGATTTGTACTTCGCTCACTTGTTTCACATCTGATTGCTGATGCAAGACCTAGCAAGCTAACCAAGCACCTTGAGAAAGTAAGAGCCGATGGAATCGCGCTAAATCTGAATCTTTTGGGTGAGGCAGTTCTTGGAGAAGCCGAAGCTACCAACCGGCTTGCAAAGACTTTTGAACTTCTACAAAGACCAGATGTCGACTACGTCTCAGTGAAGGTTTCATCGGTTGTGTCGCAGCTGTCGATGTGGGGATACGAAGACAGCATCGAGCGAGTGATGGCAAGGCTCGAGCCTTTGTATAACTACGCGAACCGCGAGAAGAAGTTTATAAACCTGGACATGGAAGAGTATCGAGACCTCTGGCTCACCATCGAGGTATTCAAGCAAATGCTTTCCAAGCCAAAGCTCAAAAACCTAAAGGCCGGAATCGTTATCCAGGCTTACCTTCCTGATTCCTATGTAGCTCTAAAAGATCTAATTGCTTTTGCGCAAAAAAGAGTGCGAGCAGGTGGAGCTCCAATCAAGATCAGATTGGTAAAGGGAGCAAACCTTGCCATGGAGCAAGTAGACGCTAAGTGGCACGGCTTCGAATTGGCTACCTACAACTCCAAAGTTGAATCCGATGCCAACTACAAGAGGTTGCTAGAAATTTTGCTGGATCCAAAGGTAGCTAAAGCGGTCCGAACCGGTGTCGCCGGACACAACTTGTTTGATGTTGCCTACGCATACTTACTTGCAAAGCAAAATGGTGTGCTAGACCGTATCGATTTCGAGATGCTCAAGGGCATGGCCGTTGCGCTTTCAGCAAGCGTCAAAAAGACCGTTGGAAACCTTCTGCTGTACACACCAGTTGTTTCACCAAAAGAATTTGAAGTTGCAATTGCTTATCTAACCAGAAGGCTGGAAGAAAACGCTTCCCCAGATAACTTCATGTCTGGTGTTTTTGAACTAACAACCAGCAAGAGAATATTCGAACGCGAGCGTGACCGCTTCCTAAACTCGATCAAGCTCATCAGCAAACTTGGAACAGAGCCAAACCGCCAGGCAAACAATTCAGCGGCAGCAGCAAAAGCTGCCAGCAGGGGCGAGTTTGTAAATCAACCAGATAGCGATCCAGCAATTGTTTCGGTTAGAGAAAACGCCAAGAAGATTCAGAAACTCTCCGAATCGCTTTCTAAGCAAATGGCAAGAACCAAAAACGCAGGCCTGCCTCTAATTGACTCAAGAATTGAAATCGACAAGCTGGTCAAGAAATCACTCACCGCGGCAACTGCCTGGGGCAAAGAGCATAAGAAGCGCCAACAGCTTCTTGTCAAAGCTGCTAACGAGATTGAAAGTGCAAGGTCGGAACTTATCGCAGTGATGATGGCAGAAGCCGGCAAAACAATTGCCGAAGCTGATGTCGAAGTTTCGGAAGCAGCGGATTTTGCTAGATACTACGCAAGCTTGATTCCAGAACTTGTGAACAACAAAGAAGCCAAGTTCACTCCAGACAAGCTAACTCTGGTTGTTCCGCCTTGGAACTTTCCAGTGGCTATTCCTATCGGTGGTGTGCTGGCGGCACTTGCCGCTGGCAGCACCGTGATTTTGAAACCAGCACCAGAGGTAAGAAACTGCGGTATCGCAGTTGCAAACGCTTTATACAAAGCAGGAATCAGCAAATCTGTTTTGCAAGTGGTTGCCGTCCCAGATAACGAAGTTGGTCTTCACCTAGTTGGACACCAATCCGTTGACAGCGTGATCCTTACCGGTGGCTTTGAAACCGCAGAGCTATTCAAAAAGCACAAACCTTCTATGCGCTTGACAGCCGAAACTAGCGGCAAGAACGCACTCGTTATTACCCCGTTTGCCGATTTGGATCTGGCGGCTGGAGATTTAGCGAAGAGTGCATTTGGTCACGCCGGCCAAAAATGCTCCGCGGCAAGCCTGGCAATTTTGGTTGGCCCGGTTTACTCTTCCGAGAAATTCAGAAGGCAGTTGGTTGACGCTGCTAAGTCGATGAAGGTGGACTGGCCAGGGAACTTGGCAGCTTCGATTGGCGCCGTGATTCAAAAGCCAACCGGGAAGCTAGAGCGGGCCCTGACGACCCTCGAAGACGGTGAGAGTTGGCTACTTGAGCCGAAGCAGCTGGATGCAACCGGCAGGCTCTGGAGCCCTGGCATCAAAATGGGCGTCAAGCCAGGATCGTTTTTTCACAAGACCGAGGTCTTTGGTCCGGTTCTTGGAATCATGAGAGCAAGAGATTTGAATGAAGCGATAAAGCTTCAGAATGCTCCCGATTATGGTTTGACCGCTGGAATTCACTCACTGGACAACCAAGAAGTTCTAACTTGGATTGATTCGGTCAATAGCGGAAACCTTTACGTGAATAGAGGTATCACCGGAGCAATTGTTAATCGCCAACCATTTGGAGGCTTCAAAAGATCTTCAGTTGGTTCAGGACTCAAAGCCGGTGGCTCAAGTTACCTAACGCAGTTTGGAACTTGGTCAAACCCTGCCGCCATAAGCAAACTAACTGACTCTTCTTTTTTGAAAGCTGCCAAGGCGTCTGATGAAGCGGCTTGGAAAGAGATTTACGCTCCCAAGGAACTAGATGGTGGCGAACTAGAAGTTGAAGGTAACTACAGAAGGTACCTGCCAGCAAACCTAATTGTTCGCGTTGGATCAACCGCTTCCCAAAAGGATGTTGATCGAGTGATGCTTGCCATCAAGCGTTCGGGTTTCAGGATTCCGGTGAGCGTTGCTCCAGGATTCATGGGCAAGCTAAATCACGATCTGCTACAGAAAGAATCAAGTAGTGACTTTGAAAAGCGAGTGGTAAACGAACCTAGCCTTGGCCTTCGAGTCTGGCAGCTTGGCTCAAATGAAGGCTGGGTCAGAAAAGCGAAAACCAAGCCAGACATTCACGTCATAACTGGCGAGGTACTTGTTTGCGGAAAACTAACGGGATTGAATCTGGTTCGCGAACAAGCAGTTTCAATCACCCAGCACCGCTTTGGTGCCCTTCAGGAACCGCTGCTGTAACAAAGTCCACAACCCTCAGCGCTCCGTTTAGAGTTTTGAGGCAAATTGTTTTCCACACCTACTTGCCAGCAAATAGCTAAAAAGCAGGGTTTTGAGCCATAGTTTGTCCACAGCAGTTTCCACACAAAACATCAAGTTATTAGAGTGTTTCCCCAGTTTTATCCACAGCTTTATACACACCGTGGCTTTCTCCAGAGTTGTCAGTGGTGGATGCTAGACAAGTCAGTAAGCACAAGCTTTTTGCCCCAAATACCTACCTAGTTCAAGGAGTACTAAATGTCATTGGCACCAGTACTTCCACCGGAACCGGTGCGTTCTACTGACCGCGTATTACCGCACGATCTTCTAGCAGAGCAGAGCACCTTGGGTGCGATGCTGCTTTCTCAAGAAGCAGTAGCTGAAGTTTTCGAATACGTAAACAGTGGTGACTTCTACGCCCCAAAGCACCAGGTTGTTTTTGATGCGCTGCTATCTCTTTACGCAATGGGTGAGCCAACCGATGTCATTACAGTTACTGACCAATTGGTAAAAACAGGACTGTTAGTTCGCGCTGGTGGCGCCGACTACCTACACACTCTTACCAGCACCGTTCCAACCGCAGCTAACGCTGCCTTCTACGCAAAGATTGTTCAAGAAAAAGGAACACTTAGAAGACTTGTAGAAGTTGGAACCAGAATTGCTCAGCTTGGTTATGCCAACGAGGGTGAAGTCGACGCTCTGGTAAATCTAGCTCAAGAAGATGTTTACGCAGTTACTCGCGCCGGCACCGGCGAAGACTACGTCGCGCTTTCTGATTCAATTGAAGCGGCCATCGCGGAAATTGAATCAGCTGCCTCCAAAGACGGAGATCTAGTTGGTGTTCCAACGGGTTTCACTGAACTTGACGCACTCACCAATGGTTTGCACCCAGGTCAGCTAATCATTGTTGCTGCAAGACCTGCGATGGGTAAGTCAACATTCGCACTTGACCTAGCGCGTAACGCTGCAATTAAGTCAGACAAGCCAACTCTGTTTTTCTCTCTCGAAATGGGTCGCGCTGAAATTGCTATGAGAATGCTTTCTGCGGAATCTATGATTCCTCTGCAGTCAATGCGTAAGGGAAACATTGCGGATAGCGACTGGACCAAGTTGGCTCAGGTTCGCGGAAACATAAACGATGCTCCGCTCTACATCGACGATTCACCAAACATGACCCTTGCTGAAATTCGTGCGAAGTGCCGAAGACTTGCGCAGCGAGTGGGACTGAAGATGGTTGTCATCGACTACCTACAGCTTCTGACCTCTGGAAAGAAAGTTGAATCCAGACAGCAGGAAGTTAGCGAATTCTCTCGTGCGCTAAAGCTGCTTTCAAAAGAGCTTGGAATTCCAGTTGTCGCTCTATCTCAGCTAAACCGTCAGGCGGAGCAGACCAAGGACAAGAAGCCCGAACTTTCTCACCTTCGTGAATCTGGATCGCTCGAACAAGACGCCGACGTTGTTGTCTTGCTTCACCGTGAGGCGGCTGGAGACAGTGAACACCCAAGAGCTGGAGAAGCAGACCTTATTTTGGCTAAGCAGCGTTCTGGTCCTACCGGAACAGTAGTGGTTGCCTTCCAGGGAAACTACTCTCGCTTTGTGAACATGAAGAACTAGTAACTTTGCAAAAAATCCTTGGAGTAAGAGCAGCGGTATCAATCGCTGTTGGACTCTTTATAACTTTCACTCAATCCCACTCAGCCGCTACCGGTTTATTTGCGCTAGCAATTTTTGGAATTGGATTTGCCGCTTCGAACGTAGCGGCAACTATTTGGGCTAAAGGCAAATACCTATCCGTTGAGTCACTTCCTTTGACCTTGATTGCTTTGGCTGTTGGTTTATTTGCCGCGTTGATTCCACAAACGGATCCAACCGCTCAGGGTCTAGCTTTTGTTTATCTGGTTGCCGGTTGGGCAGTTATTTCTGGTGCGATGGAGTTGTATCTTGCAAACCGCGCAGGGTTTAAGACTCGCAGCGGTAAAGACGGTTTGATTAGCGCAGTTCTTGGCTTAGCCCTTGGATTGCTTTTCTTGATTGTGCAGTTGGATATCGTCAGCGCTGTTGGTTTCTTTGGCACCTATTTGGTCATTAGCGGTGTGCATTTAGCCATTGCTGCTCTAACCCCACAAAAATAGCTTTAGGCTTGGGTTATGCCTAAAAAAATAACCGCCACAAATTTCCTCATTCTTTCCGCAATTGCAGCGTCATTTGTTGGATTGCTGGTGTTTTTTGGAATTAGAAAAATTGATGTGGCACTGATTGCCGCGGGAGTAACTTTCATTATTTCTTTGGTTGGAATAGCAACCTTGGCACTTATGGTTCCGGAGCAAAACAACGATCCGGATAAGCCAGTTCTTCGCTAAATAGACTCAGCTAGTTTCTTTGCAAGCCCCGTGTAATCCTTAGGGGAGAGTGCAAGCAATCTATCCTTTGAGGCTTGAGAAATATCTAGCTTCAAAACAAAATCAGCCAGTTCTTCACGAGTTAATCTCTTGCCACGACTTAGGTCTTTGAGAAGTTCGTAGGGGTTAGTGATCTCGGATTTGCCGTTTGCAACATCGGCACGAATCACGGTCTGAATAGCCTCAGCCAAAACTTCCCAGTTGTCGGCCAAGTCAGCAGCGATAGCCGCGTCAGCTACCTTGATTTCACCCAAGCCCTTGTGGATGTTATCTAGGGCAACAAGCGAATGCCCAAAGCCAACTCCAACGTTTCTTTGGGAAGAAGAATCAGAGAGATCTCTTTGCAAGCGTGAGGTAACCAAGGTCTGAGCCAGGCTGTCTAGAACTGCGTTAGATAACTCCAGGTTGGCCTCTGCGTTTTCGAACCTGATTGGGTTGATTTTGTGAGGCATGGTCGAAGAACCGGTAGCTCCCTTGACTGGAATCTGGGTGAAGTAGCCAATCGAAATGTAGCTCCAGATGTCGGTAGCTAGGTTGTGCAGGATTCTGTTGAAGTGAGAAACACCTTGGTAAAGCTCTGCTTGCCAGTCGTGAGATTCAATTTGGGTAGTTAGTGGGTTGAACTCAAGACCTAGGGACTCAACAAACTTTTTGGAAAAGGCCTGCCAGTCAAAATTGGGAACGGCAACCATGTGAGCAGAGTATGTTCCCGTGGCTCCAGAAAATTTACCCAAGTAACTGGTTTTCTCAATGCGAGCAATTTGTCTTTGGAGTCTGTGCACAAAGACAGCCATTTCTTTACCCATGGTGGTTGGCGTTGCCGGTTGACCGTGGGTTCTTGAAAGCATGGCAACACCAGCAGACGACTTTGCTAATTGGGAAAGCTCCTGGACAACAGCCTTGGCTTTGGGTAACCAAACCGTGGTTACTGCTTCTTTGATGGTGAGTGCGTAAGAAAGATTGTTGATGTCTTCGCTGGTAGCTGCGAAGTGAGTTAGCTCATGCAGATCTTCGCGATCTAGTTTGGTGAGCTTGTCTCTGACAAAGTATTCAACCGCTTTGACGTCGTGTCTAGTGGTGGCTTCGATGGAAGCCAACGCCGCAACATCTTCGTCGCTGAAATCTTCGAAAGCTTTTCTTAGGGCCTTAGATTGCTCCTCGGTTACATACCTGTCACGGCCGAAGATCTCGGAGTTTGCAAGAAGCAATAGCCATTCAATTTCTACTTGCACCCTGGCACGATTTAGACCGGCTTCGGAAAGCAAGAGTGAAAGCTCGGAAACAGCCGATGCGTAACGACCGTCTAGCGGGCTAATTGGCTGAGAAGAAAGGCTCACCAAACTATTCTGGCCCATCGGAGGCTTTATTAGCCTTTCAGCTTTCAACAATTCGCAAATTTTGTTCCAAAAAACTAACCAAACAGCGCAAAGTATTTGCGTGGACCAGATTCAGTTTCAGATTCAGCAAAGCCTTTATCGAATTAGGCTTGCTAAACCCGAGCCTGGCTTTTGGTGCGGATCAGCTGCCCTACTTCTAACAAGCCAGCTCGCAGCTTTAGAGTCTGAACTAATTGCCCTTGGGCAATCGCTGAGCTGGTGACAATTGATAGCTATGGGGGAAATCCAGACATCGTCGCCACCCGCGAAGAAATTCACCGCGTTGCCTTCGAGATAAAACTTGCAGCAGAGGAACTCTCAGCCTTTGGTTCAATCGAATCTTTGCTTTCTGACCCACTTCATCAACTGCAGTATCGAATGGCAATAGTGAGCGTTCTTGCCAAACTCGACAGATTGCACGGCAATTGCCTATTGGCTTCCGAACAATACTTTTCGACAGAAGCGCAGATTCATAGGCGCTTTGAAATTGACTTCATTCCACAACTTGCGGCAGTTACTTCTAACCTCGCCACTTCCCTGGGTTGGAAACAAGACCACGGGGTTTCTGCAACCAAAACAATCACCAGCGCTACAAAACCCCCAACTTCAATAACCGGGTTACTGGATCGGTTGTGGCAGGTCTCCTCAAAAGGTGAACCAACGGTTGGCATCGACTTCTTTCAAACAGGTTCAAAGCAACGAACCGCTGTTGTCTACATTCCCGGAACTCAAACCCTTGGTCTAGGAGATGGATCAAACCCGCTTGATCTTCAATCAAATGTTTTGGCAATGCAGGGTAACGGGGTTGCAGCTAGCGAGCGAGCGGTTCTGGAAGCTATGAGCCAAGCGGGAATAGAACCTAACGACCGTGTGATTTTTGTTGGCCACTCTCAAGGCGGGATGGTGGCCGGAAATCTTGCTATGAACCAAGCCGGTTATGTCGCCGCTGGTTTGGTAACCATCGGTGCTCCTATTGCGCAGCTAAAACTCACCAAGCTTCCGGTGATGGCAATCGAACACGTGAATGACCCAATCCCAAATGTTTCAGGAAAGGTAAATCCAATTACTAAAAACTGGGTGACGATTCAGCGAAGCTCATCGGCTCTGGAGTCAGATGCTCCGATGCATTCGCATTCGCTGAAGAGCTATAAGAACACAACTGAAAAAGTTGATGCTTCAAAAGAGAAGGGAATTTCTAACATCAGGCAGCAATTGCTTTCTCAGGTGCGGGGAGCACCTATTGGAAAAGCTATGGACTTTGTTATCGCTAGAGAATTCTGAGGATCTTGAAAACCCAGCGACCAATCAAAGAAGCAATCGAAATGATTACTGCACCCAAGATTGCCCAACCCATGGACTCGACTGTTAGTCCTTCAGATGTGAAGCCATCGATTGTGAAGATGTCAGATCCAATTTGAGATGACAACCATGCAACAAATAGAAGCAGAGCTCCGTTGATCACAAATGAGATCAGACCAAAAGTCAAAATGTATAGCGGGAACGCAAGCACTTTGATGATCGGTGCGACTATGGCGTTCACTAAACCAAAGATTGCTCCAACAAGTAAGAAGGAGCCAATTCGCTGCCAAACACCTTCACCACCGTAAGGAGTGAGGGTTATGGCTGGAATCAGGATTGTTGCAACCCATAGAGCTAGCGCGTTTATAGAGGTGGAGACAAAGAAACGAATCATTTTTCTATTGTCCCAGCAATAGAGCTAAATTAGAGCCTGTGACTACCTCGGCGGGCCGCGTGCCGCAAGTTCAGATGCTGTCTCCGGATGGCGTGTTTGAGGTGCCGAGCGAATACGCACAATACGGCAAATACCTAGAGAAATTAACTCTCGACGACTATTTGAAGTTCTACCGCGACATGGCAAGAATCCGTCGCTTCGATAACGAGTGCACCGCATTACAGCGCCAGGGCCAAATGGGTCTCTGGGTTCCAGCCGTAGGCCAAGAGGCCGCCCAAATCGGATCAGGCTACGCGGTTGGCAAAAACGATCACATGTTTCCAAGCTATAGAGAGCACGGGGTAGCAATCACCCACGGAATCGATTTGATGTCGATTATCAAGATGATGCGCGGTGTGAACCACGGTGGTTGGAATCCTGAAGAAACCAGATTCCACCTTTACGCAATTGTTTTAGGAACCCAGGTGCTGCACGCCGCAGGTTATGCGATGGGTGTCAACTTCGATGGCAATGTTGGAACCGGTGACCCAGAGGTTGACCAAGCTGTCATTACATACTTTGGTGATGGCGCAACTGCCGAAGGTGATGTATCCGAAGCGCTGTTGTTTGCTGCGGTCAACAAGTCACCACTTGTTTTCTTTTGCCAGAACAATCAGTGGGCCATTAGCTCTCCGGTTTCGGCACAAACAGTGGTTCCTCTATATCTTCGCGGTGAGGGATTCGGTGTTCCTGGAATCCAGGTGGATGGCAACGACGTTTTGGCTTGCTACGCGGTAACTGCCAAACACATGGACGATGCCAGAAACGGCCTTGGCCCATCTCTAATTGAAGCCCTGACCTACCGAGTCGGTGCACACACCACCAGCGATGACCCTTCCAAATATCGCCCGCAAGAAGAAACTGATTACTGGATCGCCAGAGACCCAATTACCCGCTTTGAGAAGTTCCTGCGCCGCCAAGGCGTTGGCGACGACTTCTTCCAAGAGGTAGCTGAAGCAGGCGATGAGTTAGCGACTCAAATTCGTGAGGCTACTTTTGCTATGCCTAACCCACCACTTGAGAACATGTTCAAGCATGTCTATACCGATCCACACCCGCTAGTTCAAGAACAGCAGGCCTGGCTTGAAAATTACGAAGCCTCTTTCGAAGAGGGTGACAAATGACCAACACCGCTGAGATGACAATAGCGAAGGCAATTAACGCGGGCATCCAAAAGCAAATGCAAAAAGACTCTAAGGTTTTGGTTTTTGGAGAAGATGTTGCTGAATTAGGTGGAGTATTTAGAGTCACTGAAGGATTGCTAGCTGAGTTTGGCAACAAGAGAGTTTTCAACTCTCCTATTGCTGAATCCGGAATTGTTGGAACAGCGATCGGGCTTGCAATGCGCGGCTATCGACCAATTGCAGAAATACAGTTTGATGGTTTTGTCTATCCAGCATTTGATCAGATCGTTTCTCAGCTTGCGAAGCTCACCAACCGATCTGAAGGTCACCTGAGCATGCCTGTTGTTGTTCGAATTCCTTACGGGGGAGGAATTGGTGCAGTTGAGCATCACAGTGAATCACCAGAGGCTTACTTTGCTCACACACCAGGTCTTCGGGTGATTAACCCATCAAACCCGAATGACGCTTACTGGATGATTCAGCAGGCAATCGAATCCAATGACCCTGTGATCTTCTTTGAACCAAAGCGACGCTACTGGCTCAAAGGAACTGTGAATCTAGATTCACCACCTGCTTCAATGCATCAGGCAAAAGTTTTGCGCGAAGGAACTCAGGTCACACTGGTTAGCTATGGACCGATGGTTGTGACTGCCCTGCAGGCAGCAGATCTAGCCAGTGCAGAAGGTATCAGCATTGAGGTAATTGATCTTCGATCGGTTTCTCCAATTGATTTTCCGACCATCCTGAACTCAGTAAAGAAAACTGGTCGGTTGGTCATTGCGTCAGAAGCTTCAACGTCTTACTCAGTAGCATCTGAGATAGCTGCCAAAGTAGCTGAACTTGCCTTTTATAACCTGGAAGCTCCGGTTCTTAGGGTTGGTAGCTTCGATGTCCCCTATCCACCTGCCAAACTTGAGGAACTGTTCCTACCCGATGCCGATCGGATCCTAGAAGCAGTAGATCGCTCACTCGCCTACTAAGAAAGGGTAAGAAGATGTCACTTGCAGTATTCAACTTGCCCGATGTTGGCGAAGGACTAACTGAAGCCGAAATTGTTTCTTGGAAAGTTGCCGCTGGCGACCAGGTCACCGTAAACCAGGTTATTTGCGAAATAGAAACTGCCAAATCTATTGTTGAACTTCCTTGCCCGTTCGCTGGAACAATCGAGAAGCTTTACGCCAAAGAGGGTGACACCGTCTTGGTGGGAAGCCCAATCATTTCGGTCCAAGCTGAGGGAAACATCCTGATGGCAGGACCCGCAACAAGTTCTATTCCGATTATCACCGAGTCCGACAGCATGCATGAGGCAGTCGCTGATGTTGCCTCATCGGTAGCTTCCGATGAAAACAAACCAAACTTGGTTGGTTATGGCTCCGCCGGTCACGCGGGAACTAGACGCAAGCGCTCTGGGGCTTTAGGCGCTGCTGCAGTTGCAGCAGCTGTGCCAGCTGCAAGCTCTGCAATTCCATCCGCGCTATCTACAGATGTAATTGCAAAGCCACCAATTCGCAAGCTTGCAAAAGATCTAAACGTGGATCTTTCTAAAGTTGCTGCTACCGGTACTGGTGGTGAAATTACCCGCGAAGATGTTGTCAATGCTGCAACTCAAGCTTCGGTATTTAGAAACCTAACTACCCCTGCAATTCCCTCTGAGCGTGAAGAACGCATTCCAGTAAAGGGCGTTAGAAAAGCCATCGCTACAGCAATGGTGCAGTCCGCCTTCACCGCACCACACGTTTCGATCTTTGTCGATGTTGATGCCACGAGAACCATGGAATACGTGAAGCGATTGAAAGCTTCGACTGACTTTGCTGGAGTCAAAGTAACACCACTACTAATCATGGCCAAGGCGATGATGTGGGCAGTTAGACGAAACCCAACCGTTAACTCAACGTGGACCGACAAAGAAATCATTGTTCACAACTTTGTGAACTTTGGAGTTGCAGCTGCAACTCCAAGAGGTTTGATTGTTCCAAACATCAAAGATGCTGATCGCATGTCGATGCTAGAGCTAGCTCGTCAGCTAGAACTTCTTGCTGCAACTGCCCGAGAAGGTAAAACAACACCAGAAGACATGAAAGATGGCACCATCACCATCACCAACATTGGTGTCTTTGGCGTCGACACCGGAACACCAATCTTGAACCCAGGACAAGTCGCAATCGTGGCTCTTGGATCGATTCGTCCAAAACCTTGGGTAGTAAACAACGAGATTGTTATTCGCCA
>ERZ1022724.242-NODE-242-length-12121-cov-7.928642_pt1 | contig 12121 bp, 13 predicted proteins | sample MGYA00521091_ERZ1022724 | MGnify/ENA primary metagenome ERZ1022724 (study PRJEB33162, sample SAMN09537610) | freshwater metagenome | isolation source: freshwater | place: Canada:Alberta | collected 2017-07 | study: EMG produced TPA metagenomics assembly of the... | reverse complement strand
GGGTTATGTCTTTATGCGGACAAGTTAATTGAAAATTAACCCCAATCCTACTGAATTAATTTTTACGCTACGAACTGTGCATAACCCGAGGCGGGCGCGTAAGTAAACGCTTCTTTACGTCCCCAATCAGGACTATCGGCGTAGCTTTTGCGACTGCTCAATAACCGCCTGAGCTAGCGCAGTAACGCTTTCGGGCGGGGTGAATTGGGAAATCCCATGGCCCAGATTGAAAACGTGGCCATCCAGAGAATGCAGTCCTGGCTTGAGTGCGGGGGCGCTCGCCAAATCGGCAAGCAGTTTGCCGGCTTCTTGGGCAATTTTCTCGGGGCTCGAAAACAGAATTAAGGGGTCTAAATTTCCCTGGATAGCCAGAGGCTTACCTGCTGCCAAGAGCGCTTTACGTGCACGGCTCAGAGAAATAGTCCAGTCAAGCCCAATAGCATCTGCTCCAACCTGAGCCATGTCTTCAATCCACAAGCCGCCGCCTTTAGTAAAAATAATGACCGGAATGCGTTGGCCTTCGTGTTCTCTAGGAAGGAGGGCAATTACTTTTTTCATCGCGGCTAACGACACCTGCTGATACCAGCCATCTGGCAGCATGCCGCCCCAGGTATCAAAGATCATCAGCGCCTGCGCGCCCGCTTTGACTTGCTCTGTGAGATATGCAGCAACTGACTGAATATTAATTTCGAGAATGCGCTCCAATAAATCGGGGCGATCGAACATCATGGTCTTGGCGTGGCGAAACTCATCCGCGCTCGAGCCATCAATCATGTAACACGCCAAAGTCCAGGGGCTTCCTGAAAAACCAATCAAGGGTACACGCTGCTTACCATCTTGAATTAATGCTTTACGAATTTCAGATACGGCATCAAACACGTAGGTCAACTCACCCATATCAGCCACGCGTAATTTTTTAACGTCTGCTTCTGTACGGAGCGGGTGCTGGAAACTGGGGCCCTCACCAGCCGCAAACTGCAAGCCAAGCCCCATTGCATCGGGAATTGTCAAAATATCCGAAAACAAAATGGCCGCATCGAGTGGATAGCGGTCCAAAGGCTGAAGGGTAACTTCAGTTGCGTACGCGGGCGTTTTAGCTAAGTCTAAAAAACTACCAGCCTTTGCACGCGTCGCATTGTATTCAGGGAGATAACGCCCAGCTTGGCGCATGAGCCACAGTGGTGTGCGATCAACCGACTGTCCAAGGCAAGCCTTAATAAACCGATCGTTTAATAGCATGTGGTGAGCCGCTTATTTTTTGCGGCGCAAGCGGGCAATGGCCGCCAACTGAGCAGCAGCCATGGCAAATTCGGACTGCGCTAAGGCCAAATCAAAATCGCTGCTGCGATTTTGCATGGCCTCTTCAGCGCGCTGTTTTGACTCGAGCGCTTTGGCCTCATCTAAATCATGGCCACGGATCGCGGTATCGGCGAGAACAGTAACGTGATCGGGCTGCACTTCTAAGTAGCCGCCCGCCACGAAAACAAATTCTTCATCGCCATCGGCTTTTTCAATGCGCACGGAACCAGGACGAATGCGCGTGATTAATGGGGTATGCCCACGCAAAATGCCGAGCTCGCCATTTTCTCCGGGGAGGGCAACGAACTTCGCCTCTCCACTAAAGATGGATTGCTCAGCACTAACTACATCGACGCGAATGGTTGACATGGTTTCCTTGGTATCCGATTAAAGCTTCTTGGCTTTCTCAATGGCCTCATCAATTGAGCCCACCATATAGAACGCCTGCTCAGGCAAGTGATCCAACTCGCCACTGACAATCATCTTAAAGCCGCGAATGGTCTCTTTCAGTGGCACGTATTTTCCTGGCGATCCAGTAAATACCTCGGCCACGTGGAAAGGCTGCGACAAGAAACGCTGAATCTTACGGGCACGGGCTACGGCCAACTTATCGTCTGGCGACAATTCGTCCATACCCAAAATCGCAATAATGTCACGCAACTCTTTATAGCGCTGCAGCGTCATTTGTACGTTACGCGCCACTTCATAATGCTCTTGACCAACCACTTGTGGATCCAGCTGACGGCTGGTCGAATCGAGCGGATCAACCGCTGGATAAATACCCAAGGCAGCAATGTCGCGCGACAACACAACGGTGGAGTCCAAATGCAAGAAGGTCGTTGCAGGCGATGGATCGGTTAAGTCATCGGCAGGAACGTAAACGGCTTGAATCGACGTTACCGAACCGGTTTTGGTTGAGGTAATACGCTCTTGCAATTTACCCATTTCTTCAGCAAGCGTAGGCTGATAACCCACCGCAGAAGGCATACGACCTAGCAGCGCCGAGACCTCGGTACCGGCCAGCGTGTAGCGATAAATGTTATCAACGAAGAAGAGAATGTCACGGCCTTCATCACGGAAGGCTTCGGCCATGGTCAAGCCCGTTAACGCAACGCGCAAACGGTTACCAGGAGGCTCATTCATCTGACCGAATACCATTGCCACTTTGTCGACAACGTTGGATTCTTTCATTTCGTGATAGAAATCGTTACCTTCACGAGTACGCTCACCAACACCGGCAAACACCGATAAACCCGAGTGCTGTTTTGCAATGTTGTTAATCAATTCCATCATGTTCACGGTCTTACCCACACCCGCACCACCGAAGAGGCCTACCTTACCGCCTTTAGCGAATGGGCAAACTAAGTCGATCACCTTAATGCCGGTTTCTAATAAATCAACCGATGGCGATAACTCGTCAAACTTGGGTGCTGGCTGGTGAATAGCGCGGCGCTCTTGCGTAGCAATCGGGCCCGCATCGTCAATGGGACGACCTAAAACGTCCATAATGCGGCCGAGTGTTGCTGGGCCAACTGGCACCATGATCCCTTTTCCAGAAGACGCCACTTCCATGCCGCGGCGCAATCCATCGCTGGCACCCATGGCAATTGCGCGCACGACGCCATCGCCAATTTGTTGCTGAACTTCAAAGGTCAAGCCTTTTTCAACAAATGATTTTTCGCCGCTCTCGACCAATGTCAAGGCATCATAAATATTTGGCATGCTGTCACGGGGGAACTGAATGTCCACCACAGGACCAATACACTGCACGATATTTCCGTTACTCATCGCATCTCTCCGATTCATTCCTAAATTCTGTCGTATTTCTAAATGCAGCCAGCTTAAACCGCTGCCGCTCCACCAACAATCTCTGAAAGCTCTTTTGTAATCGCGGCCTGACGGGTTTTGTTGTATTCCAATTGCAACTCGCCAATCACATTCTTCGCATTGTCGGATGCTGCTTTCATGGAAACCATTCGCGCAGATTGCTCTGAGGCCATGTTTTCTGCAACCGCCTGATAAATTAAAGCCTCAACATAGCGCTTTAACAGGCCATCCAAAATCGACTCGGCATCGGGCTCATAAATGTAATCCCATGATGTTCCGTTGCCTTCGTCAGCGGTAATCGCATTGGGCGCGAGCGGCAAAATCTTTTCTAAAACAGGCTCTTGTTTCATCGCATTTACAAAACGCGTATAAGCAAGATAAACCTCATCCACTTCGCCGCGCTCAAAGGCCTCGAGCTGTGCGGTGATCGCACCAATCAAGGTATCCATATGGGGCGTGTCGCCCAACTGAATGGTTTGTGACAGCAGCTTTGCTTTTGAGCGATTCAAAAATTGCAGGCCTTTTGATCCAATGGCTGTAAATTCGATGCTCAATTTCTTTTCTTGCATTTCACGCACTTGGTTTGCAATCAAACGCAATACGTTGGTATTGAGTCCGCCGCAAAGACCTTTGTCCGTACTAACCAAAATGGTGCCGACCTTTTTAACCTCGCGCACCACCATGTAAGCCGGGCGGTACTCGGGATTTGCTTTTGCTAGGTTTGCAACAATTTCCCTAATTTTTTCAGAATAGGGGCGCGCATTGCGCATACGCTCTTGGGCACGGCGCATCTTCGATGCGGCGACCATTTCCATTGCCTTCGTGATCTTGCGCGTGTTTTGCACGCTCTTGATCTTGGACCGTATCTCTTTTGTACTTGCCATGATGTATGCGTGCCCTCTTAGAAGGAGGCTGAGCGCTTGTAGTCCTCAATTGCAGCACGTAAAGCAGCTTCATCATCTTTGCTTAAGTCTTTGGTTTCTTCAATGCGTCCAACCAAGTCTGCATATTTTGATTTGAGATGATCTTGCAAGCCTTTTTCAAATGCCAATACATGCTTTACTTCGAGATCGTCAAAGTAGCCGTTATTCATTGCATACAGTGAGGCAGCCATTTCCCAAACTTGCAAAGGCTTGTACTGTGCCTGTTTGCAAAGCTCGGTTACGCGCTTACCGCGCTCGAGCTGTTTACGTGTTGCATCATCTAAGTCGGATGCAAACTGCGCAAACGCAGCGAGTTCGCGGTACTGCGCCAAGTCAGTACGAATACCGCCAGACAGTTTTTTGATTACTTTAGTTTGTGCAGCACCACCCACGCGCGATACAGAAATACCCGCGTTAATCGCTGGGCGTACGCCGGCGTTAAAGAGGTCGGTCTCCAAGAAAATCTGGCCGTCGGTAATCGAAATCACGTTGGTTGGAACGAACGCAGAAACGTCGCCTGCTTGGGTTTCAATAATAGGTAGAGCAGTTAATGAACCGGTCTTGCCCTTTACGGCGCCGTTGGTAAATTTCTCAACGTAGTCTGAATTTACTCGAGCAGCACGCTCTAACAAACGCGAGTGGAGATAGAACACGTCGCCAGGATACGCTTCGCGACCTGGTGGGCGGCGGAGCAATAATGAAATCTGACGATAAGCAACCGCTTGTTTGGTTAAGTCGTCATACACAATCAATGCATCTTCACCGCGATCGCGGAAATACTCACCCATGGTGCAGCCAGCGTAAGCGGAAAGGTATTGCATCGCAGCCGAGTCAGAAGCGCTCGCAGCCACAACAACCGTGTATTCCATTGCGCCAAGTTCAGTTAATTTACGTACCACGTTCGCAATCGTCGATGCCTTTTGACCAATCGCAACGTAGACGCAATAGACGCCTTTGCCTTTTTGGTTAATGATGGCATCTACTGCAACAGCGGTTTTACCGGTTTGACGATCGCCAATGATCAATTCACGCTGGCCGCGGCCAATCGGAACCATCGCGTCAATCGCCTTCAAGCCAGTTTGAACTGGCTGGCTTACCGATTGGCGCGCAATCACGCCTGGCGCTACTTTTTCAATAAAGTCGGTAAGTTTTGCGTTTACTGGGCCTTTTCCGTCGATCGGCTGACCAAGGGCATCTACTACACGGCCTAAGAGTTCTGGGCCAACAGGAACTTCTAAAATGCGTCCTGTGCATTTGACTGGATCGCCTTCTTTAATGTGGGTGTACTCACCCAATACAACCGCGCCAACGGAATCACGCTCTAAGTTCAGCGCAAGGCCAATGGTGTTGCCAGGAAACTCCAACATCTCCCCCTGCATCACGCCAGACAAACCATACACACGGCAAATACCGTCGGTTACTGAAATTACGGTGCCTTGATTGCGCAGCTGGGAGTCAACCCCCATCTCACTAATTCGGCTCTTGATCAGTTCGCTGATCTCGGAAGGGTTCAGTTGCATCAATTACTCCTGGATATTATTTCGTATGTTCTTAGTAAAAAGTTATGCGCTTAGATTTGCTTGCATCGTGGCCAACTGGGCCTTAACTGAGCTGTCCAACACCTCATCGCCAACTTGAACCCGGACGCCGCCAATTAAGCTAGGGTCCACCTCAATTGTTGGGCGCAATTCCTTGCCGCCAAACCGTTTTTTCAAACTTGCTAACAAACTGCTTAGTGCGTCGCCTTCAAGCGGAAACGCACTGGTAATGAGAACCTCTGCAGCGCCTTCGCTTTGATTTTTCAATAACTCAAATTGGGCTGCGATTTCAGGCATTGCGGCTAGGCGATGGTTTTGATTCACGAGGCGCAAGAAGGCATTAACTTTGTCGTCTAACTTCGTCTTAACCATGCCGCTCAATAATTTGCTGAGATCGTCTGCCGAAATTTTGGGGTTGTTAGCCAACACGGCCACATCCGGCATGGCGGACAACTGCGCGAGTTCAGTTAATTGAACTAGGGCAGAGCCGTATTCTGTAGGCTTAGCACTTGAGAAAAGCGCTTCAGCGTAAGGACGGGCGATGGTAGCTAAATCAGCCATCTTAGAGCTCTGCCTTGAGTTGATCTAACAGTGCAGCGTGGGCTTTGGGGTCCACTTCGCGACGCAAAATTTGCTCGGCGCCACGGACCGCTAAGGTTGCCACTTCGATGCGTAAGGCATCGCGAGCACGCGTTACCTGCTGATCTGCATCTTGTTTTGCCTGAGCAATAATGCGGGCTGCTTCTGCTTGCGCATTGCTGCGAATCTCATCTGCAGTCAGCTGCGCGCGCTTTTCTGCTTCAGCCACGCGCTGTCCACCTTCTTGACGAGCACGGGCTAATTCTTGCTCTGCCATCTTAGATGCAGACGCTAGATCAGCTTTGCCACGCTCGGCCGCGGCCAAGCCTTCTGCAACTTTGGTAGCGCGCTCGTCTAAAGCCTTTACCAGTGGTGGCCACACAAAACGCGCAACAACCCACCATAAGATAAAAAAGACGATCATTTGCGCGAATAGGGTCGCGTTCAGATTCACGGTATTCCTTTCGGTATTGTTAAGAACATGCGGACAACACAGCGTTGCCCGCGTCAGAACAATTACTTAATAACGGCTAACAATGGGTTTGCAAATGCAAACAACATCGCAACACCAACGCCGATCAAGAAAGCCGCGTCGATCAAACCAGCCAACAAGAACATTTTGGTTTGGAGTGGCTCCATTAACTCTGGCTGACGTGCGCATGCCTCAATGTATTTACCGCCCATGAGTGCAATACCTAAGCAGGCACCAATCGCGCCCAGGCCAATAATGATGCCGATGGCGATTGCGGTGAAACCTTGGATGTTTGAGAGAAATTCTTGCATGATGACTCCTGAAGTTAAAAGGGGAAAGTTAAAAATAAAATCTTAGTGATGGCTATGCGCCTGACCGATGTAGACCAAGGTCAACATCATGAAAATAAATGCTTGTAACAAAATAACCAAAATATGAAAGATGGCCCAAGCAGAACCTGCAATCACATGCCCGACCAAGCCGAACATACTGATATCGAGACTAAACGTCCAAATGCTACCGAGCAGGGCGATTAATAAAAACACCAATTCGCCTGCATACATATTGCCGAACAGTCGCATACCCAAAGAAACGCCTTTGGCAACGTATTCGATTAAATTGAGTGCCAGATTAAATGGCGCTAAATACCACTTGGCACCAAATGGGGCTGTGAGCAACTCATGTACAAAGCCGCCAACGCCCTTTATCTTGAAGCTGTAAAAAAAGACCAGCAACAAAACGGACATGGACAAGCCCATGGTCGCATTGAGATCGGTGGTTGGAACCAACTTGTGGTGCGGCACGTGAACGCCAAAGTTTTCGATGAAGTGATTGACCCCGACAACCCAATCGACCGGAACTAAGTCTAGCGCGTTGAGCAGGATAATCCAGCAGAAAACAAACATGGCTAAGGGGGCGATGTAACTGCGGTCGCCATGAACAATGCTTTTGGATTGGGTCTCGGCCATTTCGACGAGCAGCTCAACCATCGCCTGAAAGCGGCCGGGCACTCCGGGGGTTGCTCTGCGTGCTGCCAACAGCAAGAAGGCTACTACGATCAGGCCCATCAAGGTGGTCCAGAAAATCGTATCGTAGTGAATCACACTGAAATCGATAATGGCTTCTTGTTTGCCGCCAACGTTGTTAAAGTTTTGGAGGTGCTCCGCGATATAAGCGGTGGGTGTCAACGGCTCGGTAGCTGGATTTGCTGCGCTGGACATCGTCTATATAACCTTTACATTCAACATAACCGCCAATTATTTCCAAAACCAGGCCAGCCATACGCATTTCAACGTAGCTAGGTAGGTTAGCAACAGTGGCACCCATTTCACTTCGGGGTACGTAAACGCAACCCCGATAAAGAGCAGAACAGTCAGGGTGATTTTTATAAACTCACCAGAAACCAGTGCTGCCAAAAACTTGCCTGGATTTAATTGGTGCAACCGTTTGGCCATCTCCAGTCGCATCACAAACAGCGCGGAAGGCAAGAAACCGATCAAACCACCCCAAAAGGCGGAGTAAGTATAAACGCTAATATGCCCGTCGTCCAAAAAAAATACACAAATTGCCATGCTTAAGATCGTTAGGCCAAGCTGGCTTGCCACAACCTTCCAGGGCGATACAAAAGCATTGCTTACTACGCCAGCCCTCACCAGGGCCTGCATTTCGCCTTTGCTGTATATCCTGTGGGGCTCCTCCGGCTCGAGCCATGGATCATCAGGCTCGTATTGATTAGGCTGCATGGGCACCCGCTTACGCGTCGATTCCCAACTTCTTGAAGAGTGCGTCGAGTTCATCGGCGCGGCTAAAGCGGATGCGCAACTCTCCGCCTTTGCCTTTGAGCTTAAATTCCGCGCTAAGGCCAATTAAATCTGCAATTTCGCGTGATAAGCGCTGCAAATCAGGGTCTGCTGCGGAGGAATCCGCCGCTTTCTTGGGTTTCTTCGCGCCCATTTGCCCGCCAGCACGCGCAAGCATTGCTGACAAACGCTCAGCTTCCCGCACCGAAAGGCCCTGAGCCATGATTTTTTGCGCCAGTGCAACCTGACTCGCCCCCGGCAGAGGGAGCAGGGCGCGCGCATGGCCCATATCAATATCGCCAGCCATCAGCATGGCCTGAACTGGCTTTGCCAGCTGGGCAAGGCGCAATAGGTTGCTGATAGCACTTCGTGATTTGCCGACGGACTTTGCTGCCTGTTCGTGTGTAAACCCAAACTCCTCAATCAGGCGCGCCAATCCCTGCGACTCCTCCAGGGGATTTAAGTCCTCGCGCTGCATGTTTTCAATCAGGGCCATTGCTGCCGCCCCCCTGTCATCTGCCAGGGACACCAAGACCGGAACCTCGGCAAGCCCAGCGAGGGTGGCTGCCCTAAAGCGGCGCTCGCCAGCAATAATTTCGTATTTGCCTGCGGAAATTGCGCGCACCAATAAAGGCTGCATGACGCCTTGTTCGCGAATGCTTTCAGCCAACTCCTGAAGCGGCCCTGAATCCATTTTTTGGCGTGGCTGGTATTTGCCAGCCTGCAGTGCGCTAAGAGGAAGGCTTGTTATGCTGGCGCCATCTTGGGCCGGCTTCGACTTTTCACCCAGCAAGGCCTCAAGGCCACGGCCAAGGCCTTTTTTCTTTATTGTGCTCATGGTGTTTGATCAATCACATTTGTTGAATTCGTTGAATCATTTCCGCGCCAAAATCCAAATAGGCTTTGGCACCACGGGATGACTTATCAAAGAAAACGCCTGGTAATCCATACGAAGGCGCCTCTGCTAAGCGGACGTTGCGCGGAATAATTGTTTTAAACACTTTGTCGCCGAAGTGTTCCAGCAATTGCTCCGAAACCTGTTGCTGCAAGGTCATGCGCGGATCAAACATCACCCGTAACAAACCAATAATCATCAGGTCCGGATTGAGGTTGGCGTGCACTTGTTTGATGGTATTTACCAAATCCGACAAGCCCTCTAGGGCAAAGTACTCGCACTGCATCGGGACAATGACGCCGTTAGCGGCACATAGGCCATTGAGCGTCAGCAAGGAGAGTGCGGGAGGGCAATCAATCAAGATGAAGTCATACTCAGCGCCCACCAAGGCCAGCGCAGCCTTGAGGCGCAGCTCACGTTCATCCAGATCCACGAGCTCGATTTCTGCGCCCGCTAAATCGCGGTTTGCTGGCAAGACATCATAGCCAGCACTATCGCAGCGCTGCACACAGGCCGCAACCGTTGCCTGACCAATCAGCACTTGATACACGCTCATATCAAGCTCTGCTTTTTCAATACCAGACCCCATGGTTGCGTTGCCCTGTGGATCCAAATCAACCAGCAACACGCGCTGCTTATGCCCCGCCAAACCAGCGGCTAGATTCACAGCCGTCGTGGTTTTTCCAACGCCGCCTTTTTGATTTGCAATACAGAATATTTTGGCCATGGTTTTTTATTTTTCTTTAGGGTGTGATTTTCGCATGGGGCGTAAAGACCAAAAGTCGCCGCTCTGCTGTGCTGTTGGGTATTAATACAAAACGGTCTGCCAAAAGCCGCCAGCGCTCGGTCGATACAGCCAACAACTCCTCGTCCGCTCGCTTTGCCTTCATCGCAAAAACCAGGCCGCCCGGTTTCAAAAAAGGCTCTGCCAAATCCAAGAAACGATCCAGGCTGGTAAATGCTCTTGAAATGACTGCATCGTACTTGCCGGACTCCTGGCTTGCGACCTGCTCCACGCGTTCGCTGTAAATCGATGCGTTAATAAGACCAAGCTTGCCTTTTACATTTTGCAAAAAGGCTGTTTTTTTGCGGACTGCCTCAATCAGACTAATGCGCCAATGGGGCTCAGCAATTGCAATAGGTATTGCGGGCAAGCCTCCGCCAGACCCTAGATCGGCAATGTGCACTTGTGTTGACGGCAAAAATTCACGCATAATTGGTAAAATTGCAATAGAATCAATGAGATGCAGATCAATGCTAGCCTGCTCGCCCTCAACTGAGGTTAGGTTATGCACGCGATTCCAGCGCTCGAGTTCTTGCAGGAAGGTATTTAAATCGGCCACTTGTTTCTGGGACAAGGCTAAGCCAAGCTCGGCAACGCCAAGCTCAAGAGCGGTCCCGCTCACACCGGCTCCTGGGATTTGCCAATGCCCCGCTTTAAATGCACCAACAATAAAGAAATCGCAGCTGGCGTGACTCCCGATATGCGTGCAGCCTGCCCCAAGGTTTCTGGCTTTTGCGCGCCTAATTTCTGCTGAACCTCTTTTGATAGCCCCCGAACCAGGCTGTAATCCAAGAAGTCCGGCAAGGGATAGCCCTCATTAAACTCTTGGCGGGCGATTTCCAGGGCCTGCCGATCAATGTAGCCCGCATATTTAATCGAGATCTCAACCTGATCCTGAATTTGCTGGTTTAGGTTGGGGTCCGCATCGAGCTGTGGCGCAGAGCCTTCATAGGCCTCAGATAGGGATGTGTAGGTAACCGTGGGGCGCTTCAAAATGTCGGCCAAGCTGGCCTCATGGGACAGCTCTTGTCCTAAAAGCGCTGCCAACGACTGTGCGGAAGCATGCTTTGGGCTTACCCAGGCCTCCTTGAGTCGCATTGTTTCACGTGAAACAGCGTCCCTTTTCTTGCAAAAGAAGGTCCAGCGCGCATCATCCACCAAACCAAAGGATCTTCCGATCTCGGTTAAACGCAAGTCCGCATTGTCTTCCCTCAGGCTAAGCCGATACTCGGCCCGGCTTGTAAACATACGATAAGGCTCTTGCACCCCCCGAGTAATGAGGTCGTCTACCAAAACCCCGATATAGGATTCGCTGCGCTTGGGAGCCCAAGGCGAAAGGCCCCTGGCGGCAAGGCCGGCATTCATGCCGGCAAGCAGACCTTGAGCCGCAGCTTCTTCATAGCCGGTTGTGCCATTAATCTGGCCCGCAAAATAAAGCCCCTCAATGGCCTTGGTTTCTAAACTGTGCCGCAGCTGGCGCGGGTCAAAAAAATCATATTCAATGGCGTAGCCGGGCCGCACGATGGTGGCATTTTCGAGTCCCCGAATGCTGCGCACCAAATCCCACTGCACATCGAAGGGTAGGCTGGTTGAGATTCCGTTGGGGTAATACTCGTTGGTTGTCAGGCCCTCAGGCTCTAAAAATATCTGGTGGCTATTTTTAGAGGCAAAGCGATGGATTTTGTCTTCAATGGAAGGACAATAACGCGGCCCAACGCCCTCAATTACACCGGTATACATCGGCGAGCGATCTAGGCCGCCACGAATAATGTCGTGGGTTTCCTCATTCGTATGAGTAATCCAACAGGGAACCTGCCTTGGGTGTTGCTCGGGACGCCCCAGATAAGAAAAACAGGGAATAGGGTCCAGATCGCCCGGCTGCTCTAGCATCACTGAAAAATCAATGCTTCTGCCGTCAATTCGAGGGGGGGTACCTGTTTTTAGACGCCCCTGTGGCAAGGCAAGGTCTTTAAGCCGCGCCGACAAAGTCAACGCTGCGGGATCA
>ERZ1022724.241-NODE-241-length-12145-cov-16.315385_pt1 | contig 12145 bp, 9 predicted proteins | sample MGYA00521091_ERZ1022724 | MGnify/ENA primary metagenome ERZ1022724 (study PRJEB33162, sample SAMN09537610) | freshwater metagenome | isolation source: freshwater | place: Canada:Alberta | collected 2017-07 | study: EMG produced TPA metagenomics assembly of the... | reverse complement strand
GATTGTCAGGTTTTAGAATTAGAAGTTCTCCGTGTAGATGTCAGAGAGCGGGCGGCGGGCGAAGGCCCGCAATTTCAAATTTGAGATTTCAGATTTCAGATTTCAGATTTGAGATTAAGTAAGCTCAGATCCCCAGAGTCCCAGCCTTGATCATCCAAGGTTGCCCTCTGGTGACCAGAGCGCGGTGGAACCACCCGGTCCCATTCCGAACCCGGAAGTGAAACGCTGCAGCGCCAATGGTAGTGAGACGATAGGTCTTGTGAGAGTAGGTCGTCGCCAGGTATATGCCCGGCTCCTGTAAAAAGGAGTCGGGCACTTTTTTTGCCCGGATGACTCGTCAGAACCCCCAACTTGTCAGAATCCCCAGCCAGGGATCCAATGGAGTTTGTTCATTCGAGCTTCGGCCGTTCCAAAGCTTTAAACTTGTTTTTTTGAGAAAAGCTCACGGCAGAGCAGGCACGATTTGCCATCGCATCCACGGGCTGAGCAATGTTCGCGGCCATAAAAGATGATTTGCAAATGGAGCCTGTTCCAGGCTTCGCGCGGGAAAAGCTTTTTCAGGTCGCGCTCGGTTTGCACGACGTTTCTCCCTGGCGTGAGTTTCCAACGGGTAGCCAGCCGGTGAATATGGGTGTCCACTGGAAATGCAGGGACCCCAAAGGCCTGTGCCATAACGACGGAGGCTGTTTTATGGCCGACTCCAGGGAGGGCTTCAAGCGCTTCAAAGTCCTGGGGTACCTCACCTCCGTGCTGTTCAACCAGGATTCTCGAAAGCTCCGAAATGGCTGCCGATTTACGGGGAGAAAGACCACAAGGCCGGATGATCGCTTTGATTTTTTCCACAGGAACCTTCATCATGGCCCGGGGATGATCGGCCAGCTTGAAAAGTGCTGGTGTGACGAGGTTCACGCGCAGATCCGTACATTGTGCAGAAAGCAAAACTGCAATCAACAGGGTGAACGGATTGCTATGATCCAAAGGAATCGGCGTTTCCGGATACAGTTCATTCAGGCGGCGCAGCAGATGATCGGCGCGTTGTTGCTTGAGCATGTCCGAATTATCGGGAGAAAACATGAAACTGCAAGCGGCGGATCATTGGGCGAAACCATCGGTCTTGCATCCCTGTCCATCAGGCTTTAGAAGCTCCCAACGTGTCGTATCAACCTCTCAATCATCAGCGAAATTCGTCTTGGTCGCGTAACCTCGTGCGGGTGATCCTGGTTTGCGGCGGTTGTGTGGCGATTTTATTGCCTGCATGGCTGCCGAATCGACCGCAGGTGCCGATTGAAAGCGGCACGGTTGAATTGCTTCAAGCATTTTTGTTGGCTGCTTCGGCCGCGGTGATGTTCGGAGCGACTGCGCACGCGGGGGCGTTTCGGCCGGTTTGCCGGGTGTTGGGACTCGGGTTGGTGGCTGCTTTCATCGGCGAGATCGAGGACTTCGTCTCCCAAATCATGAAACGGCAGTTTCCCGAGGCGTGGGTGGTGGGCGTGGTTCTGGTAGTGGCCCTGATTACAAGTCTCCGCCATCGGCGAGTGATGATCCACTTTTTTTCGACGCTCGGAAATCATGCGGGTTCAGGATTGATTGCGGCAGCTCTTTTGATCATCTACGTCTTCAACCGCGTCATCGGCAGTGTGCCTTTTTGGAAAGCTGCTCTTGGACCTGCCTTCGCGCCCGAAATTCCAAGGATTTGCCGGAGCTACCTAGAGCTGTTGGCTTGTTACTTGATTTTCATCGGTGTGCTCGGGCTTTCAATCACCTTGGCACGCCGGAGGAGTCCATCCCTTTAATCATATGTTCCACATCGTTCTTGTTGAGCCCGAGATTCCTCATAACGCCGGTGCTGCGGGGCGTCTTGCGCTTGCGACCGATTCCACCTTACATCTGATCGAACCTCTGGGGTTTTCTTTGGATGACAAACATGTCCGCCGGACCGGTCTGGACTATTGGCAGGATGTGAAACTTCATGTCTGGAAGTCGTTTGCGGAGCTTCAAGCGGTAGCCACGGAGTCGGCGCGATTCTGGTTTCTTAGTACTAAAGCAACGTCTTCACCATGGGATGCCTCGTTTAAGCCGGGTGACTATCTGGTTTTTGGCAGGGAAACACGGGGCTTGCCCGAGGAGATGATCGCTGCCGCCGGGGAGATGGCGTTGAGGATTCCCATGGCACCCGGCGGAACCCGTAGTCTCAATCTATCCACCGCGGTGGCGATCGTGCTTTATGAGGCAGCCCGCCAGCAACAGCCGGGCTGGTGATTTTCTATCAGAATGCTCCGAATCACAACCCATCCTTGACAGAATGATTGAATCCGCTCGTGCCGATCTTTGGTTGTGGTCCACCCGGTTTTTCAAGACACGTGGTGTGGCTGCTGACGTTTGTGCCACCGGGAAAATGAAACGCAACGGTCACCCGATGAAGCCGTCTTCACCGATCCAGGCGGGAGATCTACTAGAGATCCCGTTTTTAGAGGGGCCGGGCGTGCGAGTCGTATCGGTCAAGGCGGTGATCACCAAGCGGGTGGGCGCTCCGGAGGCGCAAGCGTGCTACGAGGATCTCACAAGCCCCGACGTCTATGAGGCTCTCAAGGCGTGGCAAATCGCAAAGCAGGAAGCCGCCAAAGGCCGCCCTACGAAGCGCGATCGCCGTGAGATTGATAAAATCCACGGATTTTGGGATTAGTCATCGAGACCATCCGCCCTTTTGCGGAGGGCTCGTGCGGCGTCGGGATTGCGGGTCTCTGATTCCCAGAGCAGGGCGAGGCGGCGCAGCGCGGCTGCGGTTTCTTTTTTCGCTTCAGGCGGAAATGCTTTGATGGCCTCGCGCAGGCGTTCTTCGGCCGCTTTCGTCTGTCCTTCCTCGATCAAGGCTTCCGCGGATTCGACAAGGAAGGAGGGATCGGATTTGTGACTCTCTGGCAGAGCTGCCTCCGCCTCGCGAAACAAACGGGCCGCACCTGCGCGGGTTTCCGGATCGCGGCGGGTGGCGATGGCAAGTCGATGCGCAAGATCCCGATTCTCAGGGAATTCGAAAACCGATTTTTCCAACAGAAGTCGTGCTTCCCGCGGATTTTCCGCAGCCAGCCACTGGTCCGCCAGGTTGATGAACTCCGTCGGCGAACCACCGCGGATTTTCAGCAGTTCGCTGGAGTGAAAGCGGGCCAACCCCACATCTCCATGCAGTCGATAGAACTTCGCCAACGACTGGTGAGCGAGTGCATGACGGGGATGAATCGTTAGAACCTCCTGAAGCGAGGCTTTACCTTCTTCGTCCCGTTTTTCCGTAAAGTAGAGGATTCCCAAGCGGGTTCGCAAATCAAGTGACGAGGGGGCGGTGGCGACATGGCTTTTCAGAATTTCAATCGCCTGCTCGGGGCGGCTGGTATTGCGAAAATGATCCGACGCAGCGCGTGCGAGTTCGTGGATGCCCGGATGCAGTTTCATCGCGTTGAGGAACCTTTGGTCCAACCTGTCTCGGGTGCTGGGATCCGAAGGATCAAACAGGGTGCGGGCAAGGGACGCATATAGAAGCACTGCCGCGGGTTCGTCAGAGGCCAGAAGGTTCAACAGAGAGGCCTGCTGGCCCCGATCGCCGATCCTCTGAGCTTGTTGGAAAAGTCGTTGGATGATTTCCGGATGCCCCGGATGTTTTGCAAGCGCGCGGGTAAGCGCCTCATGGGCGAGGTCCATGGCTAACGAGTCTCCTCGCGCTTGATCCGTAAGAAAGTCGGCATAGGAAATTTGAATAGCGAGGGACTCGGGCCGCTTCGAGGCCAGATCCCGGTAGATCTTGACAGCCGCAGAGCGGTCACCTTCGACAAGTCGTGCATCGACCGCCCGCTGCACCAAGGACAGGGCGAATGGATCGAGATTACGTGCTTTTTCAAAATATTCCCTGGCCGTCCCGACATCGCCACGCGTTTCTGCTAGAACGCCGAGGGCGAAAAAAGCCCTCGGATTCTCAGCGGCACCCAGAATGGCCGTGAGACTGAGCGCGATAATCGAGTGTCGAATCACCATGTGGACAAAGTTCCGCAGAACGTGGTTCGTTGGAGTCTCGACCCGCTTGCATGATAAATCAAGCATGGCGGACCCGGTTGCGCGCCTGGTCCGCTACCGTTGTTGGAATGTCGATCTGTCACGAGCCTGCTTTTCTTCAACGCGAGCTATGGCGGGACTTGAAAACTTGCTCCCGCCCGCGATCCTTTCCTCATGCCAAACGCCTCGATCCAATCCCTTTTCGCAGCGAAGGGTTGGGAGCCGCTTGAATTCCAAAAAGCAACCTGGGAGGCCTACCTCGCCGGGAGTTCCGGACTTCTTCACGCTCCCACCGGACTGGGAAAAACCCTGGCGGTCTATCTTGGCCCATTGGCGGAGAATCTTGAGGTTGGTGCGGGTTGCCAAATTCTCTGGCTCACTCCCTTGCGGGCCCTGGCGGCGGATACCCTGCGAGCCCTGCGGGAGCCTCTCGCGACGCTTGCACCTGGCTGTGAAGCGGAGGCACGCACGGGCGACACTCCCGCCGCGCTGCGGGCGAGGCTTCGGAGGAAACTACCCCACACGCTGGTCACCACGCCTGAGTCGCTCTCGTTGATGCTTACTCATGCGGATTTCTCCGAGAAACTGGCCAACCTGCGTTGTGTGATCGTCGATGAATGGCATGAGCTGTTAGGGACGAAGCGTGGTGTGCAAACCGAGCTTTGCCTCGCCCGCCTCCGCGCATGGTTTCCTGCGGTCAGGATTTGGGGCTTATCGGCGACTTTGGGAAACCTCACGCAAGCGCGTCAGGCCTTGTTGGGGGATGCTTTTGAAGGATCCGTCGAAATCACGGCGGATCTGGGCAAATCCATCGTCATCGACACGCTGATTCCATGGGAAATCGACCGCTTCCCTTGGTCCGGCCACATTGGCACTCGGCTTGCCAGCCAGGTCGCCGATGAGATTGAAAAGTCGAATGTCACCCTCCTGTTCACGAATACCCGCTCACAGACTGAGATCTGGTTTCAAGAGCTTCTGGCCATTCGCCCGCGGTGGAAAGACCAACTCGCCATGCACCATGGATCGCTTGATCGTGCCGAGCGCGATCGGGCGGAAGACGGCTTGCGCAATGGCGCGCTGAAATGCGTGGTCGCCACGTCATCGCTTGATCTCGGTGTGGATTTCTCGCCGGTCGATCAAGTTATTCAAATCGGTTCACCCAAGGGGATTGCCAGATTGCTGCAGCGAGCTGGTCGCTCTGGGCACCAGCCCGGCAGGGTGTCGCGGATCGTTTGCGTACCGACCCATGCGTTCGAATTGATAGAGTTCGCCGCGGCGCGGGATGCCGCGCTGGCCTGTAAGATTGAAAGCAGGTTTCCTGTAGAGAGGCCCCTTGATTTACTGGTGCAGCATCTCATCACCTGCGCCATCGGTCGGCCGTTCGAAGCTGGAGCCATGCACCGTGAAGTGCGGTCCACCCATGCGTTCTCGAAACTGGAGGAGCACGAATGGGAGTGGGCTCTGGGCCATATCTCCAATGGGGGAAACGCACTCGCAGCCTACCCGAACTATCAGAAAGCCCGGCTTGAAAATGCTTGTTATACCGTGGATGACAAGCGCCTCATCACGCGTCACCGACTCAGCATCGGGACCATTTCCAGCGATCCCGCCGTGTCGGTCCGCTTTGCCAATGGCCACAAGTTGGGCACGGTCGAGGAATCGTTCATTTCTCGGCTCAAGCCCGGCTCTCTGCTGGTGTTTGCCGGCAGGCACTTGGTGCTGGTGCGTTTCCGCGAGCGCATCGCCACGGTGAAGCCCGCACCTCGCAAGGGGCGCGGTAATATCGCGATTTGGGGTGGCAATAAAATGCCGCTATCAAGTGAGCTTTCCCATGCCATTTCCCGCCGCCTCCAAGGCGAAGGTGCGCCCTCCGCCGAGATGGCCGCCGTCGAACCCATTCTCGACATTCAGCGAAGGTGGTCACGCGTCCCCGATGACCAATCCCTTCTCATCGAGCACGCCCGTTCTCGCGAGGGTGAGCATTTGTTTCTCTATCCCTTCGCCGGGCGCCTTGTCCACGAGGGATTGGCCGCGCTTCTTGCCTTCAGGATTTCACGTTCATCCGGGGAAGCCATCCACACCACCCAGAATGACTATGGATTATCCCTCACTTCAAAACGGGGGCTTCTGTTAGGTGAGGGGCGTCTGCGCGATTATCTAACGACTGATGGATTGCTGGACGATCTTGTCGCCTGTATGAACACTGCGGAGCTCGCACGCCGCCAGTTCCGCGAGATCGCCCGCGTATCTGGATTGGTGATGCAGGCTCCTCCCGGCCAGAAGGATCGCTCGCAACGTGAGTTGCAAATCAGCGCGACCTTGCTGTATGAGGTGCTCGACCGCTACGACCCTGAAAACCTTCTATTGATCCAGTCCCGCCGCGAGATCATGGAAAAACAATTGGAACTCACCCGCCTCACTGCCGTCATGCAGCGCCTCCAATCGCTCGATTACCATCTGATCGAAACCAAAAACCTGAGTCCCATGGCCTTTCCCTTGTGGGCCGACCGCCTTTCTGCCACCTTGCCAGCAGGCGATGCTGCGTCACGGCTCGAAGCCATGCTCAACACTCTGAATCAAGCCGCCGCTCAAGCGTGATGTACCCGCTTCCGCACGCCCCATTTCTTAGACTCCTTCCTGAAGGTGCGTGTTTCCAAAGCGATTCGGCGACATTGATCGTCGCGGATGTCCATCTTGGCAAGTCCGCGGCCTTCCGTGCCAAAGGTCTACCGGTTCCGGAGGGCGACAGCGCTCGTGATCTCGGCCGGCTTCTTGAACTAGCTGGAAAACACCAAGCCCACCACCTCGTCATCGCAGGGGATCTTTTCCATAGTTCCGCTGGTATGACTCCTGAGCTGGAGGCGGCGATCGGGGATTTCATCGTCCGTCTTGGGATACCGGTCACACTGGTGGCGGGAAATCATGATCTCAAAATCCCAAATCTCCCCGTCGCTTTACGCAGCGTACCGTATCTCGACCTTGGTCACGATTTCCGGGTTGTCCACGATCCGGAGCACGCCCGGGGAGGAGGCCTCCACATCGCCGGGCATTGGCACCCAGTCGTGAAAATCCCGGATGGTAAGCGCACTTCCCTGAGGCTGCCTTGTTTTCTCTTACGTCAGAATACCTTGGTTCTCCCCGCCTTCGGCAGTTTCACCGGCGGGGCGGTGCTTGATGCGAGCCCGGACGACAGGGTGTTCGTTGCCCTCAGGGAGCAAGTCGTGGAGCTCCCTCCCGCGCTGGTCCGCTAAGCGGGCAGGGGACCACCTCCGCCACCGCGCAACTTGCGCGAAAATTGCTTTTTCCAACCCTGCGCTTTGCACGCAGTGGACCTTGTGGACTTTTTCGGGTTCATGGGGGATGTGAATAAGGCCCACTCATTTTCCGTCGGAACGCTCGATGCGAACGAAGCGGTTGCTTCCGTCGCGTATCGGCTGAACGAGTTTTTCGCCATCTATCCGATCACGCCCTCGTCACCCATGGCTGAGTTCGCGGACGAGTGGTCATCCGCCGGAAAGCCGAACCTCTGGGGAGCTGTCCCCAGCGTGGTTCAAATGCAGTCGGAAGGGGGGGCAGCCGGAGCCTTGCACGGTGCCTTGCAGGCGGGGTCGCTGTGCGCGTCATTCACCTGTTCACAGGGGCTGCTGTTGATGATTCCCAATATGTATAAAATCGCAGGGGAGCTGATTCCTTTTTGCCTGCACGTCACCGCTCGCGCTCTTGCCACCCATGCTTTGAGCATCTTCGGGGATCACTCGGACGTCATGGCCTGTCGTCAAACCGGTTTCGCGATGCTCTGCGGCGGATCGGTTCAGGAGGCGCAGGACACCGCAGTGATTTCACAAATGGTCACACTCCGATCGCGCGTTCCGTTTATTCATTTTTTTGACGGGTTCCGGACTTCTCACGAAGTTTCGAAAATCTCCTTGATGAGCGACGAGGACCTCCGCGCTCTCATCGACGAAGCCAGCGTATTTGCCAACCGCGCGCGCGCCCTCACTCCGGACCACCCGGTCATCCGCGGCACCGCGCAGAATCCCGACGCTTTCTTCCAAGCCCGTGAGGCTGGAAATCCTTACTATATCGAACTCCCGCGTCTCGTGAAGGAAGCGATGGCCGCCTTCGGAGAACGCACCGGCCGGATCTATCAGCCCTTCGACTATGAAGGTCATCCACAAGCGGAACGGGTCATCGTCATCATGGGCTCCGGCGGCGAGGCGGTGGCTGAGACGGTTGGCTGGCTCAATGAGAACGACCAGAAAACCGGCGTCATCAAGGTGCGGCTTTATCGACCGTTTTCCGTCGCAGATTTTGCCGCCGTCTTGCCGAAAACCGTCAAATCCATCGCCGTCCTTGACCGCACGAAGGAACCCGGTGCCCTGGGTGAGCCGCTTTACCTGGATGTCGCTGCCGCGCTGCGCCAGGCAGATGCCGCCGGTTTGCTCAAGCTGACTCACAGGATCCGTCTGATCGGCGGGCGCTATGGGCTCGGCTCCAAGGAATTTACTCCCGCGATGGTCAAGTCGGTGTTCGACGAGCTCTTGAAATCCTCCCCCAAGCCGGTGTTCACCGTGGGGATCAATGATGACGTGACCGGCCTCTCCCTCGACTACGACCCTGCGTTCGAAGTCGTTCCACCCCGCATGAAACAGGCTGTGTTCTTCGGTCTCGGTTCGGATGGAACGGTCGGGGCTAACAAAAATAGCATCAAAATGATCGGCGAAGGCACCGACAACTACGCCCAAGGTTACTTCGTCTATGACTCGAAAAAAGCCGGAGCCATGACGGTTTCTCATCTTCGCTTCGGTCCCGCACCGATCCGCTCGACTTATCTGATCCGCCGTGCGGAATTCGTCGCCTGCCACCGCTTTGACCTGCTCCATCAGATCAACGTGCTCGACTATACAAAACCCGGCGGGATTTTCCTGCTCAACTCACCCGGCGACCCAAGTGAGGTATGGGGCCGCCTGCCGCGAGAGATCCAGGAACAAATCATCCTTAAAAACCTAACGTTCTATGCCATCGACGCGAACACCGTCGCCCGCGAATGCGGCATGGCCGGACGCATCAACACCATCATGCAGACCTGTTACTTCGCCATCTCCGGCGTGCTGGAGAAGGAAGAAGCCATCGCCAGCATCAAGGATGCGATCCAGAAAACCTATGGCAAACGTGGCGACGCCGTCGTCCAACGGAACTTCGACGCCGTGGATCGCACGCTCGATAACCTGAAAAAAATCGACTACCCCGACGCGCCAAACTCCACCCACCGCCTCCATCCCATCGTCCCAGCCAACGCCCCCGAATTCGTCCAGCGCGTCACCGCCCTCATGCTTGGCGGCAAGGGCGATCTCCTGCCCGTGAGCGCCTTCCCGGTCGATGGCGTCTGGCCCACTGGCACCACTCAATGGGAAAAGCGCAACATCGCCGAAGAAATCCCCGTCTGGGAGATGGACCTCTGCATCCAGTGCAACAAGTGCGCCATCGTCTGCCCTCACGCCGCCATCCGGCCGAAGGTTTTTAATCCGGATCTCCTAACAGGAGCTCCCGGAGCTTTCAAATCCACGGAATTCAAGGTCCGCGAATACCCGGGTCTCCACTACGCCTTGCAGGTCGCACCGGAAGACTGCACCGGTTGCCAACTCTGCGTGCAAGTCTGCCCCGCCAAGGACAAGGGCAACCCGAGCCGCAAGGCCCTCAACATGTCGCCGCAAATCCCATTGCGCGAAACCGAACGCGAAAACTTCGCCTTCTTCCTCGATCTCCCTGATCCCGACCGTGCGATGCTTCGTGATGATGTGAAATCCTCGCAGTTCATGAAGCCCTTGTTCGAGTTCTCAGGCGCCTGTGCCGGCTGTGGCGAGACTCCTTATTTGAAATTGCTCACCCAGCTTTACGGTGACCGCCTGCTCATCGCCAATGCCACCGGTTGTTCGTCCATCTACGGTGGAAATCTGCCCACCACACCCTACACCACCAATGACTGTGGACGCGGTCCCGCATGGTCGAACTCGCTCTTCGAGGACAACGCGGAGTTCGGCCTCGGAATGCGCGCCAGTCTGGATCAATCCCGCGTCTTCGCAGAGCTGTTAGTGTATCGGCACGCTAACCTGTTAGGTGATGACCTGGTCGCCGCCATCCACAGCGCCGACCAATCGACGGAAGCCGGCATCTTCGCCCAGCGCGAGCGTGTCGCCGCCCTGCGCCGTATCCTTGCGGGCCAAACCTCTCCTGAGGCCCGCACCCTTTTCCAAATCGCAGACTACCTCGTGGACAAGAGCGTCTGGATCGTCGGCGGCGACGGCTGGGCCTACGACATCGGCTTCGGAGGACTCGACCACGTCATCGCCTCGGGTAGGAACGTCAACATCCTCGTGCTCGACACCGAGGTTTACTCGAACACCGGCGGCCAGCAATCCAAGTCCACGCCGCTCGGGGCGGTTGCCAAGTTCAGCATGTCCGGCAAGGCCCTTCCGAAGAAAGACCTCGGCCTCATCGCCACCACCTACGGCTCGGTCTATGTGGCCCGCATCGCCCTCGGCGCGAAAGACGGCCAAGCTGTCAACGTTTTCCGTGAGGCGGAAAGCTACCCCGGACCATCGTTGATCATCGCATACAGCCACTGCGTCGCCCACGGCTACAGCCTGTCCCTAGGTCTCGAACAACAAAAACGCGCTGTCGCCTGCGGTTACTGGCCGCTCTTCCGCTTCGATCCGCGCCGCGCGGAAAAGGGGGGAAACCCGATGAAACTCGACTCCGCCGCGCCCAAAAGCACCTTGCGCGACTTCACCACCAACGAATCCCGCTTCCAGATGCTCGAGCGTATCAACCCGGAGCGCTCCGCCATGCTCCAGGAAATGGCTGCCACCTCCGTCAAGGAACGGTTCGCTCTCTATCAGCAAATGGCCTCTCTGGTCCATCAACCCGAAGCCACTCCTCCAAACGACTGATCGCCATGAACCTCGCCACCACCTACCTCGGTCTGCCTCTCAAGAACCCGATCATGCCCGGTGCCTCGCCGTTGGTCGATCAACTCGACAAGGTTCGCCGTCTCGAAGACGCGGGAGCCGCCGCCATCGTCATGCACTCGCTGTTCGAAGAGCAGATCACCAACGACCAACTTGCCGAGTTCGCGCATACCGAGCATCCGTCGGAGTCGTTCTCGGAAGCGGTTTCCTACTTCCCGCGAATGGAGGACTACGCGCTCGGGCCGGATCGCTATCTCGACCGCATTTCACGCATCAAGGAGTCAGTGGAGATTCCCATCATCGCTTCTCTCAACGGCGTCACCCAAGGCGGCTGGATCGACTACGCCCGCCTCATTCAGGATGCCGGTGCGGATGCGTTGGAACTCAACGTTTATTACATCGCCACTGACCCCGAGGAACCCGGCACGGCCGTGGAAAAGCGCACGCTCGACATCCTTGCCGCCGTCCATGAATCCGTTACGATTCCGGTCGCGGTCAAGCTATCGCCGTTCTTTTCCTCCCCTGGTCACTTTGCCAAACAGCTTGATGCATTGGGTGCCGCCGGCGTCATTCTTTTCAATCGATTCTATCAGCCGGATATCGATATCGAAGAACTTGAAGCGACGCATCGCCTGGATCTTTCCAATTCCACCGAGCTTCGCTTGCGCCTGCGCTGGGCTGCGATCCTTTACGGCCACCTCAAGGCGGACATCGCCGTGAGTGGCGGTGTGCACACCGTCGAGGACATCATCAAGGCCATCATGTGCGGGGCGAGCGTGGTGCAGGTGGTTTCTTGTTTGCTCAAACACGGGCCATCCCACATCGGCGGCCTGATCACCGGTCTGAGCCAGTGGCTCGATGATCACGAATACAATTCAGTCGAGGAAATGCGCGGCAGCATGAGCCTCCGCCATTGCCCGGATCCATCCGTTTTCGAGCGGGCGAACTACCTGCGGGTGCTGCAACTGTGGAAAATCTGAGTTTATCAGTTAGATTTCATGAGTAACGTTTTTTGCCTTTGTGGATGGTTATATCTTTCGTAGATCCCGCGCGCTCCAGATCACCCCGGCCAACGCCGCTGCAGCCCCCCGCAGCTTCCTTGCTCCCGTCTTCCGTTCCGGCCCAAAGCGCTCGCGCGC
>ERZ1022724.238-NODE-238-length-12253-cov-13.839564_pt1 | contig 12253 bp, 2 predicted proteins | sample MGYA00521091_ERZ1022724 | MGnify/ENA primary metagenome ERZ1022724 (study PRJEB33162, sample SAMN09537610) | freshwater metagenome | isolation source: freshwater | place: Canada:Alberta | collected 2017-07 | study: EMG produced TPA metagenomics assembly of the... | reverse complement strand
AGCCATCGACCTTCGCGCCATCGATGCGCCAGTCCCAGGTGCAGACGCCGGGTTTCACCCATGAGAAATCGCCGCTTGGATCCGGGTTGAGGAGTTCGATCAAATGGGAATCCACGAGGGCACCGGGGCTGCGACCGCAAAAAATCACCCGCCAGGGGCTGGGCGTGCCGGGGGCGAGTGTGCCGAGCAGTGCCTTGGAGCGGAAGGCAGTAGGCTCAGCTTTGACCAACTGCAGTGGCTCGCCCTGCCGGAGGTCCGCCTCATGGATGGCGAGAAAAATGTCCGGAGCGGCTTGGAGGGTGACGACGGGTGAGCGAACATCGTGGATCCAACTGAGATTTTCAGGGCCTTTGTTGTGATTTTCGTGGTTGTAACCCCAAGTCGTAAAATCTCCGGCGAAGTGGAACACCGTATGATCCGCCGCAGCGATGGCAGGCGAGCCGGTGGGCACCGAGTAGCGAAAGGCGAGTCCATCGTCATAGACACGAAACGTGATATCGAGACGGGCCGTGCCTGGGCCCTGGAGTTCGAAAACGGTCTGGCAATGGCGATCCGGCACCACCGAGCGTTTTCCCCAAAGGGGTTTCCAGGTTGAGTTGGTGCTGGTGGTTTCGTGACGAAGGAGTTTCCAACCCGCACCGGGCAAAGTGGTCTCGGCAGCATGGATCGCGGCGGCGGAGGGCAGCACGAGGGATTTGCCGAAGCCTTCCAAAGCATAACGAAACGTGCCGGAATCATCGAGTCCGGCTTGGACGTGGAGTTGCTGGTTGGGGCTATGGATCGAGATCGTTTCAGCGCCGGCTGTGGGCAGGCAAGCGGCTGCCAGAATGGCGGTGCAAATCATATTGGATTTCATAAATGGATTACAGCGGAGGTCAGTGTGAGTCGGCGACATGCTTTTCGTTTCAGGGTGCAGGTGAAAATGGTTTTGGCTCCGGGTAGCCCCAACGGTCGCGGCAGAGCCCAGCCCGGCAACAAAAAACCGACAAGTCGAGGAAACATTGGCTTGGTCTATGGTTGTGCGGGTCGCTCGGTCACCTTGAGGCGACCGAAGACCTGGGGATTGCTACCAACGGGCACCGTGATGATGATGGTGTCGGTGCCGACTTGCGGGGTATCTGGCTGGATGGCTACAATGCCGCCGGCGACGATGGGCACATCGGTCCAGCCGGATAGGTTGGCGCTGTGCTGGAAGACTTGAGTGGTATCCGCGGTGGTGGAGTGGATTCGGCGGAAGGTGAAGACGAGGTTCCCGGATGATGCGGTGGCGATGGGAAGGATACCGCTGGAGACGACGCGGGGATTGCCGCCGAGGATGTATTCGAGGAGATTCGCGATCGAGTCGTTGTCATCGTCGGCGGCAGGACTGCCCGTTAGATTGTGGAAGCCGCGGCCGGACCAGGTGGCGTAGTTTCCGGTAGCCGAGCCGCTGGTGACGGTGAGCGTCCCGGAGCCGGTGATGAAGCCGGAACTGGATGAATATACGCCGGGGGGTAACTGGTGGCCATCGACCCAGAGATTGCGGATTTGATCGGTGCCGGAATAATTGAGGTTGAGCATGGCGCCCGTGGTGACGATGAGATCCGCAGTGTCGGCGAGGTTGGTGGGTGATATTCCATTGCCCAGGCTGAGAGATCCGCCGGTGACGGTGGTGTTGCCGCTGTAGGTGTTAACGCCGGAGAGGGTGAGGATGCCCGAGTCCGCCTTAACCAAAGAACCACTACCGGAGATCACGCCGGCGAAAGTGGTCTGGGCGGCGGAGCTGACGGTGAGGGAAATGTGATTGATCAACTGCGCGCCACTGCCTCCGCTTAGGGAACCGACGGTTTGCGCCACGTCCAGTTGAAGCGTGCCGCCGGTGATTACCAGCGCGGTGCCGGTTGGGAGGCTGCCTGCTGCGTGGCCGGTCAGGCGCACATCGTCGATGGCGGTCGCGGAATCGGTGCCGTTCAGGCTGCCGACGAATGCCAATACGTGACTGCCCGCTGGCAGGTGGATGCCGCGGATGGTGAAGGTTCGAAACGCGCCACTGGAGGCGAAGGTGCCAGCGGGCCAGCTATGGACGGTTGCGCCGTTGATTTGAATGGCGATGCCGCTGTCGGGAAAATTCGGGCGGTTGGCGGCTTGGAAGGTCAGGTCGTAAAATCCGGCAGCCGTGATGCTTAGGCTTTGCGATAGGGTGCCGCTACCTTGGACGAAGCCGACCTGCAGGCCTTCCGGCGCGGTGGTCACCCACGGCGAACCGTTGCGACCGATGCCGGATCCGTCGAAATTCCAGCCTGCGTCGGCTGGGGTGTAGCTCCATCCACCACCGCCGAAGGCTGGGGATTCGAAGCCGGGATTCGCGATGGTCACGCCGGCTGAGGTGTCGGCCGTGACGCGTAAGGTGCCGGCGGAGACGCTTGTGCTTCCGGAGTAGTTGTTAGTCCCGGAAAAAACCAGAATACCATCGCCGGTTTTATCCAAGTGGGATGTGCCGGTGAGCACGCTGCCGATGAAGGCGCTCGCGCCGGTGGCGACGGCGACGTTTGAGATGCCTGAGGTAGACGTAAGCGTCAAGGTTCCGCCAGAGAGAATGTAGTTGGAGCCGCCAAACACCAAGTTGCCGATGGGGCGGGCGCTATCGAGTGTGATGGTGGCGCCGGTGCTCTGGTTGAAGGTTGCGGTCATGTCCGCGCCGTTGGCGGGATTGCCATTTTGCCAGTTGCTTGTCTGGCTCCAAAGGCCGTCGGCGAGGCTAGTCCACACCCCGTCGGTCACCGCGAGGGGGCCTGAAGTGACAACTAGCGAGCCGCTGCCGGCGAAATGAACTGGATCGCTGGTGGCGTTCCAAATACCTCGCGGCTGTTGAATGCCGTCGATCACGAGTGTGCCGACCGTTTCGGCGACACCGGCGGCGAGATTCAGTATGCCGGTTCCATTGAGCGTCACTGCGGCATTGTCCGCCACGGCTCCTGTGGTGTTACGGAGTTCACAGGTCGCGCCATTTGCCACGGTGAGGTTGCCGTTGCCGAGAGTGCCTGCAGTTTCTGCGACGAGCGTGCCTCCATTGACCGTGGTTGCGCCGCTATAGCTGTTAGGCCCGGAAAGCGTCATGATGCCGTTGCCTTGTTTGATGATGCTGCCGTTGCCCTTGAGCGGGATTGAAACCAGCAGATCGGAGGTGGCATCGGTCCCCCGCGCGATATCGCAGAGCAGGTCGCTCCAATTTAATAACAGATCATAGTTCGGTGCGGCGGAGAACAGGTTTCGCTCGCCGCCGGTGGAACGGATCGTCATTCCGCCGCTCGCCTTCCATTCCAGCCAATCCCATGAGCCTCTGTTCGTGAGTGTTCCGGCACCACCTGATAGAAACTCGACGGTGACGCCATTGAAGGTCAGGGGGGAAACCACCCCGGAAACGGCAAACGTGGCCCCCGTGCCGATGCGGAAGATGCCAGACGCCTCATTTCCCTGCCACCAAATGGAACTTAACTCCAGCGCCCCTTCCTCGATCGTGGTGCCGCCGGACCAGTTGGCGGAGCGGCCGAGCCACAGCCTGCCGCCGCCGGTTTTTCTGACAGCGAAGTTGTTGTCATGTTGGCCGGGGCCGCCCAGCGTGCCGACAAACTGGTTGTTGAGGCCGCTCTCAATATTCATGGTTAGCGTGGAGGGCGCCGCGTTGCCGTTGATCACCCGGTTGCCGGCGAAATAGCCGGTCTCGTATTGATCGTGACCGGCAGTCCATAATCCGCTCAGTTCCTGGTTGCAGCCGTTCAGCTTGAGCACACCGACATTGACTGATCCGCCATCGCCAAGTGTTAGGACTGTTCCCTGCGGCAGTCGATTGTCCCCGCCAGCCAACTCCAGGGTCCCGACGCGAACCTCCGTGGTGCCGTTGTAGTCATTGGCTCCACCCAAGGTCAGCGTTCCGGTTCCGGCCACGGCGATGCCGCCCAATCCCGTCAACGGCGCGTTGATGGTGGCCCCGTGACTCTTCTGGTCGATCATCGACTCGGGATTGTTCAATATCACCGGTTGGGCCCCCGACAGCGTGTATCCGCCCGTTTCGAAAATCAGGCCGTCTGCGGTGACGGGTTCGGCCACGGTGACCGTTCCGCCGGTCCCGGCAAAAACCGCTGTGGCGAATGCTTTTCGGTTCCAAGCGCCGCTGGCTGCCGCAGTGGTGTTAGCGGACCAATTCACCGCTGCGTTGTCCCAGTTTCCGCTACTACCATTCCAATAGCCGTTGTCCGGTTTTTGCTCCCAAGCGTCGAGGGCGGTATCGGTATAGAGTCCGATTTCATTCACCGGAATCGCACGCATGCCGAGCTTCCAGAATACCGACTGATCGATGTTCCTTTTGACTTCGCTGCCGTCGATGAATCCGGGGTCGGTGTTGGTGTTGGTATTGCCGATATACTGCCAGCCCTTCCAATCGGAATTCTCGACATAGGCGGGCAAACCATTTTGGCGACAGCGTAAAGACAAACTGCGCCACATGAAATTCTGCCCTTTGCCGTCATACAAGCGGTTCAATTCCGGGTATGCCGCAAGATACAACGGGGTAAGGCTGTTAGGCGCGTCCGGACGCACGTTCCACCACCGATACAAGGGATTTTCACCCGCGTAATAACCTGCGTTCGGCGAGGTCGCGTCGAGAATCAGATTGTTGTCGAAAATGTTATCCCGGCCACTGTTGACCTCCATGGCTCCGGCCAGTTGTCCCCACACGTCGTGGTGATCAACGATGTTACCATAGACATTCTGGCCGCTGATGGCGTCGTCGAAGCGGAAAATATTGGTTCCAAAAAAGCGCCAGCCCGTCACCCCTCCTTGCGTGTAGCCTCCGCCGCAGTAAGTGAAGCGGTTGAAGCGCCAGATGTTGCCGCGGTAGGTGGGATTCCCCCAAGAGGCGATCACCCCGCTGTCGTCGCCCTCGTTGACGACGTTGCGGAACTCATTGTATTCGACCAGGTGCTCCGCCCCCTTGAACCAGATCGCGGTGGTGAAAGAGTTTTCAAACTTGCAATGGGTGACCCGATTGCCCACGCCGTAGAGGGCCATGCCAACCGCAAAGTTGCGGATCCGGCAGTTGGCAATCACCGTATCACCCCGGACGAGGGTGTCGCGGTTTCCGGCATCCACATGGCAGGAGGTGCTCTTGATTCCAACCAGATCGCAACCGATCATTGCATTCCGCTGACCGCCGGAGAACGCCACGCCCCCACCACCCAGGTTGCGGATCGTACAACCGCTGATCAAGGAGTCGGTGCAATTGCTGAGTTGCAGACCTGAGCCACGCGAGCCCTCGAAGACGATTCCTTCAACCCGTAATTTGCTCACCCCGTCCGCCACCAGCATCGGTGCGGTCAATATTGGATAATCCATCACCGTCGCAGCAACGTCCGCGGTGGGATACCAGTAAAGGATGCCGCTGGTGCGGTTCAGATACCACTCGCCCGGCTGGTCGATTTCCTCCAGCAGATTGAAGGCCCGGTAGGGAGCGCCAGTGTTCATCTCCGGCCAACCGGTCCACGTTCTGACACTCGTAGCGGTGGTGATCGTCCCGGCTGGAGGATTGATACTGCCGATCGCCACCCGATCATCGTAAGCCGAGCCATGGAAATACCCATGCAGCCAGGCGTCCGGCGCGGTGGTCCACCGCGAGGGGCGGTTGCCATGATAGACGAAGGTCTGCGGGCGGTCAGGCCACCCGTTATCACTCACCCGGGCAATCGGGACAAAGCCCGAGTTCGGCCAGCGCGCCAACGGCTGCACTACTCCACCGGAAGAAATCTGATCCCAAACCGAGCCGTAGTCGGTGATGCCAAGCGTGGACAGGCTGCATTGCATCACCTTGCCCAGCGCCTCCGCAGGGAGGCGGGCCAGCACGGATGGGTCTGTCACCAGAGTGAATCCTGATAGTTGTTTGCTTCCCGAAATGATCGTCCCGCCCGGCGTCGCGGCGATGATTCGCAGGGGGCCGTTCGCCGAGTCCGCGCCGCCTAACGAGATCGTGTGGGTCAGTTCGTAGCGACCGCTGGCGAGTTGGATCAACACTTCCTGCCCTGCCTCTACCGGTCCCGCCGCGCGATTGGCCTCCAGCGCCTTGTTTACGGTTGCAAATGGCTGCGCGAGCGTGCCGGGACTGCCGTCGCTGCCGCTGGCTGACACATGATAGGTCCGCCCCGCTGGCAGTGGTGGTGGCAACGCCACCCGGCTCGCTACCGGATCACGCCCGGGCAATCCAAGTTCCAGTCGGGCGCACTCGGTTTTGCATTCGGCACCTTCCAGTTGGTGGAGGAGCGGATAATCCGTCGTTTCCGCGATCACCGCGAACACGGCGCTGGCTGCGGTGTATTCGCCAGCTGCTTGAAAAGTCCGCGCATAACGCAAATGCGCGATGCTCCGCCACTGCGCCGTTAGTTTCAGGTTATTGAAAACATTCGCCAGCGCGCTGCGCACGGTCGCCCAATCGCCTGTCAACCAAGCCGCATCCGCTGCTGTCAGGTTGGCGGTTGCCATGGCGATATGGTCGATGGTTGTGCTGATATGAATGACCCCGGGGCCGGAAAACCAGGTGTCGTTTTTGTGGGTGGCCGAGGAACTGGACGAACCATAAGTGCCCGCCGTTTGCACGGAGCCACCGAGTGTTAACTGCGTCACATCACTTTGTCCGGTGAAGTTCAAGGCCACCTTGGCTCCGCTGCTGACGTTCAAGGGACCTTCGCCCAGCGCCGCTTGGTTGGCCAGGGCCAACACGCCGGCTTGCACCGCCGTGGCTCCCGAATACGTGTTACGACCGGACAAGGTCAGCGTGCCCGCTCCTTGTTTGCTGAATCCCCCACTGCCGCTGGCGAGCAGATTGGCGCTCACGGTGACATCATAACCATCCGTGTTGAACGACGCCGCGCTTGGGTGGTTGCCGAGGAAAATGTTCCGGCCCGTGCCATAGAATGTGATGAAGTCGCTGTTGCTGGCCGTAGGATGGATGATGGTCCCGTCCAGAACCGACGAGGCATTGATGCCAAAATTCGGCTGTTCCCAGTTGCCCACCCGGATGGACGGCGTGTGAAGCGCGCCGCCAGTTAGATTCATGCTGAACGCCACCGGCCCGTTGGTCGAACTATCGATGCCGTTGGTCAGCCGCAAGGTTCCCCCGGTGAGCGCCAGCGTGCCGTAGTCCGGACTTTCCGCGGCGGTCACCAAGCGGTCGGCGGTGACCTCGCCGCCTACGATCCTGAGGTTTGCCCGACCGAGCGCGATGTCTCCGTTGATCGAAATGGTCGGCACATTCAAGGTCAGGGTCGGGTTTGAGTTTCCCGTATTGCTGAGCAATCCCTGGACTGTCAGGCTGTCCGCCAGCAACGAGCCGCCGTTGAAACTCCCGTCAGGGATGTTGATCCACGTAGCCCCGAAGGTGATGTCCGCTGCCACGATGTCGGATAGATTAAGAGCGCCGCCGACAGCCCTGAATCTGGCGGGTTTGTCAGGGCCATTGATCCAGGTGCTCCCGGACCAATTCGTTTCGGTTGTGTTCCAGTTGCCCGTGCCGGCACCGTTACTCCAAGGGGGCGCGACGGATGAGGGAGGACCGGATGAAGAGACGAGTGAGATGCTGAGGTCGTCAAAATAGCCGACCATCTGTCCGTAGTTCGGTTGAAAACCACCGAATGTCACGAAGGCCGCGGACTGCTGCGCGAGGGTGTAAACCACAGGCTCTTGCAAATCGACCGTCACGGTGGCTTCCGATCCATTGCCGTTGAAAGCCGAGCCCACGCCACCCGTGCCGCTGAGCGTGATGGTGACCATTTTATCATCGGGATACACCCCTGAATCGATGGATGAGCCGCCGCTGAACGTTTGGGTCAGCTGGTTTGCCCGGAAAAGAATGCCCAAGCCAACCGACCCGTCCGTGATATTGGCATTCGGTGCGCTTCCCACGTTGAACTGCACCCAGGCATCGGCACCCGCACCAGAATCAACCACATCGATCACCTTGAAGCGGATCTGCAACGGCAGGTTGGTGGCGTTGGCTTGGGCGGCGAAGACATTGGGTAGGCTGACATTACCCACATCCGCCACGCCAAAAAAGGCTGGAGAGTTGGAGAGTATCATGGAGTCACCGTGCTGGACTCTCCAATCCGAGCCTTGGACCGTGTAGGCTTGAGTGGCAAGGGTGCCGGCCTGTGAGAGCGCAATGTTTGTGTTGAACGCTGCACCCTGTCTGTTAGTTCCTGTATTGAAATGATCGGAAAACAGCGTGGTTTGTGCCGCTGCGGAGGAGATTGCCAGAGCAAGCGCAGCAGCCGGGATGGCAGAAGCATGGAAGCGATGTTTGCCGGAATCTATCACGCGAGAGGACGCCGCAGCTGCGGGGGGCTTCGCGTGCTCCGTGGATGCTGATTTTCTGAATTTCATGAGTGGCAATTTTGTTTAACTGGCGGCTCCAAAAACTTGTGATCCGTCGGCTTACCGGATGCATCCACGCTTCAGGGTAACTTGTGTGAGATGACGTGGCGACCTGGAGGGAGGGTGGTATCAGGCTTGCCGGAGAGCTTGAGGGTGGCGGTGGTGTTGGGTGGGACGATGGCTTCCAGCTTGAGCTTGCGGTTTTCGAGGATCCATGCGCTGGAGGCTTTGCCGTAGGGCGTTGCAAGCTCGGCGCGGGCGGAGGTGAGCGGGCCGCCGGGCGCGGGCTGGATGAAGAAATGTTTGTAGCCGGGCTGCGCGGGGTCGGGGGCGAGGCCGGCGATGCGTTCGTGCATCCACTGGCCGATGGCGCCATAGGCATAATGATTGAAGGAGTTCATCCCGGCGTCGCCGAAGCCGTCGGCGTGGCTGTAGCTGTTCCAACGTTCCCACATCGTGGTGGCTCCCTGATGGATGGAATAGAACCACGAGGGGTAGCTTTCCTTGAAGAGGACCTGATAGGCCAGATCGGTGTGGCCGAAGCGGTCGAGGACCGGGGCTAGGAGCGGGGTGCCGAGAAACCCGGTGCGCAGGTGGCCGTCGGCAGCGTTCACCAGGCGGACGAGGTTTGCCACGGCGGCGGGGCGCATGGGCTCTGGAAGCAGGTCGAATCCGAGGGCGAGGAGGTAGCCGGTTTGCGACTCGAAGGTGGTGCTGAGTTTGCCGTTGGCGTCGAAGAATTTTGTGGCGAAGGCGGATTTGACTGCGGCGAAGAGTTTCTCTAACCGTTCGGCATCTTCGCTTCTTCCGAGGCGGCGGGCGGCTTGCGCGGTGAGGTCGGCGGAGCGGGCGAAGTAGGCGGTTCCGAGGAGATCGCGTGGGGTATCGCCTTGGGGTTTGCCGGACGCGGGGTTGGGCTGGAGCCAGTCGCCCCAGGCATCGACGTCGATGATGTGGTTCCGGGCTTTGCCTTCATACCAGCCGACCCAGCGGCGCATCATGTCGAAGTTTTCCTCGAGAATCGTCAGGTCGCCGGTCCTAACAAAGATTTCCCAAGGCATCACAGTGGCCGCATCCGACCATCCGGGGCCGCCGCAGCGGTTGCCGAGGATGCCTTTCACGTCGGGGACGATGCTGGGGATGGCACCGTCGGCTTGTTGGTCGAGGCGCATGCTCTCCAACCAGCTAGCGAGGAACGAGTGGACATCGGAATTGAAGAGCGCGGTGGGCGTGAAGACTTGTGCGTCGCCGGTCCAGCCAAGGCGTTCATCGCGTTGCGGGCAGTCGGTAGGGATGTCGAGGAAGTTGCCACGGAGTCCCCAGGTGATGTTGCTCTGGAGTTGGTTGAGCAATTTGTGGGAGGAGGTGAAAGTTCCGGTAGTGGCGAAGTCCGAGTGGAGGACAGCACCGATGACCCAGCTTTTGTCAGGGCGGGTGCCTGCGGGGAATCCGCTCAGCTCAACGTAGCGGAAGCCGTGGAAGGTGAAGGTCGGATGCCAGGTCGCAGTGCCGTTGCCGGCCGCGATATAGGTATCGGCTGACTTTGCGCTGCGGTAGTTCGCGGTGTAGAGCGTGCCGTTCTTTTCTAGCAATTCTGCGTAGCGAACCTTGACCACTTGGTCTTTACTGACAGGGATTGTTAGAATCGGCCAACCGACGATATTCTGCCCGAGATCGAAGACGAAGCGACCGGGCTGGGGCTCTGTCACGGCGATGGCTGGGAGTTGTTTGGTGACGCGCACCGGGTAGTGGCGCTTGGGTGCGAGGGTGACATTTTCCGCAGGCTTTTCGGTGCTCACTGTTTGCCAGCTCGAATCATCGAAGCCGACCGTGTCCCACTTGCCGAGGTCCTTGCGGGCGTCGTAGTTCTCGCCGTCGTAAATCCCGGAGAAGCGGACCGGACCATGGTTTGTAGCCTTCCAGTCGCCATCGGTGGCGACGATGCGGGTGCTGCCGTCGGCATGAGTGAGTTCGAGTTGGAGGAGGAGATGTGGCTTGCGCCCGGTCGGTTCCAACGGCTCCCAGCCGAGGCGGCCGGCATACCAGCCCTCGCCGAGGATCGCGCCGATGGCATTTTTACCTTCGTGCAGTTGACGGATGACGTCGTAGGTGAGGGTCTCGATTTTCCGCGTGTAGGGAGTCCAGCCAGGGGCCATGAAATCATTGCCGACCTTGCTGCCGTTGAGGCGAATTTCGAAAACACCGCGCGCGGTGACGTGGAGGCGGGCGGAGCGCAGTGGCTTGGCGATCTCGAATTCGCGGCGGAGATGTTGGGGAGTGAAACTCGCTTCGTCCGTGACGATCATGCCGGTGGCCAGATCGTATTTCACGTCTTCGGGAATGACGGTCTCCTCGCGCTTGCCATTGCGGACGACGACTAGGGAAAGCGACTTTGGCACGCCGAAGACCGGGTCGCGGCCGGCGAGGTCGTTGCTGGCGGTGATCAGTGAGGTTCCCTGCGCGAGCAATTGTTTGAGCATGGCACGGACATCAGCGAGATGCTCGGGTTTTCCTTGCTCTCCATAATGGGCTCTCTCGATGACAATGCTCGGATTCGGGTTGGATTTCGGTGATGACGGATCGAGGCGGATCCACTGTGCCTGCCAATCGGACTTCTCTAACAATCCAAGCTCGAAGCGGGCGGGCTTGCTCCATGAAGCGGCATTTCCGTTCTGATCCCAAACCATCACTTGCCAGTGTATCGCGAGGCGGGAGCCGAGTGGCTTGCCGGCGTAGCGGACCCATGCGGATTCGGCGGAGGCCACCTTGCCGCTGTCCCAGAGATCCGCCTCGTCCGGCAGCAGCCCAGGATGAGATGCAGCGACGATGCGATAGGCGGACTGTGATTTCACGCCCGCGACTGCCGGGATTTTCCACGACAAAGCTGGCGTGGAATCATGGAAGCCGATCGGATCGACGAAACCCTCGCCGACGCGCAATTCGGTAGGCGCGGGATTTGCGCCGAGAGGAAGTGCGAGACAAATCGCCGCCAGGGCGCTGAGGCGTAGAGTGGAATGGAATGATCGCATGATGGAAAGTTTGGGTTGTATTTTTCAGCGGGATTCAAATGCCCAAGTGCCGGGTGCGACGGTGAAGCGAGTCCAGCCATCGGCCTCACCGGCCGGGGTGATGCCGGGGATTTCTCCGTTAGGTTTTCCATTCAGCCAGAGCGGGCGGGCGTTCACGCGGATGGCGGTGTGGCCGTATTCCTTGAGCGGGAGATAGACGGTGGCGGTGGTCTCATCGGGGGATGTCAGTTTCAGCTGGAAATGTTTCGCATCCCGCTGGATCCCCACCTGGACGAGGCCCTTGACCGTGTGGGAAGCCGCCTCCACTTTTTTCAGGGGACCCAGTTGGGGTTTCACCTCGTAGGTGGCGAAGGCGGGCGAGCTTGGCTTGATGCCTGCCGCGTATTCATGCATGAGTGTCAGCGGTCCACCGGCCCAGCCGTGGTTATAGCTTCCGCCGCCGTAACCTTCCGCACCGACCCCCCAGCCTTCCCAAAGGGTGGTCAAAGGGCTCTCGACCATTTTGACATAGCGGGACTTCATGCGGGCGATGGCGGCTTCCGGCTCGTTCATCTGGAACAGCGATTCCAGCACGAATTTCTCCGTGTAGGGGCTGCTATGGAACTCGCGGGCGAAGACTTGTTTGATGGCTGGCCATTGATCGGGTTTGGCGATGCCGAAGACCACCGCCATCGCATGGCCGCGGTCGTCGGTTTTTCCGGTGTAGCCCGGCGATCGATACTCGCGGCCATTCCAGAAGGTTTTGTGATAGTTTTCCTCGATGCGTTTGCGCTTCGCTTCGTAGCCGGGGATGTCGGCCTGGTTGCCGGTGAGGCGGGCCATTTGGATGG
>ERZ1022724.237-NODE-237-length-12282-cov-16.601538_pt1 | contig 12282 bp, 12 predicted proteins | sample MGYA00521091_ERZ1022724 | MGnify/ENA primary metagenome ERZ1022724 (study PRJEB33162, sample SAMN09537610) | freshwater metagenome | isolation source: freshwater | place: Canada:Alberta | collected 2017-07 | study: EMG produced TPA metagenomics assembly of the... | reverse complement strand
TACACAGAGTAGATCGTCGGCAGCGTCAGATGTGTATAAGAGACAGACCCAGCCCCGCAAGCCCCCCTGCAGGAAGCTTGCGCCCACTGGCAACCAGCGCACCCAGCACCAAGGCATACCCCAACAAGACCGCTTCGGGGATTTGCGGGATCGGCCCCCACAACGTCCCCAGCAGACCCAGCGCGGAGCACCCTGCGAACACCCGCAATCCCAGGCCCACCTGAAACGGAACCTGCTGCCCTGATAAAAGCGCGAACCCAGCCAAAACCAAGGCATGCGCAGGTGTGAAAAACGGATGCACCGCGCCGTTGACCAAGTCACCCGCGCCTTCAATCAACATGTGCGCCTGCGCCGTGGAAGTCGCTAACAGAAAAAAAACCGTCCCGCCTCGCCGCCCGGTTTTTCCCGACTGACTCCCGAGGCCCATCACAGAATCTTGAAGAGGAATGCAAAGCCCACCGCCGCGATCACCGTACCCCCTGCGCGGATTGCCACCTTGCCCCACGGCCATTTCACCAAGAACCCGAAGCCGATCCCCGCAAGGTGAAGCAGTCCGGTGGAAATCACGAAGCCAATCGAAAACATCATGGCATTGGCGGATTCCGGCAACTCCGTGCCATGCGCGTGGCCATGAAAAACCGCAAAAAATCCGACCAGCACCGCGGCAACCCACAACGGCGGCCGTGCCGCAAATGCCACCATCGCCCCGAGAATCACCCCGGATGCCGCAATCCCCGTTTCAACTCCCGGCAAGGGAACTCCCATAACACCCAGCACCCCACCCAGAGCCATCACCACCGGAAAAACCACCGGCAAGGTCCACATCGCCTGACGTCCCAGAAATGCCCCCCACAAACCCACCGCGACCATCGCCACGATGTGATCCAGGCCCGTCAATGGATGGGTGAAGCCGCTTGCAAAGCCCCCAGCTACCCCATCCGCGCTGTGCGCCCCCGCCGTAAGCGGCAAGGCCAGAAAACACAACAGCCCCAAGGCCACTTGCTTGCCACAGCCGGTGGTTTTCAAGATCGTCATACCGTCAAAATGCCCCGCAGCCAGCCGCTGGGTCAAGGGCGGACTGGATCAAAACAAGGGCGCACCGGGAAAAAACAAACGCTGCACCAACCACGCCAAACCCGCGACAGCAATCAAGATCGACCCGTATTTCTGAACCTGTTTCAGGTAGCCCCTCAACGGCCACAGCAAGATCCAAGCCAGCCCCAACACCCCGATCTGCGCCAGCTCCACCCCCACATTGAATCCCAACAAAGGGCCTAACAAACCGTCGCGCGGAACCCCCTCCAACTTCGCCTTCAACACACTTGCAAAGCCGAGTCCATGAAGCAGTCCGAAGCCAAAAACAAAGATCAGGCGCTGCCTGCAAATCTTCCGAATCCACAAGTTCTCAATCCCGATCCACGCAATGCTCAGCGCGATGAGATGCTCCACCCATAGCGAAGGCACCGTCACCCAACCGAAAACGGCGAGCCCCAGCGTGATCGAATGCGCCAGCGTGAACAACAACGACTGCCTCACCAACTCCCTCCACCTGGGAGCTAACAGAAAAATCCCCAGAATGAAAAGAATGTGATCCGCCCCCATCACATGATGGAAGCCCAGTTGCAACCACCCCCCCATCACCGGCTTCGGCGCGGGAGTGGACCGCCCGCTCTCCAACCGCTTCAACAACACCAGACTCCCGCCCGGGAGCGTGCTGATCACTCCGGAATTCTCACCCTCCTCGATCAGGATGATCAACTCCGTCTCCTGCTCGCCCGCCCAGTGCACCCGCAACTCCCCCGCCCCGGCCACCGGGGCGATCACGATCCGCGTGGACATGAGTGCGATGTCGCCCGCCTCTTCCGGCAGCTCGAAGGGCTCCCGCTCAAAGTCCGGGAACTCCGTCTTCCAATCCACCTCCTCATCGGCAAAGGTAATCCTGAGCAACTTCCGCAAGGTCGCGTCCGTCTCGACGCGGATCCGCGCCATTTCCTCAGGCGGATACTTCATGACCGCCTCCCGGCTCAGCGGCAGCCCGCCCGGCACTCCCCGGGTCTCGGGTAACATGTAGGCGATGTCCATCTCCCCGACCAGCCGCCATTGCTCACCCAGATCCTGGAACTCCAGTTCCACCGATGCCACCTGGTGAGCCTGGACCATGGGTAAAAACCCGAGGAAAAACATGCCCATGAGAAATCGCGCAAAAATCATTCGTGTGGGGGAATGCTTAGGCCCCCGCCTCACGCTTGACCACTCCTAAGCCGACCATTTTTCATCCTCCGCCGCATTCCCGTTTCCAAACCCTCCGGAATCCCCCTCAAAATTGGGGAAACTCGCCGCTTTACAAGATCCCAAGCGCCACCCATATTCCGTCCCCCATGATTCTTGCTGCTATCGATTGGCTTTCCATAAGCATTAACCTCTTGTTGGTGATCTTCGTGATCGTCTGTCTCCTGATGACCTTGGTCATCCTGATGCAGCGGCCGAAACAAGAAGGTCTCGGCGCGGCGTTCGGCGGCGGTGTCACCGATCAAGTTTTCGGCGCACGCACGACCGACGTGTTGCAACGTGGCACCGTTTACATGGGTTCGCTGTTTTTCATCCTCAGCATCACTCTCGCCGTTCTCATCGGCCAGCAGAACAAGGTGGCCAAGACCGTGCTCGCCTCCGACACCGCCCCCAAGGTCGAGGAAGCGAAGGCTCCTGAAGTCGTGACTCCCAAGTCCCTCAGCGAGGAATTACCCGCAGAGACGCCCGCGCCCACGCCAAGTCCCGCCCCTGCCGAGGCTCCTGCCGATGCCAGCCCTGCTCCGGAAGCAAGCGCTCCGACTCCCGCGCCGGAAGCCGCCGCACCCGCTCCTGAAGCGACACCTGTCGCTCCCGTCCCGACTGAACCAGCTCCGCCGCAAGCACCCGGCGAGCCCGTGCCCGCCGGCACTCCGGCAGGCAACTGAGGGCGCGTGTGACGCTCTGCCCTTGTGAAGAATGATCCACCCGAGATGTTAGATCGCCCGGTTTGGGCTCGCGAGGAAGCATTCCCCCCTGCCCCAGCCGGATGGGGGTGGATGGACCGCAAGGGAAAATTCCACCCCTGCGCTTCGGCGGAGGCCCTCGGCGCGGCGATCCGCGAAGACCGCAACAGCACCCTCACCCTTGTCTGGGCGCCCGGCCACCCAAGATTGCTGCTGCCGGAAGAACTTGAGGGAATGGGCGACTCCCTGCGAGCCGTTCGCGCCCGCTGGGCACAAGACGATCTGGACGATGCTAGCCACCGGCTGCGCCTGTTCAGCATCATCATCGCCGCGCTGAGCGGCTACACCCTCTATCAGGCGTTCACACAGCTTTCCCGGCTGGCCGCGCAATCGGGCACGACTCTCGATTCCGGCCAACGATTGATCCTGTCCGTCAAGGCGGCTCTGGCCTCCCAGACGATCGGGCTCTCGTTGTTGGGCTTCGTGATTTTAGCGTTCATTCCCTGGTATCAAGCCAGGAAACGGCAACGCGAACTCGGCATGTGGACCGAAGCAGGTATCGCCGAGGCCGCGCCTACGATCCGCTTCGAAACCTGGTTGGAACGCCAAAACGCCCCGCTGACCCGGGCATTTCTCATCCTGATGATCCTCGTCGCGCTGACCCAGGTTTTTCACAGCGCGGGATCGCACCACCTTGACAGCCTCTTCGGCCTCTTGGGGACGTGGGATGGAGCGGCGGCGGCTGGGCTGATCAAGGAACGCTACTTCCAAGGCGAGTGGTGGCGGCTCCTCACCGCGCCCTTCCTGCATGGCAATGTCGTCCATTTCATCATGAATGCCGCCGCCTTGATCTACCTGGGCAAGCGCCTGGAGGTCTTCGCCCGCTGGCCGCACCTGCCACTGGTTTTTCTCTTCGCCGCCTGCGCGGGGGGGGAGGCATCCGCCCGGTTCGTGACAGCCCCGTCCGTCGGAGCCTCGGGCGGACTGATGGGCTGGCTGGGCTTTCTCCTCGTCTTCGAGACGCTTCACAAACGCCTGGTTCCACGCCGCGCGAGACGGCGCCTGTTAGCTGGCGTGGCCCTCACCGCATTGATCGGACTGATTGGATATCGCTACATCGACAACGCAGCCCACGCGGGCGGCCTGCTCGCGGGGATGCTCTACGCGGCGATTGTTTTTCCAAGCTCGTCCTCCCCTGAGCGCCCGAACTCGAATCTCGCGGACCGCATCGCCGGCAGCTTGGCCTTCGGCACGCTTGCACTTGCCGCATGGTTTGCAGGATATCAAATCATGGCCGCAAGCTGACAGGCGGCATCAATTTTGACTTTGTGGATCGCTGGCGATGCCTCAGCGTGGCGGCGTGGATCGAACTCGTTCAGGTGTGCTGGCAGCGGTGGCTGCGTTTTCCTTGTGGGGAATTTTACCGATTTTTTGGAAGCTTCTCAGCTTCCTGCCATCATCCACCATCGTCGCTCAACGGACAGCCTGGTCCCTGTTGTTGTTACTGGCCGTCCTCCGGGGGCGGAAGGAAATCGGGCACCTCGTCGCTGCCCTGAAGTCGCCAAAAGTGTTCGGCTGGCACTTGCTCTCGGGCTGCCTGCTGGCCTCCAACTGGCTGCTCTACGTCTGGGCGACCCTCAACGGCCGGATCATCGAGGCAGCCCTCGGATACTATCTGAATCCATTTTTCAACATGCTGTTTGGCGCGCTATGGTTCGGAGATAAAAACAGCCCTTGGCAACTGGCAGCCATCGCGCTGGCTCTGGCAGGAGTGGCCTTGCAGGTGCCTGCCATCGGGCATTTCCCGTGGGTGGCGCTGACCCTGGCATTCACCTTTTCCTGCTATGCCGTGGTTCGGAAACAGGCACCGCTCGGCTCGTTGGTGGGCCTCGCGGCGGAGACCAGCCTGCTCGCACCCTTTGCACTGGCGTGGTTGCTGGCATCATCCTCCAGCGTTTCCACGGCTTTCGGCGGTTCATGGGCTCATGCGTGCCTGGTCATCGGCACGGGGCTTGCCACCGCGCTGCCGTTGTTGCTTTTCGGCCATGCGACGCGGACGCTGCGGCTGACCACGCTCGGGATCTTGCAATTCATCGGCCCGACCCTTCAGTTTTTCATCGGCTGGAAGCTCTACGGAGAGCCCATGACTGGCACGCGCCTGCTGTCATTCGCGCTGATCTGGCTGGCCATCGGCGTATATGCGGTGGATGCGAATTCACGGAAGGCACCGCTCGCCGCTTGATGTAAATCACGGCGCAACACACCCTTTGACAGGTGGGCCGGGATTGCTATGGTCCCGTCGTTCCCAGGAACGAACACCCCATTTTTACTTATGAGCGAAACCACTATCGAAAAACACACCTTCCAAGCCGAGATCCAACAATTGCTCGATTTGGTGGTGCATTCCCTCTACACGGATAAGGAAATTTTCCTTCGCGAGTTGATCTCAAACGCCTCGGACTCGATGGAAAAGCTCCGCCACGTGGAAGCGACCGAGAAGGACATCCACGAGCCGACTCTGCCCCTGGAAATCCACATCACCACGGATGCCGAGGCGAAAACTCTGACCATCTCGGATGCGGGCATCGGGATGACGCGCGAGGAGCTGGTCAAAAACCTCGGCACTATCGCCCACTCGGGCACCAAGGCATTCCTGAAGAACATGAAGGACAGCGGCAGCACGCCGGGCAACATGATCGGCCAGTTCGGTGTCGGGTTCTACTCCGCCTTCATGGTCGCGGATGAAGTCAAGGTGCACACCCGGAGCTGGCGGGCGGAGGGCGAGGAACTCGTCTGGATCAGCGATGGCAAGACCGGCTACGAAATCGAAGAATCGCCGGGCCAGTCACGCGGGGTAAAAATCGTCATCCACCTCAAGGAAGAGCTCAGCGAATACACTGAGGAAACCCGCCTGCGCCACCTCATCGAGACTTACAGCAACTTCGTCGGCTTCCCGATCGTGCTCAACGGCAAGCGCATCAATGAAGTGGAAGCGCTGTGGCTGAAGAACAAATCCGAGATTTCCGAGGACGAATACAAGGCGTTCTATCAGTTCACCGGCAAGGCCTTCGACGCGCCGGCTTACCGCCTGCATTTCAGCGCGGATGCGCCGATCGCGATCAATGCGCTGGTCTTCGCGCCGGCGGAAAATCCCGAACGCATGGGCTTTGGCAAGGTGGATGGCGGCGTCTCGCTCTATTCCAAGAAGGTGTTGATCGATGCGAACCCGAAAGGCCTGCTGCCCGACTGGATGCGCTTCATGAAAGGCGTGGTGGACAGCGCGGATCTGCCGCTGAACATTTCCCGCGAGACGATGCAGGACAGCGCCTTGGTGAAAAAACTCGGCGAAGTGATCAGCAAGCGGGTGATCAAGATGTTAGAGAAAGAAGCCGAAGCGGACCCTGCGAAGTATCGCGGGTTCTATCTGAAGTTCGACCGCTTTTTCAAAGAGGGAATCGCCACCGACTATGCGAACCGCAAGTCCCTTGCCAAGCTGCTGCGCTTTGAGTCGTCTCTAACGGACGCCGGGACCTTGTGCGGATTTACAGACTATGTGTCCCGTGCGAAGGATGGCCAAGAGTCCATCTACTACCTTGTCGGCGGCAGCCGCGAGCAGGTTGAGAGCAGCCCGTATGTTGAGGCTTTCAAGGCCCGTGGCCTGGAGGTGATCTATTTCACCGATGCGGTGGACGAATACGTGGTGGAATCGCTCGGTGAGTTCGATGGCAAGAAGCTGGTCTCCATCCGCCACGGCGGGGTTGAGTTAGAAGATCACGCGCCGGAAGGAGACGCCCTGTCCGAGGAGAAAACCACCGAACTCTGTGAGTTTCTCAAGGCCGAGCTGGGCGACCGCGTCACGGCGGTGGCCAGTGGCAAGCGCCTGGTCGAGAGCCCCGTCATCGCCCTGGTTCCGACCGATGGGATGAGCCCTCAAATGCGCCAGATGATGAAGGCGATGGATGAGAATTTCAAAGACGAGATCAAGGTCGAGTTGGAAATCAATCCGCGGCATCCCCTGGTCAAGAAGTTGTCCGAGGCCAAGGATGCGAACCCGGACCTGGCCAAGCTGGTGGCCCTGCAACTGCTCGACAACGCCCTGATCGCCGCCGGCCTGTTAGAGGACGCGCGCGACACGGTTTCCCGCATGAATACCCTCATGGAGAAAGCGATGGGTTGATGAAAGTGCTCTGCCCTCAATGCCAATCCAGCCTGACCGGTCCCAAGTCCGCGCTTGGCACCCGCGTTGACTGCCCTGAATGCCGGCATCCGTTCTACTGGACGGATCGCCAGCATGCGGGGGAGACCTTCGTGGTTTATGACCTGGAGACCACCGGGCTGGATCCAGAGCACGATGAATTCATCCAGATCGCGGCCATGCGCTTCACGGCGGGCTGCCTCTGTCCCGGGGAGACCTTTGCAAGCTTCGCCAAACCTCGGCGGCCGATTTCCTCATTCATCGAAAGCTACACCGGTGTCGGTAACCGCCATGTCGCGGATGCCAAACGCCCGGAAGAGGTGCTCTGCGAGTTTGCCAACTGGTCGGGAAGCGCCACGCTCATCGCCCACAACGGGCTGCGCTTTGATAGCAAATTTCTCGCCGCAACGTGCCGCCGCCATGGCCTGCCGATGCGAGAGGTCCACAGCATCGACTCCATCCACATGTCCAAGATGTTGTTTGGAAAAACGCGTGGGACCGGACATTCGCTGGATCATTTGATCTCGCGCTTGCGGATCGACTCCAAGGATATCCGCCGTCACGATGCCCGTGGCGATGTGGAAATCCTCGGGCGCGCGGTGGCAGGGATGTGGGAGCGACTCGGCCTGGATCATGCCTTCAACGGCGTGCCTCGCCACGGAGCGTTTTTACCTGCGGAGCAGGCCTGACATTACGGCAGACAGAGGACCTCATCGTTCGCCACCAGCGAGTCACGGGTCATCGGGATGAAGTTCGCCTCACTGCATTCGCAGGAAACCACGCTCCGCGTGAGTTCCGGATTTCCAAAGATCGTGCAAACAGCAGCATCCGCCGCATCGCGCCCAGTGGCGATGCGGATCAGCCCGTTCAAGGGAGCGAGGCGGGTGGCATCGAAGAGATACCACGCCCCCCCTAACAGCACCTCGAAGCAGGCATGGAAATCCTGCGGTTGGAGCTGATAGGCGTAACACGAAGTATAGCGTGCCGGGATATTGAGAGCGCGGCAAAAGGTGATTCCGAGGTGGGCGAAGTCACGGCAGACGCCCTGCTGGTGATCCAGGGTGTCGAGAGCGGAACTGTTTTCCCCCGAACTACCGGTGACGTAGGAGATGTTCTCATGAATCCAGTCGCTCACCGCGGTCGCGATCGCATGCGGGGTGGTCAAGTGACCGAAGAGTTCGTGAGCCATTTGCCGGAGCCGGTCGGACGGGCAATAACGGCTGGGAAAAATGAACGGCAGGACTTCCGGATTCAGATCCCCGAGATCCCCGATTTCCAAACTCCGCACCGGCACCGCGACGGGAGAAATCATCACATCCGCCTGATAGGAAATCGCGAGTTCGCCTGGACCGAGGGTCTTGATTCGATTGAAACGGTTCATCCCACCGCTGAGGTGGAGCTCTTCCGAAAGGATGAACGGGTTTACCAAAAGGTTCTCAGAAAGAACCGACTGCCCTTGAGTCCCGATGCATTGAAGCGCGAAGAGGAAAACGGCGGGGTCTTGAAGCGTGTATTCAAGTTCACAGGTGACGTGGAAATTCATGGATCAAGGGAGGCAATACAACACCCGAAAAGGTGCCTAAGATCAATAAAGCAGAATTCCTTCCACTTGTCGTGATTGATTTTTTCAGGACCGGGTGCCCTGTGAGTCTGGCAGTGACTCTCCCCGCAGCGAATTTAAAGCAATTCTCTTTGTTTATAGGTCTCAGCGTTGAACGATTCATCTGGATAGCCAGGAGGTTTTGCGGAGCAAGCGCCCTGCGAAACTGCCAAAATCTAATTGCATCGAAGACATTTGATCGGATTTTTCCGGCAAATTCATGATGCGATTCCCTTCCGCAGGTCCCTTAAGCTCCACAATGCCTTTCTCGCCGCGGCACCACTTCCCCGCATCTTCCGCGCTCCATCCTTCCGCTTCGGCCCGAACCGTTCCCGCGCACTCGCAAACGCCTCGTTCACGAACTCCCTACTCCCAATCACCGCGCCGTCCGTAAAATAACGCACCCGGCAATGCAGCATCTTCGCCATCCCCAGATCTTTCAATGCGGTCTCGTTGTCGTTGCCTTCAAGAAGCTCCGCCGTGTTCTTCGTGGTCTGCCCAAGTCCTGCTGATCCTTGGACAACACTCGCCCGTCCCGGCTTTCTACCCAGCGCGAGTCCCATCAAGCGCCGATACAAGCGCGAAACTTCCTTCCATTTCTCCACCTCAAATCCCACTCCCTGTTCACAACAATAAGCCCTTACCAAGCCCTCACGCGCCTTCTTCCCATCACCCTTCTTCCCGCCGCCGATTGCCTCACCATAACTGCTCCAGCGATGCTCCGCCGGATCTTTTACCATCCCAGCTCTCACTGGATTCAGGTCGATGTAAGCCGCAATCGTCCGCGCCGCCACGCCGTCCTCGACGATCACGCTCTTGAATCGATCCTCCCATAAGGTCCCAGAACGCGAATGAGTCCGGTTGAACCACTGGGTAAATCGTTGCAGAAGTCCCTTCATGAACTCGGCCAAATCATGCATCCGATAAGTAAAGCGTTCGTAAAGCGCTGCCAGCGCATCTTCTAGCCCGCTCGCATTCACATAGACCGCCGCCCTCGCATCCGCAAACTCCTTCACCACTCCGGCTACAAAAGCTTCGTTGTAAATCGCCGCCAAGCGCTTCAGCAGCTCATCATCGGAAAGTCCGGCTTCAGCCATCGTTGGCACTTCCAGTAACAGATGGAAGTGATTGTCCATTAGGCAGTAGGAGAGCACCCGGCAGCCCGTAAACTTCTCCTGCATCCGCATCAAAGCCCGGAATTTCTCCTTCTCCTCGGTCCCCAACACGAACCGCCGATCTACCACACGGCTAATGACGTGGTAAAGCACCGGTTTGCCCGCCGCCTTTCGCCAGTCCGCCAACCACCGCGCATGTCTCATGGGGGAGGGTGATCAGAAGCCGAGTAAGAGATCAAGGAAAAACTCTGATAAAAGGCCCGTCCCTTATAATGAAAGGCCCGTCCCTTTATAATGAAAGGCCCGTCCCTTTATAATGAAAGGCCCGTCCCTTTATAATGTTTTACCATCCCAGCTCTCACTGGATTCAGGTCGATGTAAGCCGCAATCGTCCGCGCCGCCACGCCGTCCTCGACGATCACGCTCTTGAATCGATCCTCCCATAAGGTCCCAGAACGCGAATGAGTCCGGTTGAACCACTGGGTAAATCGTTGCAGAAGTCCCTTCATGAACTCGGCCAAATCATGCATCCGATAAGTAAAGCGTTCGTAAAGCGCTGCCAGCGCATCTTCTAGCCCGCTCGCATTCACATAGACCGCCGCCCTCGCATCCGCAAACTCCTTCACCACTCCGGCTACAAAAGCTTCGTTGTAAATCGCCGCCAAGCGCTTCAGCAGCTCATCATCGGAAAGTCCGGCTTCAGCCATCGTTGGCACTTCCAGTAACAGATGGAAGTGATTGTCCATTAGGCAGTAGGAGAGCACCCGGCAGCCCGTAAACTTCTCCTGCATCCGCATCAAAGCCCGGAATTTCTCCTTCTCCTCGGTCCCCAACACGAACCGCCGATCTACCACACGGCTAATGACGTGGTAAAGCACCGGTTTGCCCGCCGCCTTTCGCCAGTCCGCCAACCACCGCGCATGTCTCATGGGGGAGGGTGATCAGAAGCCGAGTAAGAGATCAAGGAAAAACTCTGATAAAAGGCCCGTCCCTTATAATGAAAGGCCCGTCCCTTTATAATGAAAGGCCCGTCCCTTTATAATGATGTTGGACACCGTTGAATGTGATGCGGAGCGACGATCTTCAAAAGTTGCTAGAGTGGAATATGAGAGATTTTTAGGGAATGGATTTTGACTCTTGCGCTTTCCGCCTCTGGCGCAAAAAGCGATACACTCCTAGCAGCATTACGAAGATGATGCCGCTGATGATCCACGGTTTTCTTTGGGATATGGTGGAGTCTCCGTCTTGCGGATGATCCTCTATACCCTCAATGGGACCGACACCCTTCCCGGCATTCGACAACGGGATCTCCCGCCGCTCGGGACGAGATTCAAACGGGGAAGGATCCAGTCGGGCAGTTAGGAGTTTCAGCTCGGTCCCGATGGTGGATGCCATATACGGCCTCGTGCTGATCACTAATTCGAGCAGTGCTTGGTCCTCACTCGTGCCATTTCGCGCCAATGCATAAGCCGCCGCCCCAGCGGCCTCGGCGGTCATGGTTTTCATGCGTCCGCGCAGCAGGCTGCGGGCATACTCCAGAAACGGCTCGATGCGGACCGTGTCTAGATGCTCGATATTGAGGAGGATTTGGTCTTCGATACCGTTTTCCTGATTTTCCGACATCAGTTTGAGCAGCATCGGTGAAACCGCCTCGCCCCTGCGGCGCATGTCCGCCAGCGCCAGTTCCTGCGGCGGTTCCAGTTGTTTAAAACGCCATGAGAAGAAAACCTGCACGTAGGCCTTTTTGAGCACGGGATCATCCAAGGACATCTTTTCCAGATCCTCAGCCCCCAAGTTCTCCAGCACTGACGAATTGACAGCTTTCAGTTCGGGGGATGCGGGACGGCGGGGGCCGCCTCTGTCGTTGTTTTTATCAAATTCAAGAAGCCGTGCTGCGGTTTCGGCTTCCAAACGGTCACCTGAATTCGGAGCTGCATCCAGCCCTGGTGTGCCTAGCACGAGCGCGCACCAAACCCCGAAGGCCGCTTTTGGATTAATTGGGAACATAGGGAACATAAAAGGATTGGCTGTTGCTGATGACTTCGTAATCTCCCGATTGGAAACGCTTGGAATGTTCGAGTGGTTCGTCGGCCCAGATTATCACCTCTGGAGGGTCGCCTCTCATAAGCCACCGTTTCCAGGATTGGACCGAGGTATGATTCAGTCCGAGCGCGTGGCCCACCTCATGGGCGGTTACGCCCAGAATGATTCTCGCATCAACCTGCTCGATCGAAACGATGATGCCGTCGGCGCCTAGTTGGGTGAAGCCTCGCACCCGCATTTGATTAAAGCTAGTTCCGTCCAGCATCACGGTGGCATTCACAAAGCCGATTCTGATTTGTTTTCCAGGAACCTCCGTGCCACGCACCGAAGCACTGGCGAGATAGGATTCCGAGGGAG
>ERZ1022724.235-NODE-235-length-12327-cov-13.881274_pt1 | contig 12327 bp, 10 predicted proteins | sample MGYA00521091_ERZ1022724 | MGnify/ENA primary metagenome ERZ1022724 (study PRJEB33162, sample SAMN09537610) | freshwater metagenome | isolation source: freshwater | place: Canada:Alberta | collected 2017-07 | study: EMG produced TPA metagenomics assembly of the... | reverse complement strand
GTCCATCCACATGCGGACGTTGGGGTCGTGGATGTCGCCTTGGATTTTGTCGGCTTCCGGGGAAATCATGAGAGCGGGCACCGGGCGTTTCCATGCAAAATGGCGGAGGGGGTGGGATTCGAACCCACGGAACCTTTCGGCTCTCCAGTTTTCAAGACTGGCGCAATCGACCACTCTACCACCCCTCCGGTGCATGTCTGCGGGACGGATATGGGCGCGCTTGGGGCGGGTTTCAAGAAAAACCGTTCGGGGCGTGGGTTCTTTGTTGAATTTAGCGTGGGACGAGCACGAGAAAATTGCGGACGGGCCGGTTCCAGGGTGGGCGGCGGAGGAGGGGACCTCCGGCGATGGAGTCGGAGATCCAAAGATCGGTCGAGCGTCCGCCGTCGAGATTGAGGGCATGGCGGACGGGCCAGGCGGCGGTTTGGCCGTAGGCGAGTGCCCGGCCAAGCTCCGCGAGCGTGCACGGTGAGCTGCAGCCGATCCACCAGCGGGTGCCGCCATCCCAGAGGATCATGCTGCGGGCACTGGTTTTGGTGGTTTCCAGCCCCGTCACGGCTTGGCCGTTTTCGACCAAGAGTGGGCCGGCTTGAATGAGTTCCCGCATGGCGGACGCGGCAGTGCGCCCGAGTTTTTCGCGGCGGGTGATGGCGGTGGTGCCGGCTTGGCTTTGATACCATGCGCCGCTGCCGAGGGAGGAGGCGGTATTCCACGCCCCGGCTACTTTGCCGCGTGCTACCACCAGGCCGAGGGGGGCGCCTTCGGGGGTGAAAAAGCCCGCATTGATGGCCGCAAGTCCCTGGAAGGCGCGCGCGGCGGATTGGGAATCGCTGAACTGGCTGCCCGGTCCGGCAGCCTGGTCGGCGACCACCAGCCGATGATTCCGGGAGTCGAAGCTGACGCCCTCGAATCGAATTCCTGAAATCTCCACGCTCGTCGCGCGTGCGGGGATTGCGGGCGTTTGAGCGGGTGGGGGAGCGGCTTCATTTTTGGCAACAGCCACTTGGGATGAGGTGGCCAGGGGATTCGGCTTGCTGACTCGGTGCAACGGTTCTGCGGGAATGCAGCCAATGAGAAAAATCACGGGAGCCAGGTGACACAAAAAGCGCATGGGTTCACGTGGCATGAATCCAGGCCTTTACCAATCCTAATCTGGGCGCACGCCGATGCCGAGAAGCGTCTGAAATTTCGGAGCTGCCGTTTCCCGGTCTGCGACGATGGTCTCGATCCCGCTGAAGCCTGACTTTTCTAACATGTCCGCGAGATCGCTCTCCGAAAAACCCAGCCAACGGTCCGCGTAAAGCTCGCGCGCTTCCTCGAAGTTGTGTTGCAGGAGGTCTAGGATGATCAGGCGGCCGCCGGGTTTTAAAACGTGAAATGCCGCATCGAGCGCCCGTTGGGGATTTTCCGCGTGGTGAAGCGCCTGGCTGAGAATGGCGAGATCCAGCGAGGCTTCATCGATCGGCGGTTGTTCAAGATCGCCGATGCGGTATTCCAGGTTGAAGAGGCCGTTCCGGGTCGCGAGGTCCTGGCCGAACTCGACCATTTTGGGTGAAAGATCTACCGCGATGACTTTTTCCGCACGCTGTGCGAGGAGCTGCGCCAAGGTCCCTTCTCCGGCACCGAGATCCGCCACGATCTTGTAGTTGAGGACCTTGATGAGCGCCTCGGCGAGCGCCTTCCACGAGCGTCCGGGGACGTAGTCCTTGCCGAAGCGGCCGGCGAGCTCGTCGAAATAAGCACGCGAGCTGTCCTTGCGCTTGCGCAGCAAATGCCGGAGGGCCGCCTTGTCGGCCGCGACTTCCGGCACTTCCGCTGCGGCGAGGCGCGCGACTTCCATGAGGTCGGACGCCGCGGTGCAGGTGTAGATGTTGTTTTTTCCGCTGCGTTCGTCGCTCACAAGACCCTCGAGCTTCAACTGGGAAAGCTGGGTAGAAATCCGGCTTTGGCCCATGCCCATGACTTCCTGCAACTCCGCGACTGACAGCGCTTCGTCCACCACCAGCATCAAAATGCGCAGCCGTGTGGGGTCGGAAAGAAGCTTGAGTGATTTCAGCATTGACGCCATGCGGGTGATGATGCATCAACGCATCACGATTTGACGATACGAAAATTGAAAAACACATGAGCACCTACATTTTTTCCTCAGAATCCGTTGGCGAAGGCCATCCTGACAAAGTCGCCGACACCATTTCGGACGCCATTCTCGACGCCTGCCTCACCATCGACCCCAAGAGCCGGGTTGCTTGTGAGACCTTCGTGAAAAGCAACGTGGTGGTGGTGGGTGGTGAAATCACCATTCCTTCGCTCCAGGACAAGCGTAAAGGCACCACCAAGCCACTCGACGAGGTGCTCAACATCGGCAAGGTGATCCGCGATGCCGTCCGCGGAATCGGTTATATCAACAACGACGACGTCTTCCACGCCGATACGCTTTTCATCAACAACTACCTCACCGCCCAGAGCCCCGACATCGCCCAAGGTGTGGATGCTGCCGCGGCTGAAGGGAAAAAACACAAGGAGCAAGGCGCCGGTGACCAAGGGATCATGTTCGGATATGCCTGCGATGAGACGCCCGAGCTGATGCCTGCGCCGATCATGTTCGCCCACCGGCTCGGCCGTGAGCTCACCCGCATCCGCAAGGCGGGCAAGGTCGCCAAGTGGCTCCGCCCCGACGCCAAATCACAGGTCTCCGTGGAATACGTCAACGACAAGCCGACCCGCATCGTCAACGTGGTCATCTCGACCCAACACGCGGCTGATGTCGAGCATGCTGAAATCGAAAAATTCTGCATCGAGCAGGTGATCAAGAAAGTCCTGCCGAAGGAAATGCTCACCAAGGACACCGAGTATCTGATCAACCCGACCGGCAAGTTCGTCGTCGGTGGCCCTCAAGGAGACTCCGGCCTGACCGGTCGCAAGATCATCGTCGATACCTACGGCGGCACCGGTCGTCACGGTGGTGGCGCGTTCTCGGGCAAGGACCCGTCCAAGGTGGATCGCTCGGCCGCATACATGGGCCGCTGGGTTGCCAAGAATGTCGTGGCTGCCGGACTTGCCTCCCGCTGCGAGGTTCAGTTCGCCTACGCCATCGGTCACCCGCTTCCCGTCAGCGTCCACGTGGACACCTTCGGCACCGGCACCAAGCCGGATGCGGATATTCTCGCCGGCATTCTCAAGGTGTTCTCCTTCAAGCCTGCCGACATCGTCAAACAACTCAACCTCCTCCGCCCGATCTACTCCAAGTCGACCAACTACGGCCACTTCGGAAAAGATGACGCCGACCTCACCTGGGAGGCGACCGACAAGGCCGCTGCGCTCAAGAAGGCAGTGGGCTAATGATTTCACTTCTAACTACAACCACTAATGAGCTTCACAGACTATAAAGTAAGAGACATCGGCCTTGCGGACTTCGGTCGCAAGGAAATTGAAATCGCCGAGCACGAAATGCCCGGCCTGATGTCCACCCGCGAAAAATATGGCAAGGAAAAGCCGCTTCAAGGCGTCCGCGTCATGGGCTCGCTTCACATGACCATCCAAACGGCGGTCCTCATTGAAACGCTTGCCGATCTCGGTGCCGATGTGCGCTGGGTTTCATGCAATATTTTCTCCACTCAGGACCACGCCGCCGCAGCCATCGCTGCCCGTGAAATCCCGGTTTACGCCTGGAAGGGCGAGACCCTCGAGGAGTATTGGTGGTGCACCTGGAAGGCCCTCCAGTTCCCGGGTGGCCTCGGACCGCAACTCATTGTCGATGATGGTGGCGACGCCACCCTTCTCATCCACAAGGGCTATGAAATGGAGAATGGCTCGGACTGGATCAACTCCGAGTCGGAGAGCCACGAGGAAAGCGTCATCAAGGACCTCCTCAAGGACATCAAGGTCAAGCAGCCCGGTATCTTCCACGAGATTGTCAAAGAGTGGAAGGGTGTCTCCGAGGAGACCACCACCGGGGTGCATCGCCTCTATCAGATGGCAAAGGCCGGCACGCTTTTGATCCCTGCAATCAATGTCAACGACTCGGTCACCAAGTCCAAGTTCGACAATCTCTACGGCTGCCGCGAGTCGTTGTTAGACGGCATCAAGCGTGCGACGGACGTGATGATCTCCGGCAAGGTCGGCGTGGTCTGCGGCTACGGTGACGTGGGCAAGGGCTGTGCCCAGGCGCTCCGCGGTGCGGGTGCCCAAGTCGTGGTCACCGAGATCGACCCGATCTGCGCCCTGCAAGCCGCCATGGAAGGCTTCCGGGTTCTCCCGATCGAGGATACCCTCGGCTGGGGTGACATCTACGTCGCCACCACGGGTAACAAGGACATCATCCGCCTTGAGCACATGGAGAAGATGAAGGATCAGGCGATCGTGTGTAACATCGGCCACTTCGATAACGAAATCCAGATCGACAAGCTGAACACCGCTCCCAACGTGGTCCGCACGAACATCAAGCCCCAGGTGGATAAATATACCTTCCCGACCGGAAACAGCCTCTATATGTTGGCGGAAGGTCGTTTGGTCAATCTCGGCTGCGGCACTGGTCACCCGAGCTTCGTGATGTCCAATTCCTTCACCAATCAGACCCTCGCCCAGATCGAGCTTTGGAAGAACAAGGACATCTACAAGGCCGGTCAGGTCACGGTTTTGCCGAAGCATCTCGACGAGGAGGTCGCCCGTCTCCATTTGGAGAAGATCGGCGCCAAGTTGACGAAGTTGACGCCTGCGCAGGCCGACTACATCGGCGTCTCCGTGGAAGGTCCGTTCAAGGCGGATCATTATCGCTACTGATCCATTGTTCGTGATATCTCAACAACGGCCAGTCGTGCAAACGGCTGGCCGTTTTTTGTGAAGGTAGCTCACTCGGGCTCACCCGCTGGGAAGATCTCAGCGATGGATGATTCGGTTTTTTGATCCATCCAGCGTTCGAGCGCCGCACTCATGGGTCCCAAGACCTCGGGGCGGCTAGCTGCGAGATCGACCTCGCCATGCGGGTCCTGATTCATTTGAAACAACCCGAAATGGCGGGTCCCTTGGGCTGTGGGAGTGCAAACGAGCTTCCAGTGGCGGGTCTTGAGGCAGCGTTGCTTGGCGGCGATGAGTGGCTCCAGGTATTCATCCTTCAGCACGAACTGATAGTTGAATGCTTCATCAATCCGGGTGCACTCGTCCATCGGCGGCAACTTCACCCGCTCGATTCCTTTGACCTTGAACTGCACGAAGGGGAAGCCGGTTTCACCATAGAATGGCCGATCAACCGGTTTCTCGGTCTGGCGGATCCACTTGGCAAAGCTCTGTCCCTGCCAGCTGGTCGCCTTCTCCTGCCCGATCAATTCCGCGAGCGTCGGGATCACATCGATCAAGCGCACCGTCTCCGGAATCACCTGGGGCGCGGCGCCCGGCACGTGAACGATCATCGGCACGTGGTTCGCCTGCAGTCCGCCGTTGAAGGTAAGGCCGTGGCCGAGGGTCACGCCCGGTTCGTAGAGGTCGTCACCATGGTCGCTGGTGACGATGACGATGGTGTTTTTCTCCAGGCCATGGCGTTTCAACGAGTCGAGAATCTTCGCCACGCAATCGTCGAACTGGCGTGTGCTGCCATCATAGAGCGCCCGGATTTGGGTGACCTCCTTGGGTGGAAGCGCCTGCCATTTGGATTCAAGGTCGGTGCCGCCGATGAATGAATCAATATCGAAGTCCACCTTGTTCCGGTTCGGCCCCTGGTAGTCCGGATCGGCGAACATGCTCGAATACGGCTCGGCATTGCTATAGGGAAGATGGTTGCAGGAATAGAAGACGTGCCAGAAAAACGGCCTTTGCTCTTTGGCGATCTTGCTCAGTCGCGCGTCCACACGGGCAGTCACCACCTCCGGTGTCACAAACTGCGCGAATGCGCCGAGTTGGGGGAAGATCTGATAGCCAAGGCGGTTGTCAAAATAGAGGGGAATCACGAAGTGGGCCATCACCACCGCCTGGCTCATGTAGATTTTGAAGTTATCAAAACTGGATACTGATAGATTCTCGAATCCCAGCGGAATGACTTCATAGTAACCCGCGCACCAATCGCCGATGGCGGTGGTGTCATAGCCGCGGGAGCGTAGCATCATCGGCAAGGTCTCAATCCGCTTCTTGGTGGCCTCGACCGTCTCACGGTTTGGATACATCTGTCGTAGGCCGTGGCTTTGCGGATACTGGGAGGCTATCAGCTGCACGCCCGACTCCATGGTGGAGGCGATGGCGGTGTAGCATTTTTCAAAGCGGACCGAGCGTGCGGCGAGGGCGTCGATGACGGGCGAGACACCCGCGCTGGCTAGCCCATCTGTGCGGGACGGCTTGTAGCCCGCGCAACCGAGCCGATCTCCGCGCAGGGAGTCGGAGCCGATGATGATCACATTCATCGGTTGGTGCCCGGTGGTGGGAGGAGCCGTGCGCGCTTGGGTCTGCGAGGAAGTCGATCCGAGCCAAACCCCATAACCCCCCAGCAGAAGGACTGCGGATCGCCTGACCCATGGCCCCCTCCGATGGATGTGCCAGCCAAGGGCCGCGCCGATCGCGATGATGGGAAAGGCCGTGAACAGGATCCACAAGGCAGTCGGCTTGATGGATTCCGGAATGATTTCAAGCAGTCTGTAATACCAATGCCCGAACTCCGCTTCATTGAGGAAGTAGGGACGGGTGACCACCAGTCGCAGGCTGAAGTAACCATGGAGCAGAGCGGTGAGCCCGAAGCTGATGAGGAGGACGGCTCGCCAGCGGTTCAAGCGAGTCCGCTTGACCAGTAAAACCACGAGCGGCTGGATCAGGATGGCTGCCAGAAGCGCCAATGCCACGTAAGCGATGACCATTTGCAAGTTCTGCAAGGCCAGGAATCCGAAATACTTGTCCCGTGCAAGCGCGCTGAACTTGTTCGCCATTTCCCCCGACGAGTGTGCCAGCTTCCACAGCGCGAGGGCATATTGAAGCATGAGAAAAAGCGAAGCTCCGGCCAGAATTTTGAAAAACTCAGGCAGAGGCGTGTGACGACGACGGTTCAAGGGGCGGGGAGGCTTCACGGATGCGTTTGAAACTGCAAGTTGAACTTTTTACGGCTCCGGCGGATCCAAATAGATCCAGCGTGGTGCCCGCAGGCTCTCAATCATGACACCCCGGCGGGATTGAAGCCCTTCCGGAACGAGCAGGCGGACGATGATCGTGACGCGCTGCCCCCGATTCTGGTCGATCAGGTCTTGCAGCTGTTGTGCGAGCGCCCCTCCAGCTGGGGTGTATCCAAACAACGCCTCGTTTCCGTTCAGGGCTGACAGGCGGAAGCAACTCCAGCGATTGGAATCGGCGAACTCATGGCTGTAGAAGTTGTCATTCTCGATGAAAACCCGGAAATCCATCGAAACGCCAGCCGGACGATCCTTGCTGAATTGATCCCAAGCCATGGGTTGGTAGCAGACGGAGGTTTCCCAGTCGATCTTCGGGTCTCCCAAGAGGTCGATCTCCACGATCAAGTCCCGCGACTCACCATTTTTCAGCACCACGCCTGCTAACCAGAAGCTTGCCCGGTTGTCCAAGGTGAGGGGCTGGAGCTGTTTGATTCTGGAAAGGGTCGTGGCAGGAAGCGGCTTGGATCCGTAATAGTCCTTGAGCAAAGGCTCCACGCGGTCGGCCTGCCGCACCAAGGGGATGAGGTCATCCACTTTTTGTGCGCCATAGAAAGAGGCGATGGTGGCTTCAATCCGCTCAATGAGATGGCCGGCATCGATGTCCTCTTGTTCTTCGCTCCCGAGAATCGACTCGGTGGTGACCTCCAGTTTCCGGGCTTGGGATTCTGCATCCTGCACACCGATCAGGGACCAGATCACCCCTGCCGCCAGAATCAGTCCGATTAATGCAAACCAGCCCCAGGGGATGTTTTGGGACTTCTGTGACGCTTCGCCCCAATCCTGCTCCACCGGAACAAAAGTCGGGCTCGGGGGCTCGATAAGGGCCTCGATCCCGGGTTGGTGGGTGCGGATCTCGGTGCCGTCGCTCACGGGTGGGGCGAGGCGGACGTTGGCTACTTTTTCATCGGCAGAGACTTCAAGGCGCAGCGCAACGTCCGTCTGCCCGGTCTGTTGAGGGGCGAGACGGATCACAGGCTCCGCGGCGGGTGCCTTTTCGTCCACCACCTTCAGCGTGTATTGCTTTTTCTCGACGGCCATCAGCTGCCGAAAGAAAAGCGATAAAAGTCCATCGACGCAACGCAACTCTCACTCTAAATCTCTGGGGCACACCTGCCGATGTCCCCGCCATTACGAATCCTGATCATCACCGCCGCCTTCGGGGAAGGCCACAACAGCGCGGCCCGGAACCTGGCTTTGGCGCTGGATGCTGCGGGTGCCATCACCCAGGTCAGTGACCCCTGCGTGCTCGGAGCACCGCGGCTGACCGCGCTGGTCAATGGGGCCTATCGCTACGTGACCAACCATTTTCCGCAGGTCTGGGCGACGATTTATCGGTCAACGGACCGCTGTGATTTGAGCAAGCAACAATCGTTTCCAGTGAATCTCGCCGAGACCGCTTTGGAGGAATTGGTGCGCGATTTCAAGCCGGACGCCATCGTGAGCACGTATCCGCTGTATCCGTATTTTCTGTCGCGGATGCGGCAGCAGGTGCCACGGCCGCCGGTTTTTGTAGTGGTGACCGATTCCATCGAAATCAATGCCGCCTGGCTGCGTGGAAAGTGTGACCGGTGGCTGGTGACGGACCCTTACACCCGAGATGTCATGATTCGCGCCGGCCTGCCGCCGGAAAAAATCATGGATACCGGATTTCCGGTGAATCCCGCCTTTTCCATGCTGAGTCCGCTCGGTGATGATATTTCCTGCGATCCGTTTCGAGTCCTTTATTTCCCCACCGCCAAGGTTTCCCTGGTGTGCGGGCATGGGAAAGCGTTGTTGGATGCCTCGCCCAAGGTGCAGCTCACCATCGCGCTCGGTCGCAACGTGCGGCAGCTTTACCACCATGCCCGGGAGCTCAAAGATAGCTACCCGGGGCGGGTTCGCCTCATCGGCTGGACCCGGCGTGTTCCGCAACTGCTCAATGGCCACCACCTGGTCGTCGGCAAAGCAGGTGGTGCCACGGTTCACGAGGCCATCGCCGCGCGTTGCCCGATGCTCATTCATCACCTGGTCCCGGGCCAGGAAGAGGGAAATCTCCGCCTTCTCGAAACGCTGGGAGCGGGTCGTCTCGCCGATTCCCCGGCGGCCCTCGGCAGCGCCGTCACGGATCTCCTCGCCGACCAAGCCGCCGGCTGGCGGGGGATGAAAAACGCACTCACCCGCCACCATCGCAATGCCGGCGCCATCACCGCCGCGCGTTTGATTCTCACTCACACCCAAGATCATCCAGCAGCACCATGACCTTCCTCTTCGACATCGGCCGCGTCCTTCTCGACTTCAGCTTCGAGCCCTCGCTCGCACGGCTTTTTCCCAATGACACCACGGATTACAGCGAACGTATGGAAAAAATGTTAGAGCGCAAGGACGACTTCGAGGCCGGCAGGATTCCCGCGGACGAATACGTGGCATGGGCCATCGGCGTGATCGGCAGCAAGGTCACTCCGGAGCAATTCAACGAAGCCTGGCGGCAGATTTTCACCCCCAACGAGCCGATGTGGGACTGCGTGCGGAAGTTGGCGGCGGATGGCCACCGCTTGATTCTTTTCTCCAACACCAACGGCATTCATTGCCCGTGGATGTTTGGCGAATACCCGCAATTCAGCGTTTTCAAGGAGGCGGTGCTTTCTTTCGAGACCGGCTTCGTCAAGCCCGAGCCTGAAATCTATCAGTGGGCGATCGAGAAGCACCAACTCATCCCGGAGGAAATCCTCTACATCGACGACCTTCCGCAAAACATCGCCACCGGCATCGAGTTTGGCTTCACTTGCCACCAATACGATCTCAAGGACCATGCTGCATTCGAGTCCTGGCTCACCGAAAATCTGAAATCTGAAATCTGAAATCTCAAATTCTAACCATGTCCATCCTCACCATCGCCGGCCGCGAATTCAGCTCCCGTCTCTTTTTGGGCACCGGCAAGTTCCCTTCGAACGAAGCCATGCGCGACGCCCTTGCCGCCAGTGGCACCCAGATCGTCACGGTCGCCCTGCGCCGTGCCGACCTCAGCGGCCAGCGCGATCCCTACGCCAATATCCTCGAGTTCATCGATGCGGAGAAATACCTGCTGCTCCCTAACACCAGCGGCGCAATGAATGCCGAGGAGGCCGTGCGCCTCGCCCGCCTCGCCGCAGCCGCAGGCCTGCCGAAGTGGATCAAGCTCGAGATCCACCCGGATCCCACCTACCTGCTTCCCGATCCCATCGAGACCCTCAAGGCGGCGGAGATCCTCGTCAAAGAGGGCTTCACCGTGCTCCCTTACATCAATGCGGATCCCGTGCTCGCCAAGCGGCTTCAAGAGGTGGGCACTGCCACGGTCATGCCGCTGGGCGCACCCATCGGCTCGAACCGCGGCCTCGTCACCCGGGATCAGATTCGCATCATCATCGAGCAGGCGATCGTGCCGGTGGTGGTCGATGCAGGCCTGGGCGCTCCCAGCCACGCTGCGGAAGCGATGGAACTCGGGGCCGATGCCGTGCTGGTCAACACCGCCATCGCCATCGCCAGCGATCCCGTGAAGATGGGGATCGCCTTCAAGCTGGCCGTGGAGGCGGGTCGCAGTGCTTACGAGCTCGGCTTGCCCGAGGCCTCCGACCATGCCAGCGCGACCAGCCCGCTCACCGGGTTTCTGGGGTAGGGCCGGCATTCCGCATTCCGCTTTTCGCTTCTCACTTCTTGCTATCTGCTTCCCAACTGCCATTCTCTCCCAGTTAATCGCCTGCACCGACATGACTCTCGCCCAACTTCAAGAACTCCACTCATTGCCATTTTTTGATCTCCTCAAGCGCGCTCATGAGGTGCATGAAGAGCGTTTTCCCGATGGGAAGATCCAGTTGTGCACCCTGCTTTCCATCAAGACCGGCGGCTGCTCCGAGGATTGTGCCTACTGCACGCAGTCCGCCCGCTATGAGACCGACCTGAAAAACGAACGACTTCTTTCCAAGGAAACCGTCATGGAAAGCGCCCGCGCCGCCCATGAAAACGGCTCCACCCGCTTCTGCATGGGCGCCGCCTGGCGGGGGGTCCGCGGTGGCACCGAGCGCTTCAACCAAGTGGTCGATATCATCAAGGACGTGTCCTCTCTCGGCATGGAAGTCTGCGTCACCCTCGGCGAACTCGGGCCGGAAGAAGCCGTCACTCTGAAAGAAGCCGGCGTCACGGCCTACAATCACAACCTCGACACTTCCCCCGAGCATTACCCGAACATTGTCACCTCGCACACCTACGAAGACCGCCTGCGCACCATCCGCAATGTGCAGGACGCCGGGATGTCCGTCTGCTGTGGGGGCATCCTCGGCATCAGCGAGACCATCACCGACCGGCTCCGTTTGTTAGAAATCATTTCCAACTTCAACCCCCAGCCCGAAAGTGTGCCGATCAACTCGCTCATGCCCATGCCCGGGACCCCGCTGGCGGAGAATCCCCAGGTCGATCCCTTCGATCTGGTCCGCATGATCGCCTGCGCCCGCATCGCCGTGCCCGGGGCCAAAGTCCGGCTTTCCGCGGGGCGTACCCGGCTTTCCGATGAGACGCAGGCGCTGTGTTTCTATGCCGGCGCGAATTCCATCTTCTACGGAGACAAGCTGCTCACCGCCGAAAACCCGGAAGCCGGCCAGGATCGCGAATTGCTGGCCAAGCTTGGCCTCGAAACGCTGGAGCCCAACCCCAGCATGGAGTCTCCACGCCGCGACCATACCACCCCGGCCAGCCCGGCCTGCGCCAGCACTGGTTGTTGTTAGGTGAAAGGGAAATGAGAGCTTGCGCGCTTTTTCATCGGTCTAACATGTGCTGCGGATTTCGGGTTCAAAGGCCACACATTCAGCCGCACCCCGAAAGTGGGGTGTCTCCTTACGGGACATTTTGTGTTTTACACGGCACGAGCAAGCTTCGCAGCTCCCGGATCGCTGCGGGTGGATGTGTCGCGGACAGGCTCACCCTCAGTCGTGCCGTGCCACGGGGGACCGTGGGGTAACGGATGGCGGGCACCATGAATCCCGCATCCTCCAACGCAAGGCTTGCGCGGAGGGCGGCTTCGTTAGAACCCAGCACCCTGGGGATGATCGGAGTCTTGTCAGTCGATAGAAGGGCGATGTTCCGGCGGAGTGTCTCGCGTAAGGTGTTTCCTTCATCCGAGCGAATCAGCGCCAGCGATGCGGTGGCGGCATGGGCAAGGGCCTGTCTCTTATACACATCT
>ERZ1022724.234-NODE-234-length-12348-cov-14.130643_pt1 | contig 12348 bp, 6 predicted proteins | sample MGYA00521091_ERZ1022724 | MGnify/ENA primary metagenome ERZ1022724 (study PRJEB33162, sample SAMN09537610) | freshwater metagenome | isolation source: freshwater | place: Canada:Alberta | collected 2017-07 | study: EMG produced TPA metagenomics assembly of the... | reverse complement strand
TCTCCGGCACCCGCAGCGCGGATGATGTCAAAATCGGCAACCGCACCAACAATGCAAACTACACCTTCACTGGCGGCTCCCTGACGGCCAATACCTTCACCCTGCAAGGCGAAACCAGCAGCGGCCCCACCGTGGCTGGAACCAACCTTTCCTCGACAAGTATGACCACCTCAGGCCGCGTGGATATCGGCCGCGGTCGGTTGATCGCCTCGGGAAATACCACTCTAACAGCAGACACCATTGGCAGCAGTGGAACCGGCGGTCTTGGCGATTGGGGATTCCTGCGCATCCAGGACAGTGCAATCGTCACCGCCATCAACGGACTCGGTGGAGACACCACCGCATGGGGACTTGAACTGAATGGCGGCACACTGATCACCCGTAGTCTCTGGGCGGCACCATGGGCCGGCCAATCTCGCCTCATTTTCAACGGCACTCAGATCAAGGCCAATGCCAACAATCCCAATTTCATCACGCTCCAACCCAACGGACACAACGACCCGCCGGTGATTGATGCAGGTGGTGCCCGATTCGACACCGACGGGTATGACATCGGCATCGGTGTCACCTTGCAGGGAAGCGGCGGTTTGACCAAAACCGGCGCGGGAACCCTGACGCTTTCAGGCGCTTGGAGTTACACCGGACCTACCAGCATCCTCGGCGGCACGCTGAGCAGCGGCTCCGTAGCAGGCACATCCCACAGCCTTTCGGCCCTTACACTCAACGGCGCCACGCTTGCCGCAGCCAATTCCGGAGCTGAAACGCTCGGCAACTTCCAGCTGCGCGGCGATGTAAGCATCGGTGGATCTGGCAAATCACTCATCTCTGCCGACGTTCGCGTGGTCGCTGGCGAAAACCGAACCTTCACGGTGGCACCTACCGGCGATCCATCGGGTATCGATTTACTCGTTTCAGGGAGACTCGGCCACCACAATGGTTCCGCGTGGGGTTTTGCAACCAAGGCCGGCGATGGAGTGATGAAAATCACCGGTGCCAATGAGATCGGCAGTCTCACAGTGAATGCCGGGAAGCTGATCCTGGAAAACTCCGGAATCGGCGGCATGTGGAACGGCGGTTTGGTCAACCAATCCCTCACCGAGCTCAATGTCACCGGCAGTAATGCCATTTCCTTCGGGCACCCCATTCAAGGAAGCGGCTCCATCACCAAAACCGGCAGCGGCACGCTCGAACTGACCGCCGTCAACAGCCACACCGGCGGCACCATCGTGAACGAAGGAAAACTCATCCTCGCCACCGGTAATGCGGGCGGCACCGGACGCCTGCGCGGCGCGCTCACGATCAACCCCAATGCCACCGTTGAAACCACTGGTGACGGAACAGGCCTCGGCTGGTTCGATCAAATCTCCTCGGTCACCATCGATGGCGGCGCACTCACCAGCGCAGGCACCATCCATGTCTGGAACATCCCCGACGGCATTACGATGACCGGCGGCCTGCTTCAAAGCAATAGCGGCACCAACGATCCCAACGGTCCGCAACTCGAATGGAACCGCACCAGCGTCACCACAAATGCCAGCACCACGACCGCCACGATCGCCGGTCGCATCCGCATGCGAAATAATAACTCTTACTCCGGCATCACCTTCGATGTGGCCGAGGGAGCTGCCGCCACTGACCTGCTCGTCAGCGCAGCGATCACCGAAGCTTCAGGCGGCTTGGGCATCACCAAATCCGGCCCGGGCACCATGACGCTCACTGGTCCTAACAACTACACCGGCCAGACATGGGTGAACGGCGGCACGCTCCGTGCAAACGGCAGCCTCGGCGGTGGCGTCACGGTGCAAACCAACGGCAGCCTCTCCCCGGGCGCATCCATCGGCACCCTGAGCGCCGCCTCCGCGACCATAGCTGGCACACTCGCCATCGAACTCGACGGAGCTGAGGCCGACCGCCTCAATCTCACCGGCAACCTCAACATCAGCAATGCCACACTCGCCATCAGCGGGACTCTCACCGCACCGGAGTATGTCATCGCAAGTTATGGCTCACTGACCGGATCCTTCTTCCCCTCAATCACCGGCCTGCCAACGGATTACACCGTGGATTATTCCGGCAACCAAATCCGCCTCGTCGCCAATCCGACCTTCTCCTCGTGGATTGAGACCAATCACCCGACGCTCTCTGACAAAACAGCGACCGCCGACCCCGACTTCGACGGCATCCCCAACGCCCTTGAATACATACTCGGCGGCGATCCTTCCCAACCCGACTCCGCCATCGCCCCGACCATCACGACCAACGGTGACAACCTCGTTTTCACCTTCAACCGTGCCGATGCCTCGGAAACCGCCGACATCACCCTCATCGTCGAGGGCGGCACGAACCTCAGCCAATGGCCGGAGACCTATGCCGTCAGCCCCGGCACAGCAACCGCCGGGGTTCTCATCCAGGAAAACCAATCCGCCCCTGACACCATCACCGTCACCATCCCACGAGGAACCAACCCTAACAAGTTCGCCCGCCTGCGGGTGATTGTCGTCCCTTGAAGTTACCATGAACCGCCACTTGTTTTCAATGCTTGCCGCCGTCAGCCTGCTGGTCCGCCCAGCTGGCGCAGAGTCAGCCCCGCCCATGCCGTGGTTTCTCGCCCCGCACCAGGAACTCCATGCCAAGTCCCCGCGTGAGGCCACACTGGCTTGGTTCGATCAAGCCCGCCTCGGTATGTTCATCCACTGGGGAGTTTGGGGCAAATACCACCGCGCCTGGGCCCTATGCAATCTGCGTATTCCGCTGGATGTCTATCGGAAAACCGCAAGCGAGACCGATGCCTCGGGATTCGATGCCCCCGCCATCGTCCGCCTCGCCAAGGACAGCGGCATGAACTATCTTACCTTCGTTGCCAAACACCACGACGGCTTCACCCTCTGGGACAGCAAGGTCACGGACTTCGACAGCATGGACTACCCGATGAAGCGCGACTTCGTCCGTGAACTTGCCGCCGAGTGCCGCAAGCAGGACCTGCCGCTCATGATCTATTACTCGCTGGGTATCGACTGGACCCACCCGTATTTCCTGCCCCGCGAGCTCTATGCCCAAGCCCGTCCGGCCTACAAGGAAATGCCGGATGATTTCAAATATCGCGAACCTGCCGACTTCGAAAAATACCGCGATTTCTGCAAGGCGCAGCTCACCGAACTCTGCACGCAATATGGCCCCATTGCGGGCTTTTGGTTCGACCCGCTCGGTGGCGTCCTCGGCAATGCGGACTTGTTCAAAACCCAGGAATTCTACGACCTGATCCACAAGCACCAACCACACGCCCTGATCCTTTTCAAAACCGGAGCCACCGGCACCGAGGACGTTTTGGTCGGCGAACGCAAACTCGAATCCATCGCCTCCTACTACCAAGGCAATCGACCGGAACAACAACGCATCCGTGAACTCGCCGAAACCGCCTGGCGGAAGAATTTCCGTAAAAAAGCCGAGATCGCCGTCACCAGCCAAGGCTCCTGGGAGTGGAGTCCCACCTCGAAATGCCTTCCTCCGCAAAACCTCTGGAAAATGCTCCAAAGCGCATCTAACAACAATGCCAACCTCTTGCTCAACTTCGGCCCCCGCCCCGACGGCTCGATCCCCGAGGACGTCGCCACCTCATTCCGCGCCCTTGGCGGGCGCATCCGCCAGGATGGCTACCCGCCACTCAACCGTGATTCCTACCTGAAACTCCGCGAAAAGGGCCAAGACATCGATACCGGCGAAACAGAAAAAACCGCCCGCTGAGCGCGTGCCTGCACACGCCCCCACCCCATCGTGAACCTCATTCGCTTCTCTATATTTCTCATCGGCCTGTTCATCACCCCGGTCTGCCGGGCCGCTGGCATTCAATGGGATGCACCACAAAACATCTCCGGAACTGCCGATGTCAGCACGGAGGGCTCATACTATGGTGCCTGGTCCCCGGCGAACCCAGGCATCCCGATCGGCACCATCAACTGCGACCAGATACGCGGCGACGACCTGGAGATCTCCTCCACGGGCTTCGCCGGCGCTGCCTTCGCTTTTGGCTATCACACCACCAACGATCCCACCTATGACAACTTGCTACCACACGGCACTTGGTCGGATAGCACCCAGGCCAGCTTCACCATCAACGGCACCGGTCGCCGTCCGCTCACGCCAGGCCGGCAATACCTGATACAATTATGGGTGAGTGATGCGCGCTCCTATGGCTTGAGCCGGACACAAACCTTCTCGGGCTCCGGAACACTTTCGTTCCAGACTCCCCAAGGAATGGGCCAATACATCATCGGTCGCTTCACCGCAGACTCAGCATCACAAACAATCACCATCAGCGCCAACGAAAGCGCACAGGTCAACTTCCTGCAGGTTCGCGACATCACTCCACAAGAATCATCAACCCGTTTCGAGCGCTGGAAATCCCTCAAATACGGGATCTTCAGCCACTATACCTACGCCATGACCGGCGACGCCAATACCGCTGCCGATCGCTTCAACGCCGAGGCCTACGCCAACGATGTCCAGCAGTCTGGCGCTCAATATGTCGTGTGGACCGCATGGCACAGCAACACCATTCCGATGTTCCCCAGCCGGACGATGCAAAAATACGGCTTCGGCGGCCGCTATTCGGAGCGAGATACTGTCAGCGACATGATCGACGCCCTCCGCGCAAAGGGCATCCGCGTCTTTCTCTACGTGCATCCTTTCCAGCCACTGATTTATGAAACAAACGGACACAACAACTTCATCAACGAGTTGTTCGCCGAGGTGATGGACCGCTACGGACCGCGTATCGACGGGCTATGGATCGATGAAAACCAGATCAACGGTGATCAGGACAGCGTCGTGGATTACAAGCGCCTGATAGAAACCATCAAGAGCCGCAATCCCGACATGATCACCATGAACAATGGCGGCCAACTCTATACCACCGACATGGGCGGACCCGAGGTGGTCAACTCATGGAACTTCGGGTGGTCCGAGTGCATGTATAACTTTGTCAATCCAGGTTCGGGTCCGGGGGCCGAAGACATGTTGCGAACCACCGTCCTCATGGCCGCAGCTAACTTCGAGGGCGGCGGTGTGCACTGGAGCGTGGACGGCACGCCGGACGCGGGCCTGGTGGAAACAGCCCGTCTCTTCCAACTCGGTCAATACATCGCCCCGATCCGCGCCTCAATCTGCGAAACCAAACCCAGTGACAGCTTTCCTCCTCCCTACAAGGATGGCCGCACCATTTCCTATCACTCCGTCGATTGGGTGGCCACCGAGGCCTTGGATGATTCGAAGGTATATATTCATGTCCTCAAGCCACCTGCCGACACCTCGCTTACCCTGCCATTTCCCGCCGATGTGAAGATCTTCAGCTCCGCGAAGCTTCTCGCGTCCGGGAATCCCGTAACCCTCGTTCAAAACCTCAATGACGGGGTCAAGCTCACGCTCCAAGGCACTGATACCTGGGACTCGCTCGACACGGTGATCGAGTTGACTGTCGCCAGCAAGGGCGGCGCGGGCCATGTCAACGACACCAGTGCGGACATCACCTACAGCGGCACGTCCTGGAGCTATCAGACCGCACGTGGCAATGGCGAGTTTGCCGGCGACGCCCACCTCGCCACCGCCGACGGCGATTCGTTCACCTTTTCGTTCAACGGCACCGACGTGGATTACATCGCCACCCGCGGCACCAACCGCGGCCAAGTTGAAATCCACATCGACAACATCCTGCAAACCACCGTGGATCTATCAATCGGCACGGCTGGCAGTCGTCAGGTCGCCTTCAGCAAGTCCGGCCTTGCCCGCGGTAAGCACACGCTCAAAGTAGTCAAGCGCAGCGGCACTTTCATGGAGGTCGATTGTTTCAAGGTGTCGGACCTGATCAATGACGGTGATGCGGTCATGGACAGCGCGTTTCTCGCCACCACGGAATTTGGCTACGGTGCCGCCAGTTACCATGGTCCCGGCAATCTGTGGCAGCCCGGCAACGGCGGATGGATCACACCGTCAACCCCCGGCGATTATTTTGAATTCTCGTTCAACGGCACCGCAGCGGACTGCCATCTCTCCTCTGCCTTTGGCAGTGGCGCGTTCGTGCTTTATCTCGATGGGATTGAACAAACGACCATGATCGTTGGCGGTCCGACCACCTATTCGGTCAGCGGCTTGACCAACGGCGCACATACCATCAAGGGCGTTACCGCCATTACTAACGGTAATGGATTCATCGCCCAGGTCAACGGATTCAGAGTCACCCGTCCCGATCTATGGACCAAAGCTTCAGGCCGCGGCCATGGCGAACTGGGTGATGACGTCCACTATACCGATGTGAACCCCGGCAGATTCAGTTTAAACTTCGAAGGCTCCGGCGTGGAAGTAATCACCACTCGCGATCGCGATGCCCGCATGGCTTGGTTCGGTGTTTCCGGCATGGGCTATCACATCGGAGCACGGCGACAGAATTTCTCCCTCGCCCGCCAGACCGGCACCAGCGTGTTCAACTTGCCCAACTTGGTGCCGGGCAGTTACAACCTTGCGGTCGTGCACGGTGCCAATACCAGCGGACTGAATTTCTCATTCGCCCGCCTGGCAATCGATGCGGTGCGGGTTTACAAAGGCCAGGCCCTTGCGGCACCTGCCCTGCTGTGGGGGGCCACCGGTGCCGGCGGCAACGGGACATGGGATGCCAACATCACCGCGAACTGGTTTGACCGCTCGTCCGCCGTCAAATGGCCCACCGCTGGCACCACAAACCTTGCAAAGTTCGACGGCACGCCAGGAATGGTCGCGTTGTCAGGATCGCTCAACGCCAACAACCTCCAGTTCCTCACCAGCGGCTATACGCTGCAAAGCGGCATCCTGACGCTCAATGGCACCGCGCCGACAATCACCACGGCTTCCGGCGTGAATACCACGATCGAATCAACCATCGCCGGTTCTACGGGGCTGATCAAAAACGGCGGCGGCGCGCTGTCCTTGTCGGCATCCAACACCCTCACCGGAACCACCACCGCGCATCAAGGCACGCTGATCCTGCAAAACACCTGGCAGAGTCCAGCATTCCACATCGAAGACGGTGCCTTGCTCGATCTGAACGTCGCAAGCGGAACACGCGATGCGGGCAACACCACGTTCAGCGGACACGGCACCCTGCGAAAGACCGGCTCGGGCGAACTGCTCTGGGGGAACGGTTCCGCCGCCTTCAATCTGGAGTCCGGTAGTCTGATTGATGTGCAATCCGGCATATTTGTCGGTGGCAGTCATGCGAATGAACTCTGGACAAGCAACCTGAGTGACTTGAACGTCTCCACGGGAGCGATCTTCAGTGGTGTCGAGGCAAACGTCCGCGTGAACGCTCTTTCCGGCGCTGGCACCATCCGATCCGGATACCCCGGCGCGGGATACAATGCGTTCACATTCGGCGTGGACCACGGCGGCGGCACCTTCTCGGGCGTGCTGGACAATGACGCCACCACCGGCAATTTCATCAAGGCGGGCAATGGCACGCAGATCCTCACCGGCACCAACACCTACACCGGCACCACGACCGTCAGCGGTGGGACCCTCCTCGTCAACGGCAGCCTCGCTGCTACAAGCGCCGTAACCGTGGCCAACGGCGCGACGCTCGGTGGCACCGGCGCTGTCGCTGGTTCCGTTTCAGTGCTAACCGGCGGCACGCTGGCTCCGGGCCACATCACACCCGGCCCACTCACCGTCAACTCGGCAGCCATCAGCGGCACGCTTGCCATCGGTATCTCCGGCAACTCCACCGACAGCCTGATCGTCACTAACAATCTGGACATCACACACGCCACGCTCGCCATCAGCGGCACCGCCACCGCTCCGGAATACCTCATCGCCAGCTTCGGCTCGCTCACCGGCACCGCCACCGTAACTGGGCTGCCAATTGGCTATCAGGTCATCTACGATCCTGCTAACAGGCAAATCAGGCTCAGCGCCCTAAGCGTCGGTTTTGTGGGTTGGATCAGCACCTCGGGCGCCTCCGATACCGCCGCAACCGCGGACCCTGACAACGACGGCATCCCGAACCTCATCGAATACGTTCTCCATGGTGGCGATGCCGTGGTGGCAGATCCCACCATCCTGCCAACGCCCGGCACTACGGCCAGCCACTTTACTTTCACGTTCCTACGCCGCACCTTAGCCAGTGATGTCGCCCAGATTTTCCAATACGGCAGCAGTTTGAGCGCTTGGACTGACCTACCCGTCGTTCACGGCGGCTACGTCACCGTCAGTCCCGCCGGTCCAGGTGTCGAGCAAGTCGTCATCACGCTACCCAAGGATGGGAGGACCGGACTATTCGGCCGTCTGCAAGTGATCCGATAACTCACCCGAGAGGCGCTCAAGATTGCCAAGCGAAAGACAGCACCGGCTTCATGCAACAGTCCGACTCTAGAATTTCCAACTTCCATCCCCTGCGGTTGGCATGGGAACCCCTCCCCGGGCACGGTCGAGATCCTGAAGCTTCTCGGAGGGCGTGATCCGGTGTTGCCTCACCTTGAGTTCCTGATCCGCGGGGAGTTCAGGGGCTTTTGGCGCACAGGAAACCACGGCAAGAGCAAGAAGAATGAGGCTGACTTGGGGAACAATTATTTTCATCGGCGCTAGGTTTATGTTTGGAAAAGTGATTTGTAAATCGCATTCGATCAAGCAATCGTGAAGATTGCCAGCTGGAAACCATAGCGGTTTTGCACCGACACGCCAGTCGTATTTTCAAAATCCGCATCGTCCGTGAGTCCGCTTGAACGACCAATCAGCCTCTTGCTAGGACCATGATCACCTCGCTGCCGCATTTTGGAATCCACGACGAATCTCGGAGCCATCCGCCCCACCTTGGTTGCTGAAATTGGCACGCTGAATAAGTAGCAGATAGATTTTCTTTTTCACGGGGTCAATCCATGCCTGTGTCCCGAAAAGCCCGCCGTGCCCGAAGGATCCAGGTGAGAGCGCGGCGGTCACTCCTTGCGGTTCGCGGGAGATGCACCACCCCAGCCCCCACGCGTTCCCCGGGGTGAATCCCGTGGCAAGCTGATCGGTTTGCACCGCTTTCATTGCCCTGACCGTCTCTACCCTCAGATAGCGCCGCCCTCCGAACTCGCCGTCCCGGAGAACCATCTGGGCGAATCTTGCGTAATCCGCAGCAGTCGAGAACAAGCCACCGTTGGCACGGGGGTAGCGTCCTCGATCCACGAGGGACTTCCCACCCAGAAAGGTAATCCCGGACTTTTCCAAGGTTCCTTCATTGCTACGGACATATGCCCTGGCAAGCCGCGCGAGCTGCTTCTCGGTCGGATAGAACGTCGTATCCATCATCCCCAAAGGATCGAACAACCGTTCTTGGAGAAACTCAGGAAATTTTTTCCCGGATACCACCTCCACCACACGCGCGGCCGTGTTGATTCCGGTTTGACTATACTGCCATTTGCTCGCCGGGGGGAACAACAGCGGCTTGGAAATGAAAACAGGAACTAATTCCTCAAGCGTAGTCACATCCTCTGTCTCCTCATTCGTCACCTCACTCAGGCCGCTGGTGTGATTCAAGCACTGTTTGATCGTGATCCCCGCCTTGTCCCCGCGGAACTCTGGTAGATACTTGGACACCGGATCATCCACTGCCAGCTTGCCCTCGTCCTGCATCATCATCACCGCCACGGCCGTCACAGGTTTCGTCATGGATGCGATCCAAAAAATCGAATCCACCGCCATTGCGCGCCCCTCCCCGACGTCTGCAAACCCGGTCGCCTCGTGATGAAGAACGTTGTCTCCATCCGCCACCAAAGTCACCGCTCCCGCGATTTCCTTGGCTGCGGTGAAGCCCTCCATGCACTCCTGCAAGGACGCTATCGATGGCGCTGCTCCATACAACCCACCACATCCAAGGGCCAATCCGACGAGGTATCCAACTTTACGCATCATCCCGCAGGCAAACTGAATCTCCCGGCTGCGACAACCCAAAAATCATCGAATATTCCTTACCCACACCACACGGAATGGCCCCGTGGTGGAGCAAGCAAGCCAGGCAGAGAGATTCCCTTCGTTTTCGACCTTCCGCACCAAGGTGCGTGACCGACACTTCGGAGGCCTGGGGGCTCCAGCCATCGGGACCATGAAACGAGCGCTTCACGACCACTCCTCCGTTTTTCGATTGCAGCGCCCACGCTTTGACGAAAGAGTCCCCCCAGTCGTCGAGTATGACGAAGGATCACGAAAACCACCCTTGTCCATGACACGCTCCAAAAACGAATTTCCACAACAAGCGGTTCCTACCAGCGCACGCCGCAGCTTCATCAAGACCACGCTCGCCGCAGGCACCACCACATTCTTCGCACCGCGGCTCGTTTTCGGAGCCCAGGCATCCACGACCCACAAGGTGAATGTCGCCTGTTGCGGGATTGGAAACCGCGCTGCGGAAGTCATCAAGGAACTGCACAAGACCGGATTGGCCAACATCGTCGCACTTTGTGATACGGACATGGGCGCCCCACACACCCAGACCATCCTCAAGATGTTCCCCGATGTGCCGCGCTTCCAAGACTTCCGCCAGATGTTTGACAAGATGGGCAAGGACATCGACGCAGTAAGTGTCGGCACTCCCGATTTTTCGCATTTTCCAATCGCGATGCTGGCCATGTCACTCGGCAAGCACGTCTATTGTGAAAAACCGATGGGGCAAAGCTTTCGGGAAATCCAACTGATGATGGACGCCGAAAAAAAATACAAGGTTGCCGCACAGATGGGAAACCAAGGACACTCGGAGGCCAATTACTTCCAGTTCAAAACCTGGGTCGATGCCGGGATCATCAAGGATGTCACCAAGATTACCGCCTACATGAACAGCCCGCGGCGCTGGCACGGCAAAACGTTTTTCAACTTCCTTCCCAAGCAAGACATACCGGACACGCTCGACTGGGACACCTGGTTGGCCACCGCACCATTCCACGAATACAACAAAGGATACATGAACGGCGATTGGCGCTCATGGTATCACTTTGGAAACGGTGCCCTCGGTGACTGGGGCGCTCACATCTTCGACACCGCTCATGAATTCCTAAAGCTCGGCATTCCCACCGAAGTCGAGCCGACCCTGTTACAGGGCCACAGCACCTTCATCTTCCCGCAAGCCAGCACCCTCGCCTTCCGCTTCCCCGCGCGCGGCGACATGCCGCCCTTGGAACTGACGTGGTATGATGGCCAGAACAACCTCCCACCGCTTCCCGAAAACATGGGTAACGCGGTCGTCGATCCAAACATCCCGCCCCCATCCACCGGCAAAGTGGCGACCAAAACCCGCCCGCCGGGTAAGGTCATCTACTCCAAAGACCTCGTCTTCAAAGGCGGCTCACACGGCAGCACGCTGGAAATCCTAGGCGAGCAAGCCAGCGACATAAAATCAAAGCTACCACATATCCCCAAGAGCCCTTCCAATCATTTCAAGAATTTCCTTCTGGCCTGTAAGGGTGAGGAAAGCTGCCGTTCTTCGTTTGCCGTTGCGGGTCCCCTCTGCCAAGCCATGGCACTGGGAATCATCTCCCAACGCGTCAATGCGAAATTGGTGTTTGATGCCTCAGCCGGCAAAATCACCAACCACCCGGTAGCCAACGAGTTGCTCGCCGGGCCCCCACCACGCAAGGAGTGGGAACCATTCTTCAAACTCTGAAAAACACCGGCGGATCTGGGACCGCACGTTCACCCCCCCGGTAAACTTGTTGCATACTCATGCGACAGGATAAGACTGTTACGATCACATGCTCTCCCGGAGTCAGCCACTCATCAGCCTATCCCATAAAATCAAAAACTCGATCAATCCCCCCACTCGCGGCGCTTGCTACGTCCGCCTTCATCAGCATGACTGCGGGTGCCACGGCACAATACCACGGGAGTAAAGGCTCCGGAACATGGAATACCAGCACGGCCAACTGGACCAGCACCGGCACCACATGGCCGAACGGCGGAACCAGCACGCGGTGCTATCTAACACAAGCGCTGCAAGCACCATCACGCTCAGCAGCGGGCTGACGCCCAGCTCGGTGATCATCGGCAACAACACGAATTACACGTTCACTGGCAACGGGCTCTCGGCGACCTCGTGCACCGCGTAGGGAAATGCTTCCGACAATCTGGCAACTGTTAGATCAATCCCTGAATTGGATTCCCAACACGGGTGATGGCTCAAGCCCCCCGTCCCCACCTCCGGCAACGACGATATTCTTTCACCGACACTCGATCCAAGACCGCCACTGGCAAGCGATGTAGCACTCTCGCTTGCACCATTACACAAAGGTTATTGTCGCATGTTCATGCGACATACATATTTGAAAAATTCGACGATGCTCGGCAATGCGAATCCTGCTA
>ERZ1022724.233-NODE-233-length-12369-cov-14.115560_pt1 | contig 12369 bp, 8 predicted proteins | sample MGYA00521091_ERZ1022724 | MGnify/ENA primary metagenome ERZ1022724 (study PRJEB33162, sample SAMN09537610) | freshwater metagenome | isolation source: freshwater | place: Canada:Alberta | collected 2017-07 | study: EMG produced TPA metagenomics assembly of the... | reverse complement strand
ATCCGATCCATGAAGTAGGGTTTAACCCCATCGACTTGGCTCGCCGGCCATGTAACCTTATGACGTATGAAGACGTTGCTAACAGTGGAAAACGGCATCTTATCCTTAAAATTTTGAGCGATATCGATTCAATATCACGGATGATTGCCTGCTAACCAATGAACTGTTTTCATGAGAAGATACAATAACTAACAATCCCAAAACAAGTCATGAAAAACAAATACCTCCGTATCGCATTCATAATTCTATCCGCAGGATGGATTACATTTTCAATCACGAGTTGTCGCACGGTCCAAGGTGTTGGCCAGGATGTGGAGCATGCTGGTAAGAACCTTGAAAAGGCGGCAAGATAATCTAAAAGGAAATAAAACTATGTTAATCACAATTGCTACCATTTTGATTATTCTTTGGATACTTGGATTGGTGACGAGCTCGGCAATGGGCGGGTTCGTTCATATCCTTTTGGTATTGGCGATCATTATGATTCTGATTCGACTGATTCAGGGTCGCCGGGTTCTATAAATGGGTCTCTGGCAGATCACCCCTCCTCAGATTGAGGAGGGGTGATGGGGGATTCGTGAAGTCGATCGATACCCATGATTTTATGAGGTAAGACGAGTTTGGTAAATTCGAATCTAAAGCCGCTTTCCCGAATACGACTATGGGGTAAAACCATGCTGGCGCGCGCCGGGACTCGTGGAAATCGCGAGTGGGCGAAATCGATTTAGGTTGATGCTGATCAATGTCGTTTTCACGGTTTCAAACGTGACAGAACTTCATCCAGTTTCACAGTCGTGATTACGGTGAACTTGTCGCTCATAGCGTAGGGTAGAATCAACTTGTCGCCGTGAAGTAAAGAACCACAACTATAGACGACATTGGGAACATAGCCCTCGCGTTCGAGGCCCTCGGGTGAAATCAGTGGATATGTCAGCCGCCCGATTATCTTGGTTGGGTTTTCCAAATCCAATAGAACCGCGCCTATGCAATACTTGCGCATCGGCCCGACGCCGTGGGTGATGACTAGCCAACCGACAGCGGTTTCGATCGGGGACCCGCAGTTTCCGACTTTCACCGACTCCCATATCTGCGCTGGTCGCATGAGGATTTGCGGGTCACTCCAGTAGTGAAGATTGTCCGAGAACATGATAAAGAGGTTTTCATCGTCCTGCCGGGATAGCATCGCATAACGTCCGCCGACGCGCCGGGGGAAGAGAGCCATGCCTTTGTTCTGAACTGCACCACCATTCAGTGTGAGTATCCGGAAGTGGAGGAAGTCCTGCGTCTCGATAAACTGGGGAAGAATGGTGCGACCATTGTAAGCAGTGTAGGTGGCGTAATACATGATTGTGCCGTCGTCCTCGATGAAGCGGACGAAGCGTGCATCTTCGATACCATTGCTCTCGTTGATCGATACGGGGAATATAATCCGCTCGCTCATGCCAAGATTTGACGAAAAACGTAGTTCGTAGTTTGAGTCGGCAAGCCATTGAATGCATTCGAGCGTGCGCTTGAGTTCGTGTGAACCGGGGTGATTCTCATGGCGGACGGTGCCGACACTCTTGTTCAGTTCGTCGCGTGTGAATTCATTGTCGAGTGGGTCCATGACTGCGTTTGCGAAATCGTTGTCGAAACCCATTTCGTGAAATTTTAGAATGAAACTCTGCTTCCGGTAGCTCGGGTTCGGCACGATCTGAGGCATGGTCACATAACGCGAAACACGATCCAGGGTGATTTGACCATCAGGTGCGATGACGCCTGAACGAAACTCGATGGATGAGATGTGGCCTTCACCTGTGGCACGCAGGCTCATGATGAAACGAAGGCCGCCGTCCGCGACCTCGCTCTGGTCTGGATGCGCTACGACGGAAGGGTTGAACAACGCGGCGGATTCCAAAGCGTATTCACCCGAGAATAAAGCCCCGATGAGCAGTTGACGTGGTCGGGAAAGCGGGCGTTGGGTGAAAATATGGGGAATGACTTTTTGATAGTGCTCCAGCAATAATGGCTCGATGTCATAATGCCTCGCCTCGAATTCCTGGTGAACAGCCGCTAGTTCCCTGACGACTTCATCATCGGATAGCGCCAGGGCGCGCCCAAGTATCGCCGTGATGCGGATTGGATTGGAGGGGATGAACGGTCGAATGATTACCCGACCGCTTTCGGGTAGCAGAGTGATCTCGTGACGGCGGATTTCGATGGTATTCATAGGGAAAAATGGTGAGAGGGAGAGATCAAGTGCGCGGCTTGACTCATTTCGGCATGGGACAGGTGAAACGCGAGTGAGGATTCCGCTCCTTGGTTCGCGTTGACGCGGTCGTCGTGCAGGCCGTCGCCACAGCCGCCAGTGGTGGAGTCATAAAGTGGTAACTCGAGATCGTTGCGGCCGAGGAACCACTCGAACGCCCGCTTTGCCTCGTCTGCCCAGAATGGTTCGTGGGTGATTCGATAGGCTTCCAAACACGCGGATACCATGGCCTGAGCCTCGACCGGCTGTTGGTCGAAATCCGCGCGGGCACCATCCTTCACAAAGAAGCCATTGCTGCCGATCGGTCGGAAATGACCGGCCTGGGCTTTTTGGATGGACGCCAGCCAGCGCAATGACTTGAGCCCGATTTCCAAGGCTTCTGGATTGTGAATTCTTCCACCGCTCATCATCAAGGCTTGGCACAGACGCGCGTTGTCATACGTTACGCTGCTCTCGAACCATGGCCAATCTTCGGTCGCATGGTTTTGCCATAACTTCACCAGTTTCTCGGCCAGGACTTCGCCAGTTGCGACTGCCTCGGTCTTATTCGGAAACTTCCCTAAATATTCGTGAATACCTAATAGTGAAAAGGCCCATGCGCGTGGCGACGTGAATGATTCCACAGATGGCAGACCATGTTCGAATAGTTGCACGCATAGCAAGCGGTGTCCCGTATTCGGGGTGCGTCGGGCACCGACGCCTAGTGCCCATAGCGCCCTAGCGTGGCTATCCTCACTACCCGCTACTTCTAACCATTGGCGACCATGACTCATGAAGTTGCAGAAGCGTCCGGAGTGGTAGTTCATTGCCGCAGCAAGGAAGGCCAGGTAGCCCGTGGCCAAATGATCAAGCAAGCTCGGCTCCTCCAGCAGATTGCACAGGATGAATGCGCGGGCGTTATCATCGGTGCAGTATCCCTCGTGGAAATTTGGCACATTGAAAATGGCGTGCTGAAAAATTCCTGTCCCGTCGCTCATTCGGACGATGTGATCGAGACGTAGCGGCGGCAGGCTGTATGGGCTGCTGGCTAAAGTGCGTTCGGCTAAGGCCATGCGCGAGGCTGCCTTGCGTTGCGCCCGCGCCCGCTGGAAGGATTCGAGATATTTCCCTGCCGCCGCTGACCAAATCATATCCCGCCCGAGCTGATAGGCGACCGTTTGCGTCTGCTCCAGGAGCGTGGAATCGTCAAAATACTGGCGCACTGCCTTCGCGATGCCATGCGGATCGCGAAATGGAACCAGCATGCCGCGCCCTTCACCCAGTAGTTCTTGCGCGTGCCAGTACGGCGTGGAAACCACTGCTTTACCCGCACCAAACACATACGCTAGTGTGCCGGAGGTGATTTGCGCTTCGTTCAGATAGGGCGTAAGGTATATATCTGTCGCGCCGATGAATTCGGTGAGTTCGGCCAACGAAACGAAGCGGTTGTAGAAAATGACATGGTCTTTCAAACCGCGATCCTCGGCCAGGCGTTCCAGCCCAAGGCGGTAGCTTTCCCCCTCACGTGCAACCAGATGCGGATGGGTGGCCCCCAATACCAGATAGACCACGTTAGGGTGGTGTCGCACGATTTCCGGCAGGGCCTCGATTGCGTACTCGATTCCTTTCCCCGGCCCTAGCAGCCCGAAAGTCAGCAGCACTTTCCGGCCCACCAGCCCGAACTGGGCCTTGGATTGTTCAGAGTCGGTGAATGGAATGTCCGGGATGCCATGCGGAATGACATCCACCTGCGAGTCAGTCACACCGTAGGTGTCCCGCAGAATTTCGGCACCCTTGTGTGCCATCACGACAAGCCGGTCACTGCGCATGATCAGTTCTTCCATGACCTTGCGCTGTGCCGGATTCGGCTCTTGGAGAACCGTATGCAGAGTGGTCACCACCGGCATCCGAACTTCCTTGAGCAGCGCCAGAACATGACTACCTGCCGCGCCACCGTAGATGCCGAACTCGTGCTGCAAGCACAGGATTTCGGTCTTGTTGAAATTCAGGAAATCCGCCGCACGACGGTAGGAATCCAAATCCTTTTCTAGGATTTCAAAGCGCACTCGTGGCGGATATTTGTAGCCGTCCGCCTTGTCGTTCACGGCTCCGGCAATGCATTCCGCCTTTGGAACTGTTTTAGCCACCGCTTCGCAAATGTCATGGGTGAACGTGGCGATGCCACAGCGCCGAGGTTCGTATCCACCCACAAAGGCGATCCGCGTGGGTGGTATCACTGGGGTTGTATTCATTTTCATGGATGTTGTGTTCAATTTGATTGATTGGTGATCTGTCGGGCAAGGTGCGCAAGACACTGGTTCATCACATTGACGCGAGCTGCTATCTGAGGTGAAAGGGATGAGATCGATGTGCTAATGCCGGAGAATTGCCCCCGGTTTTCGACTCTCTTTACCGGTTGAAGGGTCCAAGTTTTTTGAAAAGTCATGGTGTTGGAGTCGTCCGGTTCGAAGCGGGTGATTTTCAACTCCAACAGCGCGGCGTAATCCAGAGTGGTGAGGTGTTCCACAGGCTGCATGTTTGGGGGGGCGGTCAGGTGGCTGTAGTTGCTGGCGGTAACGCGGGTCATACCGGTGTCGAGGGGTTCAGCCCAGAGGTCCACACTGCGGATCACGAGTTTTCCACCGGAACGAGTCACAAGTTGCTCAAGGGTCAGATAGTGGGGAAACGATGGACTATTGACCGCCATGGAGAGGGGCGAATGTGTGATGTGGCGATCGGTGACGAGACGATCCATGACGTGATAGAAGTTGGGATCTTTGACTGGAGTGAACACGCCGCAACATCTAACAATCATCAGATTTGGCAGGTTAAGATGAATGTTTATGAGTTGTGATCCTTTCCTCGGAGGAGCGCTGAGCAGGAAGTGTTCAAGGCCGTTTCCGAATTCCATGGCGCCTCTGGAGGCACGTTCTACTTCTTCCAATGCATTTTGAATTCTCATCAGGGCGGGTGCACGTGGGTTCATGGCTTTAACGATGTCGGCTGTTGCTTCGTCGATTTTTACCAATCCTGTCTCGGACTGCCTCATCACTTCTTCGAGATCTGCCATGAGAGTAATGATTTTCCCGAACGTGTGTTTGATGAGTGCATCGATTCTGGATAGGGCCAAGTCGGCACTATCGAGGGCGTTGGCGGGTTTTTCATGAATGGAGAGAGATCGTATATTTGACCCGATTCCCACGAGGTCTTCGTTGATGGCGGCAATCTGAGTCTTTGCCGTGGTAAGGACGTTCCGCAGATGCGTCACCGCGCATTTGGACTCAAAATCGTTGCAATTCTCCAGTCCACCAGGAAATCCGGCGGTGAGTTCGCAAATTTGAGGGCGCATCGTGGGGACTGTTGGATAAGGCTGCTGGTCATCTGCCTGATCAGTAAATCGTGGTGTGTCAGGAACAATCTCTAACTCGTTGTGAGGTAGTAATGTTAGAGTGGTCTGCTGTTTTGCTTTTGCGCCGAGGCCGCCCGTGACTGTTTGTTTAACGCCCGATTCGTTGACAAACTCGACCTTCGGGCGGGCGGTGGATCCACGCTCCCTGAGGTGTCTTTCAGAAAGTTCGAGGACTACCGGAAAGATTTTGTGATGTCGGTTTGGGTAAATATCCACCTTTTGCGAGGTGATGCTGGTGGCGCGGGCGCCGCTGAAGCTCGCTTCGAAGCCTTTCGGACTATGGTCAGAATAGAGAATGATGTTGCTGATCTTCTCGAAGATTCTTCCAGTTCCGAACATGACCAGAGCTGCGCCCGTCAGCTGCAAGGCTATGTGGGCGAAGTTCCCGATCAGAGCATGGCCAGCCGTTTTTCTCATGACGTTGATTGGGCTAGTTCCCAGCGATTTAGGAAGATTCGCACGGCGAAACTGTCCGCTTGGTCTCGGAATTCGTCGGGATTTTTCAATGCGCGTAGGGTTTGGTTGGCGGTTTCGCGAAAGAGTGCTTGGCCGGTGATCATGAAAATGGTGGCGCATTCGTGGGTGTCGGTGACGATGGCGGAGTCTTGGCAGTTGCGCAGGCGGAGGATAAAATCGCCGAGGCGGCGCGAAATGAGTGGGTCAAGTCCACCGATGGGTGCATCGAGGAAATGCCCGTTGGGATCAAGGGCCTTGGCACAAGCGATGCCCGCGGTTTTCTCGATTCCTTCACTGATTTGTGATAGGAGGTAGTCCTCATCGCCGGAAAGGCCGACGAGCGATAGTTTGTAACAACCGAGATCTCGCATGTTCTTCGGCGGGAGTTTCGCGCGCTGAGCGATGGGTATGGATGCGTTCTCGCCTAATGGTAGAGATGACCGCAGCGATCCAGATTGATACATGACTCGAAAGCGCCTGATGGATGATCCACGCTCTGTGGGACTGGTTGCGGTAAGGGCTTTTCCGTCGTAGAGTGTCGATCCTTTGGCACGTTCCTGTAGGCCAATGACGCGGCGGAGCAGAGTGCTTTTTCGACGTCCGAAGCCGCCCGTGATAACGGGGGGCATCACGACTTCCATTTCACGAACCATGGCGGCGCCGAGCAGATCCGCCACGACCTGGGCTGCTCCGAACTTGGTAAACTGCACGTTCGCGAGGAACGCGCGAATCGAACCGAACAAAAAAATGATGAGCGGAACAATCAGCAACGCGTGGATGACGTATTGCTGGGGTACTATCGAGAAATCAGCGGGCCGCAACCGAGCCATTCTTCTTGAGAAACGGGCAAGTAACACCACGGTTTTTCCAGTGAATACAAGCAACGAGCGGAATTCCTCCCATCCCTTCCGTGGGACTTTACCGAGCTTGTGGATTTTCGAAGCATCGTGCGGAGTGGCTTGATTGTCATTGTCCTCAGGCACGATAAGAGCCAGCGAGAGAAGATCGGGAAGGCTTTCAGGTAATTCGTCCGGACTAGAAAACGGTATGTATTTACCACCCGCTGTGCCTGTTACAGATCGAAGTTTGGATAGGATGGGCGCTTGCAGCGTGGGGTCATTGGAGCAAAACTTCCAAAGCTGATCGTGGGTGGGGAAATGTTTGGAAGCTTTCGCGGTGACTGTTACCTTGGCTCCGTCGCGATTCCAATCCCCGGAAGTTTCAAGAACAAGATCCTCATCGATTTGCTGCAATGTGGCGCAGAGCGTGGGATGGATGCCGGGATCTATCATGTTTCCTGTTTGTCATGTGACTCATGTAACTTGTATTCCACGGCCTGATGAGTTATGTTTGAAAGCTCGAAGATCTGCCATGGGGTAAAACCCTACCCGCTCGTGTTCTGAATGAATTGTCAGAGATGATGAATCACTTTTGTGCGAAAATGCGGCGCGCGAGACGTGCGGTAGGATCAGCACGGCGCTGATTTCCTGGTTGGTCGATCCACTGAGAGGGCTGGGATGGCCGGTGCCGGCGAAGATCATCCCGAAAATGCTCAGGGCCATTTCGTCTACCGCGGCTCTGGAGGGTGATGATCTGCAACCGGTGGCTGATGTCCATGTACTCCGCCACCTTCGTGAGTGAGTTGTTCATGATGACGGCACCCGCATCCCCGGGCGTTACGTCATTGTTCCGGCCATTCGCAATTTCGGCGGTTGCGGCCATCATCACCGGAGCGTCGTTGATTCCGTCGCCGCCATAGGTTGTCTCAGCCTTGGCTGTTTGCGCGCGAATGTGCGGCTATTCGCACCGGGCCTGTTACGAAAGCGAAAGGCCGCCTGCTATTGTCTAGCAATCACCATCACGGATTCCAGCACTCCCGCGTCCGGGGGCTGGTCAAACCCCTCGTTGTTTCGCACGAAGATCTTGTCGCGACTCGTGATCTGCACCGTGTGGCCGGATATGGTTCCCTGCTGCCCGTGTTCGGTTTGCTCGTTCAAAGCGGCGGCTTCAGTCAGCGCAATTCTCTCCGCCTTCGCTCCGGCGATGGTGGCACGGGCGAACGGAGGGTTCGTGTAGCATTCCAACCTCGCGCCTAGCGTCAGAACCCTCTTTTACAGGAAGCCCGGTGTGACGAGTTGCACGGTTAGGTTGGGAACGCCGTAGGTCAGAGTGCCGGGGTTATTGAAAATCGCCGCGCGACACTCGGCGACCTCTTCAGCACATCGGAACATCGCACGAAAATCGCCTGTCGTAGGCAGAGGGAAATCGAGCGATTGATGGGGCAGGCAATAGCATGTAAAAGCGGGCAAGGCGTGGCGATCACCAACGCAGCTTGGAAGCGAATCGCCTCACCGTGACGAGCCGCGCGAGCACGGCGACGGCGAGTGCGGCTGGGGTATTGAACGTGCGCAGCTTGTTGCCAAGTCTCTGCTGGATCAGTTTTATGGCGGAGTCCGAGGATAAGATGGACGATCATGGCTAACAATACAAGAGCCGTGATGATGGAAGACTTCTTCCGGCCAATCATTATCGGAGAAGTTCTCGACCTTGCAGCTGGCTTAGCTTTATGTGTGTTCTGAGACACCGGAATCGCTAGCGCAAAGCTTGCCCACTTGAACCTTTGAAGCAGAGATACGAAAGCGGAGCCATTTCTCGATCTCGACGACGATGAAGACTAGAAAGGAAGTAGCGATGACGCGTAACCAAGCACCGTATGAAATCGGTGTAGTGTGGAAAAAGTGGTTTAGAACTGGATTGTGGGTGAAGAGCACTTGGGCAACCAGCATGGTAAGCGCTCCGGCGACGACCCAGCGGTTAGTGAAAAGCTCGATTGACAGCGCGGAGTGTTTCAGGGTGCGGCAGTTGAAAAGGTAAAAGACTTGTACGAACACGATGAGGTTCGCGAGCGCGGTGCGGGCAGCGGGCAGGCCGGTGTTTTCCACGCGCAACTCCCACAGGAAGACGCCCAGCCCTCCTGCCAGCATCATGGTAGAAACGAGCACGGAGCGCTGGATGAGCCGCCAAGGCAATAATGGCTGCTGCGTAGGCCGCGGAGGGCGATTCATGACATCGCCCTCCTTCGACTCGAACGCAAGGGAGAGACCGAGAATGGTGTCGGTGAGGTTGATCCAAAGGAGTTGCAACGGCACCAGCGGGAGGGGGAGGCCAAGCATAATGGCGCTTAACAGCATGAGCGATTCGCCGAGGTTAGTCGGGATGATCCAGACGATGAATTTCGTGAGATTGTCATAAGCGCCGCGGCCTTCTTCGACGGCGGCCTCGATGCTTGAAAAATTATCGTCAGTCAGAATAATCGCAGCGGCCCCTTTTGCCACGTCAGTGCCGCTGCTACCCATGGCGACGCCGATGTCTGCCTGTTTGAGAGCAGGTGCGTCGTTCACTCCATCACCGGTCATTGCGACGATGTGGCCCTTGGTTTGTAGAGCTTTTACAAGCCGCAATTTCTGTTCGGGGGGCATCCGGGCAAAAACGGTGGTGCGCTCTGCCACCGCTGGTAGCTGGGCGTCTGGAATTCGCTCCAAATCACAGCCAGATAGCGCTCCATCGCCCGTCAGTCCGATCTGCCTCGCAATAGCCCGGGCAGTGATGAGGTGATCACCCGTGATCATTTTCACGGCGATACCCGCTTTTGCAAACAGGGCGATCGACGCCGCAGCACCCGCGCGCGGCGGGTCGATCATGCCCTGCAGACCGAGAAAAGTGAGATCCTGTGCGACGTGGGCGGGTTCAAGTTTATCGTGTGACTTTGCTACCTGCCTGCGTACGATTGCGAGTATCCGCAGGCCGTGGCTTGCCATGGTTTCGGCGCTGCGGAGCACGGCGGCGCGGTCTAGCGTAGTGGTGGTGCCATCCTCACTAAGCACGTCAATGCAGCGGATAATTAGCCCCTCCAAAGCACCTACCTGATAGATGACACGCGCATCCTCATCCTCATTCAACGTGGCGCGGAACATGTGCGCTGATTCAAAGGGGATCATGTCCACGCGGGGTGATTCGTGATGAGTGGTAGTGTGTTTCAGCCCAGCTTTTTCAGCCGCGACGATCAGCGCACCTTCGGTGGGATCTCCCTGCACAGCGTAGCGGCCATCCTTGATCACCAGCTGGCTGTCATTGCAGAGCAGGCCAGCACGGAGGCATTCGGCGAGCGCTGGGTGATCGTCTAACATGATTGAACTGCCGTCGCACAGAAGTTCACCTTGAAGTTCGTAGCCGCTGCCAGTGACGGTGTAAAGCATTCCACCTGCGAGGACTTCTTGCACGGTCATCTTGTTTTCTGTGAGAGTACCAGTTTTATCTGAGCAAATGATGGTAGCGCAGCCAAGCGTTTCCACGGCAGGAAGCTTCCGAATGATGGCTTGCCGTTTAGCCATGCGTGACACGCCGATGGCGAGCACGATTGTCACCGCCGCAGGCAGCCCTTCAGGAATGGCGCCCACGGCGAGTGCGACAGCAGCCATGAACATATCTTTGGGGTTTTCCCCCCTCATGACGCCCACGGTAAAGGTGACCGCGGCGAGGCCCAATATGAGCCACAACACCATTTGGCTGAAGCGGGCGATCTGTCTCGTCAATGGAGTGGATAGCTCCACCGCCCCTGCGATGAGACCTGCGATACGGCCTGTCTCCGTCTGATCACCGATCAGGCACACAATTCCCTCTGCCTGCCCACTGGTGATGAAAGTCCCAGTATATGCGAGATTCAGCCGGTCTGCAAGATCGGTAGTTGCAGATAAAACTCCAAGTTGCTTGGCCACTGGCAGCGATTCGCCAGTAAGAGCGGATTCATCGACCTTGAGGTTGCGGATGTCTATCAAACGAATGTCTGCAGGAATGCGGTCGCCGGACTGCAAGAGCACCACATCGCCGGGCACCAGCGTTTCGGAGGTTACTCGCAGTTCCTTGCCGTCACGGCGCACGGTGGCTTCGGTCGTGACCATTTGGGCCAGCGCCTCAATGGCAGTTTCCGCCTTCGATTCCTGCAAGAATCCAACGATGCCATTGATGGCCACAATGGCCCCGATGGCCGCGGCATCCACCCACTCGCCGAGGAAAGTGGTCACAGCTACCGCAACGATCATGATATAAACGAGTGGCTGATGGAACTGAAGGAGAAATCTCAACCAGACAGGCTTACCGCGACGCGCGGTCATGCGATTCGGTCCGCTTTCCTCCTGCCGCCTCATCACCTCCGCAGTGTTGAGGCCAGCAGCAATCGAAACGCCAAGGGTGCTTGCGACTTCCTCGGCGGTGATGGAATGCCATGGTATTTCTAACGATGGATTCATCTGGCTCTCCGTTTGCGTTACGCCGTGGCCTTGATGAATTGTTTTTGCATTTCAAATCTCATGCCGTGGATGTGTTCCTTGTGTTTTTGAGGTATCGCGACGGGACTGGTGTTTTGCTCTGGCGGCGCGGCACAGGAGGATTGAAGAATGATGGCCGTATTGGGCAGGTGAGGTGGAAAGATATCGAAGCTCAAAACTCTTGCGCCCTTGGGTAAAACCCAAGAAAGGGCGAATAGCGTCTGTAAAACGATAAAGATGGACATCCCAAAACAGCGGGCGATCGCCCTAGCCCAGAGTGTTCGCCAGTTGTTCCCGGAGTGCGACGAGACCAGCTTGTGGGGATTGTAGAGGCGCAGATGGTTGACGCAAGGACTGGTGGAAGATTTCATGGTTGGTGAATGATTCGACCTGTATCACGCGATGTTTCAGGCGAACCTCAGCTCATCCTCGTGTTCTCGGGATGGCGCCGCTATGGGGTGATTCCCGACTCGATTCACCCAGGGTATGGCGGTAAGATTCTATCCCGCAGGATAGCGCTATAGAAGCGATTTTTAGCGTTAAATCATGATTGTCCTGTCAAAATAGTAGGGATATATCCCGTGGCGAAACAATCAATGAATGATACAATCCAAAAACATCACGCAAGAACATCTGAACGTCGTATTGAATCCTATTCTGTTCTTAGGAATCGGTATAGCAATTATCCCTATCTCAAGAAGGCCCCGTGAGACCATTTCTGTATCCCAACGTTGAACAGGCGATCGATTTTCATGAAGAGCGGGCGGAGGAATGGCCAAAGGTGATGTATCCAAAATGCGATTGTTTCCACCTTGGCTCTTGCGATCAGCATCTGACGCTTTTCAATAGCGTAGCATCTTTCCGTCGCGGCAGCGATCAGTGGCCTTGTAGCGCTTGGTGGTGGAATATGGATCGCGGATTCAGGCTGACAAATCAGGAGTTCGGATTTCCGC
>ERZ1022724.230-NODE-230-length-12421-cov-5.807456_pt1 | contig 12421 bp, 15 predicted proteins | sample MGYA00521091_ERZ1022724 | MGnify/ENA primary metagenome ERZ1022724 (study PRJEB33162, sample SAMN09537610) | freshwater metagenome | isolation source: freshwater | place: Canada:Alberta | collected 2017-07 | study: EMG produced TPA metagenomics assembly of the... | reverse complement strand
TGACCAGAATATCCAGTGAGCAAAATGATTGATGAAATTGCAATTACATAAACAGCAATTGACGCGCCCTGATAAACGCGAAGCTCATCGACCATGCCACTCAGGAAGTAAAGGACAACCCCACCAAGGATAAAGAGTGAAAGATGTGTGGTGTCTTTTTGCTTCTTGTGAGAATCCTTCTTCTTAAGCACGGCGACCCGCCTTTACTCCGATGATTCCTTGCGGACGAATGAATAACACCGTTAACAAAATAATGAATGGTGCGATAAAGAAGAGTCCACCGCTGACATACATCAAAATGAATGAGATCAAAACTCCAAGGATCAAACCGCCAAGTACTGCTCCCAGCAGGCTGTCGAGTCCGCCAATCACCGCTGCAATAAATCCACACACTAGAAGAAGTGAGAAATCAATTGAGTCTGGAGAAAAGCTTCCATTTCCATTAACTGTTTGGAAAAGTCCGGCCACGGCACCTGCTGCACCAGCCAAAGCCCAACCAAGGGTTCGCACAGCATCAACTTTGACGCCAGAAAGACGTGCGATTTCTGGTGCGTGTGCAGAAGCTCTAAGAGCTAGGCCCAGGTTGGTTTTTTGGAAGAGAATCGAAAGCAATAGAAGCAAAACAACAACAGCTATCAGAATCACAAGCTTCATCGGTGAGAACACCAAGGTGGAGCCATTAACCGTGTAACCAACATTTGAAATCGGAGGAACGATCCTTAGCTCCTGTCCACCCCAGATCATGCTGATCACGGCGCGAATCACACCAAGGAGTCCGAGTGTTGCAATGATGGGAGCAACTGCGGCGATTGGTCCAGATGATGCATGCTTAACTAGCAAGCGCATCAAAATTAACTCAACGAGTGCGGCAAAGATCGCACCACCGATCATCGCAACAGGTAGTGCAACCCAGAAAGAACCAATTCTTGAAACCGCTTCATAACCAAAGTAGGTAGAAAGCAGAGCCATACCTGCCTGAGCAAAGTTAACTACTCGAGTACTGCGCCATACCAAAACAAAGGCGATTGCCATTAGCGCGTAGATAGAACCGGCGGTTATGCCGATCAATAAGGTGTTGAGTAGTTGCATCTTTAGTACCCCAAGTAAGCAGCGCGCACTGCTGGGTCATCAATTAGCGCTTGTGCATGATTTACCGCGACAACTTTTCCTAAATTCAAAACAATTCCAAGATCGGCAATCTTGAGAGCTCCCATAGCGTTTTGCTCAACCAGAACAACAGTTAAACGCAGTTGAGTAGTTAGATCCTTGATCGTTTGGAAGATCTGCTCAACCACCAAAGGCGCCAAACCTAAAGAAGGCTCATCTAGCAACAGAAGTTTTGGCTTTGCCATGATCGCTCTACCGATTGCAAGCATCTGACGTTCACCACCTGACAAAGTGTCAGATCGCTGATTGATGCGCTCTCCTAAACGAGGAAAAATCTCGATGGTCTGTTCTAGCGAAGCCTTCATCTCTTTTGCATCTCTGCGCCAAATTGCACCAAGCTCAAGATTCTCTTTAACCGTTAACTCGGGAATAACAGATTTACCTTCAGAGACATGTGAGATGCCGCGGCGGACTAACTTCTCTGGCTTCACGCCAGTAACTGTCTCGCCCATCCAATTGATTACTCCACTTGTAGGTTTATTGAGCCCAGACAAGGTGCGAAGAAGGGTGGTTTTGCCGGCACCATTTGAGCCAATAATGGCTGCAAGCTTTCCGGTAGGAACTGCCAACGAAACTTGATTAACTGCGCAGATCGCACCGTGGTGCACAGTTAGGTTGGAAACATTAAGCGACATCTGTGTTTCCTGTTCCTAGATACGCCGCCATAACCGCAGGGTCACGACGAACCTTTTCAGCATCTCCGCTTGCAATAACTTCGCCGAAGTTCAAAACGTATAACTTGCTGCACACAGACATAACAACATCCATGTGATGCTCAACCAAAAGAACTGACATATCAACGCTGAGGTTCTTAATAAGGGCGTTCATCCACTCAATATCTTGCGCACCTAAACCACCGGCAGGTTCATCTAGCATCAAGATTGTTGGTTCGCTAACAAGAGCACGTGCAATAGAAACTCGCTTTGTATCTGGATATGACAATGTGTCTGCGCGACGATGTGCGATTCCTCCTGCATAAACACGCTCTAATGCAACACGTGCCTTATCGCGAATACGGGCCTCATCTTTTTTGTTTCTGCCGAAAGCTGCAGAGATTAATCCTGTTTGCGATAGGTGCTGCGCGCCGATCATTACATTCTCTAGAACAGTCAAATCACCGAAGAGACCCACACCTTGAAGAGTTCTAGCGATTCCTAGATCAACCAACTCGTATGGCTTTGGGAAATCACTCTTCTTGCCGTTGAGATGAAACTCGCCTGAGTCAGGTGTGACTAATCCACACAAAGCATTGAACATGGTTGTCTTGCCCGCACCGTTGGGGCCGATTAAACCGACAACCTCATTTTTGCCAACCTCTAGATACACATCGCGAAGAGCGCGAAGTCCGCCGAAGGAGACATTAACTCCTTCGACTTGCAGCGCTGCAGTTTTATTTGTCATGAGGTGCGTAGATTCTAGGCACACGAGGGCCAATTCGTGTAACTATTTCATAATTTATGGTGCCGCTTGCCGCACCCCAATCATCGGCTGTGTACTCCCCGGTAGTGCCATCGCCAAAAACAACTACCCAATCACCCGTACTAGCCCCGGAATCCACGCCTAAATCCACCACAAATTGATCCATGGAGACCCGGCCGATGATTGGTGCGCGCTTTCCGTCGACAAAGACCCCTGCACCCTGAGAAATTCTTGGAATCCCATCCGCATAACCCATTGCAACAACTCCCAGTTTTGTCTCAGCAGTTGTATAGGCGGTTGCTCCATACCCCACCGGGGTATTGGCAGGGACGGTCTTTACCAAATGCAGTTTGGCTCGAAGCTCCATCGCAGGTTTTAACCCAAGGGTTGCGCTATCGCCTAGGGATTTAACATCTGGCGAAAGGCCATACATTGCAATTCCAACTCTGACCATATCAAAACGTGAGTTTTCATCCTTCAGAGTTGCTGCAGAGTTGGAAAGGTGACGCACGATATTTGTGTATCCAAAAGATTCTAGCGTCGAAACCATTTCCTTAAATCGATTGCGCTGTGAGTCATTTTGCGCTTCATGTGGTTCATCTGCTCGTGCAAAGTGAGAGAAGATTCCGACAATATCTATATTTGCTACGTGGTGAGCATCAAGCTTTCCCCACTCGCCTAAGAATCCGCCGCGGCTCATTCCGGTATCTACCTCTAAATGAACCTTCGGACGAAACTCTGATTTCACGGCGCCAATTTCTTCAAGAGCTTTAATTGAAGATGCCGCTAACTCAATCTGATTATCTACCGCTAATTTAAAATCTGATCCGGGTGGCACCAGCCAAGCAAGAATTGGTGCAGTAATGCCAGCCTCTCGCAGAGTTATCGCCTCTTCAAGAAGTGCAACACCTAGTGCGCTAGCACCGGCTTCTAGCGCTGTCTTTGCAACCGGTACTAATCCGTGTCCATAAGCATCTGCCTTAACGACCGCCATGACAGGGGTGCCAGAAAGCTGCTTTAGATGCTTGAGATTGGCTGCAATTCGCGCAAGATCGATGCGTGCTTCAGCTCGATTGAACATTGGTGAAGCCTAGTGCAACTGACTTTTCGAGGGAACATACCTATCGATCGCAATTACCGCCACCAACAAAGCGCTACCCACAAATAGGCCACCCAAAAGATCGGTAAACCAGTGTGTATGTCTGATTAAAGAAACCACACATACTGTGAGGCTAATGAGAGCTACACCTGCGCTAGCTAAACGGCCCTGATAGCGATCAACCTTTGCATAGCGATAGAGCAGATAAGCCAGAATTCCCCAGGATAAAACCGCATTGGAAGCATGTCCGCTTGGGTATGACATGCCACCTGCGTGCAAGAGATCAAAACCGTCGCGCGGCTTAGTGCGACCCAAAACAATTTTAAATGAGCCAACAACAACATTAAGAGATAACAATGAAATCATCGCTAAATTCAGCGGGCGCCAAGTCTTAAACTTGTAAGCAATGATTGAAGCAGCTATTAACAAAATAGTTGCGGTTAAGCTGCGTAAACCTAAATCATCCAATCGTCGAAGAATAAATCCTGCTAAGCCTTCAAATTGAGGTTTGGGTTGGCTGTTGATCTCTTTGTCGTAAGCAACCAATGGACCATTAGTTATAACCTGTTGCGTTACAACCAGGAAACCAAAAAACAGAATTAGAGACCAGCGAAGTGCTCGGTCCATCTGTCGGCGACGGTTTTGTGCTAATTTTTCCATTACTCAACCGTTACAGATTTTGCCAAGTTTCTAGGTTGATCAACATCATTGCCACGCACAACAGCCATTTCGTAGGCAAATACCTGCAGCGGAACAGTTGCTAGCACCGGCTGAAACAATGCAGGTGCAATTGGAATTCGAATAATGTGCTCGGCGCCCTCAACGTGTGCGCCTTCTTCGGCGATAACAATGACACGAGCTCCACGGGCCTTAACCTCTTGAATATTGCTGAGCATCTTTTCATCTAGTGCGTGCTCATGTCCTGCAGGCAGGATTGCAATAACAGGAGTTCCTTGATCAATCAATGCGATCGGGCCATGCTTGAGCTCTCCCCCAGCAAAACCTTCGGCATGGATATAGGCAAGCTCCTTGAGCTTGAGAGCGCCTTCGAGTGCTACTGGATACCCAATATTTCTACCTAAGAATAAAACTGTGTTGTTCTGAGCAAATGTTCTGGTTAGTTCGCGAAGTGGTTCGACGGTTTCTAGAATCTGCTCAATCTTTCCAGGAAGTTCTAGAAGTTCTTTGTAAAGATCACGCACTTCAGAGTCTTTGAGCGAGCCATTTACCTGGCCTAGATGTAAACCAATGAGGTAAACCGCGATGATCTGAGTCAGTAGCGCCTTTGTGGATGCCACTGCGATTTCAGGACCTGCGTGGGTATATAGAACGGCATCTGATTCACGAGGAATTGTCGAACTATTTGTATTACATATTGCCAAGACTCTTCCACCAGCAGCCTTTGCATGGCGTACCGCCATCAAGGTATCCATAGTTTCACCTGATTGTGAGATCGCAATGATTAAAGTGCTTGGGTCAATAATCGGATCGCGGTATCTGAACTCACTTGCGATCTCTACATCAACTGGAATCTTTGCCCACTTTTCAATCGCATACTTGGCAACCATTCCTGCGTGATAAGCGGTGCCACATGCGATTACGGTAATTTTCTTTAGTGATCTGATTTCATCAGCGCTCATATGGAGCTCATCTAGCAGAATCTGATTGTTATCGCTTAAACGTCCAATCAAGGTATCTGCAACCGCTTTTGGCTGCTCAAAGATCTCTTTCAGCATGAAGTGTGCAAAGCCGCCCTTTTGCGCAGCGCTTGCATCCCAAGAAATTTCATATCGTTTTGGTGTAACTGGCTTGCCATCGAGATCTGTAATCTCTACAGATGTAGGTGTCATAGTCACAACCTCATCTTGGCCAAGCTCAATCGCCTGCTTTGTAAACTCGATAAATGCTGCGACATCAGATGCCATAAAGTTTTCGCCATCGCCCAAGCCAACTACCAAGGGTGAGTTGCGACGTACGCCCACAATTACATCTGGAGCATCTGCGTGAATAGCTAGCAAGGTAAATGATCCACGCAGCGCCTTTACTGCATCGCGCATAGCTGCGGTTAAATCTCCACCATGCTCCTTGCGTAAATCACTAAGCAAGTGGGCCACTGATTCAGTATCAGTTTCTGATGAAAACTTGTGACCCTTTGCCTCTAACTGTGAGCGAAGCTCGGTGTAGTTTTCAATAATTCCGTTGTGAATGACTGCAAGCTTTCCCTCATTATCAACATGAGGATGCGCGTTTCCATCGGTTGGTCCACCATGAGTAGCCCAACGGGTATGACCAATTCCTGAATGCACCTTTGGAAGTGAGGCATCAAGGGAGTTCTCTAGATTAGAAAGCTTTCCCGCCTTCTTTTCAATGAATAGCTTGCCCGGAGTTCCAAGTGCGATTCCTGCAGAGTCGTACCCGCGGTATTCAAGGCGACGAAGACCTTCGATCAAAGGATGTGAGGCAGATTGTGGCCCTGTGTAACCCACAATTCCGCACATACTTAATTACTCCTAGTTCGTCGAAATAGAAAGCTCTGCTTGAACTACATCTGCAAGATCTTGTGCAACTTCTTGCGCAAGGCTATCACTGGCGGCTTCAACCATGACTCTTACTAGGGGCTCTGTTCCAGATGCCCTCAATAAAACGCGGCCTGAATCACCCAAGCGATCCTCAGCTCTTTTTACCGCTGCTGCGATAGCTGTGTTTGCTGGCAATTTATCCTTGGCCACATTTTTAACGTTAATCAAAACTTGTGGGAAACGCACCATGGTGGCGGCTAACTCTTGAAGAGTCTTACCCGTACGTACGACCTCTTGCATCAGTTGAAGAGCGGTTAACAACCCATCGCCGGTGTTAGCCAGTTGACGCATGATTACATGGCCCGACTGCTCTCCACCCAATGAGTAATCATTTGCGATCATGTTTTCCAAAACGTATCGGTCGCCAACTGGAGTCGTTACTACATTGATTTGAGCATCCTTCATCGCATGCATAAATCCAAGGTTGCTCATTACAGTTCCAACAACTGTGTCAGATTTCAAAACCCCACGTGCTTTAAATCCACGAGCCAAGATTGTAAGAATGTGATCACCGTCGATCTCATTGCCTGCTGCATCAATAGCTAAGCAGCGATCAGCATCGCCATCGTGCGCGATTCCAAGATCTGCACCCTCTTTAAGTACCGCTGAACGAAGTTGATGAAGATGGGTTGATCCGCAATCATCATTGATATTCCAACCATCTGGTTGATTAAAGATTGCAATTACTTCAGCACCTGCTCGGCGATAAACCTCGGGAGCAACAAATGAGGATGCACCATTTGCGCAATCGACAACGATCTTTAAACCCTTTAGCGGTGTCTCGACAGAGGCCAACAGATGGGTTAAGTACTTCTCAGTTACAGCATCATCATTAATCACTCGGCCAACATTTCGACCAGTTGGGCGCTCCCAATCTTCACCCATGCGAGCTTCGATTCGAGCTTCGATCGCATCATCTAACTTGCCACCACCCCGTGCAAACAACTTGATTCCGTTATCTGGCATTGGATTGTGTGAAGCAGAGATCATTACGCCAAGATCGCACTTCAATTCAGCGACAAGATGCGCAATTGCAGGGGTTGGAAGAACACCGACTCGGTAGACATTGATTCCGGCGCTGGTTAAGCCAGCAACGACAGCTGCCTCTAGAAACTCACCTGAAGCACGCGAATCCTGGCCAACAATTGCGGTCGGTTGGTGGTCTTTATTTGATGAGCTCTCCACCAATATATGCGCAGCAGCGACAGAAACATCTAATGCGAGTTCTGCGGTGAGATCACGATTGGCTAAGCCACGGATTCCATCGGTGCCAAAAAGCGCCATTGGAACTCCTTTGATAAAAGTGAATTAACGCTTTGAGTATTGAGAACGCTTACGAGCCTTCTTAAGACCGTACTTCTTGCGCTCAATAACACGTGCATCACGTGAAAGGAATCCAGCTTTTTTCAGTGCTGGACGGTTTGCTTCTTCATCAATCTGGTTGAGTGAACGAGCAACACCTAAACGAAGTGCGCCAGCTTGACCTGAAACTCCACCACCGTTGATGCGAGCAAAAACATCGTACTGATTCTCAGCACCAACTGTGCGGAATGGCTCTGACACTAGTTGTTGGTGAACCTTGTTTGGGAAGTAGTTCTCAAGAGTCTTACCGTTTACAACCCAACGACCTGTTCCTGGAACAAGACGAACACGTGCAACAGCTTCCTTACGACGACCAGTACCTGCACCTGGTGCCTTGATAGCTGGACGGTTAGTTGCTGGAGCTGGTGATGATGTTGAGTATGAAGTAGGAGCTTCTTCGTTGTCGATTAGATCGTAGTTCTCTGACATTTACTTTTCCCTTACTTCACGATTTGTGAAACTTGATTGAATACATATGGCTTTGGTGCTTGAGCAGCATGTGGGTGCTCTGGACCTGCGTAAACCTTAAGCTTTGATGCGATCTGCTTTCCGAGAGAGTTCTTTGGAAGCATTCCCTTGATCGCCTTTTCAACTGCACGTGTTGGGTGCTTCTCAAGAAGCTCGCCGTACACAGTAGAAGTTAAGCCGCCTGGAAAACCTGAGTGCTGGTGAGCCCACTTCTGTGCTGCCTTGTTACCTGACAATGAAATCTTTTCTGCGTTGATGACAATGACGAAGTCGCCCATGTCCATGTGTGGAGCAAATGTTGGCTTGTGCTTTCCACGAAGTAGAACTGCAGCATGTGTTGCAAGACGGCCCAAGACCACATCTTGTGCATCGATGATGTGCCAGTTACGGACCGCATCACCAGCTTTTGGACTGTATGTACGCACGCTTTTGCCTACCTTCTTTTCTGTTTATATTGACGGCACCTTCTCAGGCGCAGAGGAGTAAGGGTACCCGCGCCAGGCTCAAGGGTCAAAATGGCCCTTTAAATCACGCTTGGATACTCAACTTGGCGAAGGGTGAGCCCGCAAGCTGGAAAGACCAAGCTATCTGAGATCCGAACCTTGTTTGCCAGGGTCTGCTCGATCCACTCTGGGCCAAAACGCCCATCTGCCACGCAGACCACCGCTCCCACCAAGTTTCGAACCATCGAATAGCAAAATGAATCGGCAACAACATCACCAATAAGAAACCCGGCGGAGTCTCTGCTCCATTGGAAGCGTTGAAGGTTGCGGATAGTTGTCGAGCCTTCTCGGAACTTGCAGTAGGCGGCGAAGTCGTGGCTACCTAGCAATAAGGCGCTCGCCTGATTCATGAGCTCTACATCTAAATCACGGTACCAAGGGGCTACATCTAACCGATCAAGTGGTGGGATGGTTTGGTTTCCATCCAAAATTTTGTATGTGTAGTGGCGGCTAAGGGCTGAGAACCGAGCATTGAAAGGACCGGTAACGACTGAGACCTTCATGATTCGCACATCGGTATCCAACATACGATTTAACTTGTAGCTCAACTCATCTAAATTGAGTGTGTTTGGTACATCAACGTGTATGACCTGACCTATCGCATGTACGCCTGCATCTGTGCGCCCCGCAACAATGGTTTCAATCTTTGATTGAGTTGCAGTCGTTAACGCTTTCTCGACCTCTTCCTGCACCGTTCTGCGATCTGGTTGTTTTCCCCATCCAGAAAAGTTTGTTCCATCGTATGCAAGATCGATCCGTAAACGAAGAAACCCACTCTCAGGGTAGAGAGTGGGTTCCGTCATGATAATTATTTCTAAAAAAGAAAGTTTTACTTATCTTTCTCAGTTAGTAGCTCAATTACAGCCATTGGTGCGTTGTCACCCTTGCGAGGACCGACCTTAGTAATACGTGTGTATCCGCCTTCGCGTGTTGCAAAGCGTGGACCGATTTCAGTGAAGAGTGCATGTACAACACTCTTGTTCTGAATCTGTGCCATGACCTGACGACGAGCTGCTAGATCGCCCTTCTTTGCGAAGGTAACTAGCTTCTCAGCCAAAGGACGTAGGCGCTTTGCCTTAGCCTCTGTTGTCGTGATCTTGCCGTGCTCGAACAACTGCTCTGCGAGTGTGCGTAGAAGTAGTCGCTCATGTGATGGGCCTGAACCCAGACGAGGACCTTTGCTTGGTGTTGGCATTTCTTATCTCCTAGGCCTGCTCTGCATCGACGAAATCATCGTCGACTGATGCGTTGTAGTTCTGATGTTGGGTTGGATCGAAACCAACTGGGCTGTCCTTAAGAGACATTCCCATTGAGACAAGCTTTGCCTTGACCTCATCAATTGACTTTGAACCAAAGTTACGGATATCTAGCAAGTCAGCCTCTGAACGGTTAACTAGCTCGCCAACTGTGTGAATGCCTTCGCGCTTCAAGCAGTTGTATGAACGAACTGTTAGATCTAGATCTTCAATTGGAAGAGCGAGATCTGCAGCAAGTGCTGCATCCATTACAGATGGCCCCATCTCGATGCCTTCAGCATCAAGGTTGAGTTCACGTGCAAGACCGAATAGCTCAACCAATGTGCGTCCCGCTGATGCAACAGCATCGCGTGGCTTCATTGATGGCTTTGTTTCTACATCTACAACAAGGCGATCGAAGTCTGTGCGCTGTTCAACGCGAGTTGCTTCTACCTTGTATGTAACCTTCAAAACTGGTGAATAGATTGAGTCAACAGGAATGCGACCGATTTCTGCGCCAGCCTGCTTGTTTTGTACCGCTGTTACGTAACCACGGCCACGCTCAACTGTAAGTTCAATCTCAAGATTGCCCTTGCCATTAAGTGTTGCAATGTGAAGCTCAGGGTTGTGAACTTCTACGCCAGCTGGAACCGCGATATCTGCACCAGTAACTGCACCGGCACCTGACTTGCGGATGTAAACAACTGCTGGCTCATCGTTATCTGATGAAAGCACCAAGTTCTTGATGTTCAAAACGATATCGGTGAGATCTTCCTTAACTCCTTCAAGAGTTGTGAACTCGTGAAGTGCACCTGCAACGCGAATGCTTGTAACTGCTGCACCTGGAATAGATGAAAGCAATGTACGACGCATGCTGTTACCGAGTGTGTAACCAAAGCCTGGCTCTAGCGGCTCAATGATGAACCGTGAGCGATGCTCAGAAACTACTTCTTCGCTGAGAGTTGGACGTTGTGCAATTAGCACTGCTGCTCCTCTTCATTCGGGGAAATCCACTATTTGATTTCCGCTCTTTCCCCTGATCCTTCAATCAGGGGCCCTACTAAGTACTGCCCGCATGTCTTGTGCTTGCGCACAAGACTTTCAAAAATTACTTGGAATAAAGTTCAACGATTAGCTGCTCTTGAACCTGTGTGTCGATGACCGCACGAGCAGGAACTGAGTGAATGATGATTCGCATCTGTGAACCAACAACCTCCATCCATGCTGGTACTGCCTTCTCGCCAAGCTCTGCGCTAGCAACGATGAATGGTGTGAGATCCAATGACTTTGGAAGAACATCGATGATGTCCATTGCAGAGACACGGAATGAAGGAATGTTTACCTTCTTACCATTTACCAAGAAGTGACCGTGACGAACTAGCTGACGTGCCATGTCGCGGCTCTTTGCAAAGCCTGCACGGAACACAACGTTGTCGAGACGTGTCTCAAGAATGACGAGAAGGTTTTCACCTGTCTTGCCCTGCTTGCGGTTAGCCTCTTCGTAGTAACCACGGAACTGCTTTTCTAGAACACCATAAATACGTGCGCACTTTTGCTTTTCGCGCATCTGCAATAGGTACTCAGATTCCTTTGAACGGCCACGGCCGTGCTGTCCTGGTGGATAAGGACGTGATTCGATAGGACACTTTGGTCCATCGCACTTTGAGCCCTTCAGGAAGAGCTTTACTTTTTCGCGACGGCAACGCTTGCAGTCTGCTCCGGTATAACGAGCCATTTATTCTCTTCCTTCCTTAAACTCGACGTGGTTTCGGTGGGCGGCAGCCGTTGTGTGGAGCTGGAGTTACATCTGAGATGGCTCCAACTTCTAGGCCTGCTGCTTGCAATGAACGGATTGCTGTTTCGCGACCAGATCCTGGTCCCTTAACAAATACATCAACCTTCTTTAGGCCGTGCTCCTGTGCGCGACGAGCTGCTGCTTCTGCTGCAAGCTGTGCTGCGAATGGAGTCGACTTACGTGAGCCCTTGTAACCAACCTGGCCTGATGAAGACCAAGAGATAACAGCGCCCGTTGGGTCTGTAATAGAAATGATTGTGTTGTTGAAAGTGCTCTTGATGAACGCCTTACCAACTGCAATGTTCTTCTTCTCTTTCTTACGAAGCTTAACTTTGCCCTTAGCTGCTGTAGCAGTCTTTGACTTAGGAGCGGCCATTACTTAGTCACCTTCTTCTTACCTGCAATTGCCTTACGAGGTCCCTTACGTGTACGCGCATTTGTGTGTGTGCGCTGACCACGAACAGGTAGTCCCTTGCGGTGACGAATACCTTGGTAGCTCTGGATTTCAACCTTGCGACGAATGTCGCCGGAAATTTCACGACGAAGGTCACCTTCGATTTTGAAGTTTGCTTCGATGTATTCGCGAAGCTTTGCTAGATCTGCTTCTTGCAGATCCTTAACGCGAATATCTGGACTAATGCCAGTTGCTGCTAATGTCTTTTGAGAACGGGTAAGACCCATTCCAAAGATGTAAGTGAGTGCGATTTCCAAACGCTTTTCGCGTGGAAGATCGACACCGACGAGACGTGCCATGTATCTACCTATCTATATCTGGAGGTCCTCCACCTTGCTGT
>ERZ1022724.229-NODE-229-length-12438-cov-7.759671_pt1 | contig 12438 bp, 12 predicted proteins | sample MGYA00521091_ERZ1022724 | MGnify/ENA primary metagenome ERZ1022724 (study PRJEB33162, sample SAMN09537610) | freshwater metagenome | isolation source: freshwater | place: Canada:Alberta | collected 2017-07 | study: EMG produced TPA metagenomics assembly of the... | reverse complement strand
GTAATTAATTAATCACTCACTCACTCACTCAAACAAATAAACAAATTAATAAATAACTTATTTACCAACATAAGTATTCAAATTAATACCTTCTTTGGTCATGATGCGAGCGACCACTGGTAGAGCCGCAACTGCTGCAGCATAACGTTGGTACTGTGGATAGTTGGCTGGATTGATGCCAGCCATACCAGCCCAACGGATGAAAGCAACGGCGTAAAGATCAGCAGGACTGAGTTGCTTGCCACAAATAAAGTCACGACCGTCGGCCACTGACTTATCAATTTCTAATAAATGAGTTTTGTACATCTCAAGCGCCATGGTTTTAACGCCAGCTTTGCCTGCCTCATCGCCAAAGCGCTCAGGTCTAAAAACCCTGGTGAAGGTTGGATGGACTGTGTTGTTCATCCAGGCAAGCATTGATAAGGCTTGCGCTTTTTCCATTGGATCGCTTGGGAAAATCTTGGCTTCTGGGAATGTTTCATTCAAGAAGTTCGTGATAGCTATGACTTGTGTGACCAATTGACCATCAACAATCAAGGCTGGTACTTGACTTCTTGGATTGATAGCTTGGTACTCAGGTTTTAAGTGTTCTCCGTTGCGCAAAGTAATCACGGTCGATCCAAAATCTTGACCATTGCTTTCTTTGACCAACTCAAGCATCACGTGAGGAACAAAAGAACAAGTTCCTGGGCAGTAGTACAAATGCAAATTCATTCTTGACCCCTTTTTTGTTGTAGTCTTGAGTATAGACTCAATAAAAAATACATGAATCCACAAGAACTCAATTCTCTTCATCTTCTCAGCCGCCTTATCAGGCAGCCTCATGAGCACAAAGGCCATGCTGGCAAGGTCTTGATCATCGGTGGCGCCAATGGTATGGCGGGCTCTGTGCTCTTGTCTGGTCGAGCGGCACTTCATGCCGGTGCCGGCTGGGTGATGATTGGATTTTTGGATGAGCGGGCCATAGCAGTGCTTTCGGATCAACCCGAGTTGATGTTGAGTCATGCATCAAAAGAAATGATTGAACAGGCTCAAGCAGATGTCATAGCGATTGGTCCTGGCTTGGGGCAGAGCGCAGAAGCGCATGATTTATTGAATCAAGCATTGCAGTCATCCGCTTTATTGATCATTGATGCGGATGGCCTTAATTTAATCGCGGCTGACTCTGAACTTCTCAAGCAACTCAAGCTTAGGCCATCATTGACCACAGTCATCACGCCTCATCCAGGTGAAGCCGCAAAATTACTGAAGACCACGACGGAACAGATACAAATGGATCGATCCTTGGCAATGAATCAGTTGGTCGCCTTAACGGGGGCCATTGTTGTTCTTAAAGGGCAACATACTTTGATCAAGGCTCCACATTTAGCGCCTCAGTTAAATGAAGTAACCCAGGTGTGTCTCAAAGGGAATCCTGGTATGGGTGTGGCTGGTATGGGGGATGTATTGACGGGCGTGATTGCAGCCATTGTGAGCCAAGGAATCAGGCACAAGGTCAATCCGTATGAGGCCAGCTGTCTTGCGGTCGAGCTTCACGCAACGGCTGCTGATAGTCTTTTAAATCAAGGGATTGGCCCAATCGGCTTAACACCCTCAGAAGTCATTAAAGAGATACGAAATTTGATAAATATCAAATAAAGAACTTTTTTCATGGATAATACGGGCTATAGCTAATATTTTGATCAGGGAGCTTTAAATGAACGAATGGCACAAAGAAAGTAAAGACGAAATCAACCAAAAAATCATCACTTTGATCGTGATGTTGGCTGTTGCTACATGTTTAGCAATTTTGTTCGCTCTAGCTGCCGCGCATATCGGTTACATTTTGTAATCAAAACAAGTTTTAAAAAAGCTGCCTTAGGAAACTAAGGCAGCTTTTTTTATTCTTTCTTTTTCTTTTTCTTTTGCTTGTTTATTGTTCTTTTACTTAATTTGATCAAGTAATTCAGGCAAAAAGAATTCACTGATCAGAATAGGGTGACCCCTCAGTTGGTAGAGACTTCTTCTACCCCAGCCTAAGCCAGTTATCTCTGTGATTTCTCGCAATACGATTGGCGCAACCCCTTTTTTAAATAGCACTTCGCCCAATGGTTTACTGCCAAGCTGTAAAACATCACGGTTGATACCTGTGGAGCTGCTAGTGGGTAAAACGCTGCGCGCAAAAACAACTGGAACGTCGTTCACGCAAAGATAGACTTCTCGAATGCGACAGCGACGAATGGATTGGCCAAATAAGGCCGCTTCATCATCTAACAGGTTTTGCCTGCAATCACTTAAAACTTCAACCGTGACTGCTGATTGAGTTTTTTCTGCAATGAGTTGTGTGAGGGAGTGAGGGTTGCTTAACCAGTCTTGCCAGACCAACGGTGCTGCGTGCAGCACCGTGTGATCAAGATTCAACCAAGACTGGCGAAGCTTTTTCATTTACGCAAATGAGCGCTTTTGACCTGATGGTTTGCCACCGCCAAATTTAGGACCTGAAGAAGGCTTGCCTGAGCCAGCAAACTTAGGACCAGTTGGCTTTGCAAAATGATTTTGCTTGAATGTCTTACCTTCGCCTTGGCTCTGACCGAAATTTTGCCCTTGACGATTAGAAGCATTGCTTGCACCTTTGCCACCAAAAGATCGACCTGGGCGACCAGCACCTGGACGGTGTGAAGGCTTGCGTGATTTTTCTTGTGGCTCAAGTCCAGGAATCACTTCAGCTTGTAATGGCTGTTGTGTGTACTGTTCAATGGCGCGAATCTTTGAGCGATCGCGGTGCTCAGCCAAAGTGATGGCAACACCACTGCGACCAGCACGGCCTGTACGACCAATGCGGTGCACATAATCTTCAGCTTTCATTGGCAAGCCAAAGTTGATCACGTGTGTGATGGTTGGAACGTCAATGCCGCGAGCAGCCACATCAGTTGCTACCAAGATACGAGTTTGACCTTTGCGCAATGATTGCAAGCGACGGTTACGAACAGCTTGAGGCATGGCACCGTGAAGTGCTGTTGCTTCGTGACCATCAGCGCGCAATGAATCGGCAATTGATTCGCTATCTACTTGAGTGCTAGCAAATACAACGGCTTGTTCCATGGTGGGGTCTGATAACCAGTGGCTCAATAACTTGTGCTTATGAGCAATGCTGTCGGCCCAATGCAATGTTTGAGAAATGTTTTCATGTTTGTCATGAGCGCTGGCCAATTCAATGCGACCAGGATTGTTCATGAGGCTTGTGGCCAATTGCATGATGCGCGGAGCAAATGTTGCTGAGAACATCAATGTTTGACCACGGTCTGAACATAATTCATGAATAGCTTCGATGTCGTCTTGGAAACCAAGATCCAACATACGATCCGCTTCGTCAACAATCATGCATTTCACTTTATCTAAGCGAATGGCGCGGCTGTTGCTCAAGTCCAATAAACGACCAGGTGTTGCAACAACTAAGTTAGCACCCTTGATCTGAGAAATTTGTTTACCGTAAGGCATGCCACCCATGATGGTTGCAATGCGGATACCGCGAGCAAACTTCACCAAATTGATGGCGTCTGCACTTACTTGCTGTGCAAGTTCGCGTGTTGGGCATAAAACCAATACTTGTGGCTCAGCACGACCTGGAACAGGTTTGCCGTTTGGATTGGCCGCTAGCAATTGATTCAATAAAGGCAATAAGAAGGCAGCTGTTTTTCCACTACCTGTTTGGCTGCTCACCATCCAGTCACCACCGATTAAGGCAGCAGGGATCACTTTTTCTTGTACAGGAGTAGCCTGTGTATAGCCAAGAGCTTCAGTTGCTTGAAGGAGGGGTTGGGCTAAGCCCAGTTCTTTAAAACTAATAGTCATAGTCACGCACATCCCTTAGGAGGGATGTCCTTTCTGTGGTTTGGTCAATTAAGGCATCGACCAACAGACAAACAAAAAGGCATGATGTTCTCTAAATCAGAACTCTGGCTGGGGGCGATGTTTCATACTACAAGGCGGATTATGCCATACTTTCGGTTTTATTGCTGCACCGCATAAATGAGCCGTCAGGATAGTGATGGTTTGCTTTGCTAAGATTCGTCCCAACTAAATGTATTGTATGGAGAAAAAATGAGCTTAAACAACGTTCAACCAGGGTCAAAGATCCCAGATCAGTTCAATGTCATCATTGAAATTCCGATGAATTCAGACCCAATCAAGTATGAAGTCGATAAAGATTCTGGCGCCGTGTTTGTGGATCGTTTCATGGGCACAGCCATGCATTACCCGTGTAACTACGGCTATATCCCTCAAACATTGTCTGATGACGGAGATCCTGCCGACGTTTTAGTTTTGACACCATTTGCTATTCCGCCAGGCGTTGTGATCACTTGCCGTGCTTTGGGTGTGTTGCACATGGATGATGAGTCAGGTGGCGACGCTAAGCTATTGGCTGTTCCAACTGAAAAGATCCTACCAATGTATGCCGATGTTCAAAAAATGGAAGACTTGAACCCATTGGTGACTCAGCAGATTCAGCACTTTTTTGAGCACTACAAAGACCTTGAAAAAGGTAAGTGGGTGAAAGTAAAGGGCTGGGAAGGTATTGATGCTGCCAAGAAAGAAATCATGGACAGCGTAGAGCGTTATAACAAGACCAAATAAGCAGTCTTCTGACGCCAAGCGGAGGCAATGGGATAATGTTTCTCATGCCTCCGTTTTTTATTGCCCTATCTCAGTCAAACCCCGTTCTTGGTGATTTAGCCAAGAACGCACAATTGATCCTGGATGCTGCAAAAAACTCTGCAGCCAAGGGCGCCAAGTTATTGGTGACACCTGAGTTATCTCTCACAGGTTATCCGCCTGAAGATTTACTTTTAAGAGATGCATTCATCCAAGCAGTTGATCAACAATTGAATCAATTGGCTCAAGCTTTGGCTATCTATCCCGATCTGAGGGTCTTGGTGGGTCACCCCCAAAGAACACATTCTGGCTTGCAAAACATGGCGAGTGTTTTGTTTGGGGGAAAAGTGTTGACCTCTTACGCCAAACAAAAATTGCCGAATCATGAAGTCTTTGATGAGGTCAGGTATTTTGAGCCGGGCAAGGACGCTTGCGTGATTGATATTGATGGCACAAAAGTGGGTATTCTCATTTGTGAAGATACCTGGCACAGTGGCCCAGCAGCCCAGGCCAAGCATGCAGGAGCAGAGCTCTTGATCGTTGCTAACGCATCACCTTACCACTTAGAAAAACAAGATCTTCGTCAACAAGTGATCAAGTCCATTGTTTTAGAAACTGGCTTACCTTTGGTTTATCTGAATGCCGTTGGTGGACAAGATGAATTGGTTTTTGATGGCGCTTCTTTTGCCTTGAATAAGTCAGGTGAAGTTGCTTTGAGCCTGCCGCACTTTAAAGAGTGTTTGGCATTCATTGAATTTAAGCAAGACTCCGCCATCAATGACTTGGTGCAAAACACCATCAGCCCAGATACTTCGATTGAGGCGCAAGTCTATGACGCCTTGGTGTTGGGCGTTAAAGATTATTTAAATAAAAATGGCTTCCCGGGCGCCATCATTGGTTTATCAGGTGGTGTTGATTCAGCCTTGGTCTTGGCGATTGCGGTTGATGCGCTGGGCGCTGACAAGGTTCGCGCAGTGATGATGCCTTCACGCTATACCGCTGACATATCTTGGATTGATGCCAAGCAAATGGCCGATAACCTGGGTGTGCAATACGACGAAATCAACATTGCACCGATGGTGGATACTTTTGATGCTTCATTGGCATCAGAGTTTCAAGGTTTACCAATTGATGCCACCGAAGAAAATATTCAAGCGCGTGTGCGAGGCACTTTGCTGATGGCTTTATCAAATAAGTCTGGTCGAATTGTTTTGACCACAGGCAATAAGAGCGAAATGGCCGTGGGCTATTGCACACTCTATGGTGATATGGCTGGTGGTTTTGCTGTGATCAAAGACGTTGCCAAAACTTTGGTTTACCGTCTTTGCCAATACAGAAACGGAATTGCAGCAGTGATACCCGAGCGTATTTTGACCAGAGCTCCTTCAGCTGAATTAAGACCAGATCAAAAAGACCAGGACAGCTTGCCTGAATACGAAGTGTTAGATGCCATTCTTGCTTTGTATATGGAGCAGGATGAATCGATTCAATCCATCATTGAACGTGGCTTTAAAGCTGAAGATGTGGAGAAGGTCACGCGCTTGATCAAAATCAATGAATACAAACGTCGCCAAGCACCCATTGGTGTGAGGATCACTCAACGAGCTTTTGGTAGGGATTGGCGTTACCCCATCACCAATAAGTTCCGAGCCTGATATTTTGGGTCTTTATAGAAATTTAGGTATCATCAAATTTAATAGGAGATGAATATGAAACAAGTTACAGCAATCATTAAGCCGTTTAAATTAGATGAGGTCCGCGAGGGCTTGGCTGAATTGGGCGTCACAGGTTTGACAGTGACTGAAGTCAAGGGTTTTGGTCGTCAAAAAGGCCACACGGAGTTATACCGTGGTGCTGAGTACGTGGTTGATTTCTTGCCAAAAATCAAGGTTGAAGTGGTGGTCGCTGATGATCGCGTGGAAGCTGTGATTGATGCGATTGTTAAATCAGCTCACACCGGAAAAATTGGCGACGGCAAAATCTTCGTATCTCCAATTGAACAAGTGATCCGTATCCGTACTGGTGAAACCAACGAATCAGCTGTTTGATTAAGATCTCTTTACTGAGATACCTTCTTTAAATAAATAAAGCCCAGAATCTCTGGGCTTTATTTATTACTACTTCTAAGTTCCGCTAATGACTAATTGCTAATGGCTGATCACAAGGTTTCTAAATAACGCTGTGCATCCAATGCAGCCATACAGCCTGTTCCAGCGCTGGTGATGGCTTGGCGGTAGATGTGATCTTGTACGTCGCCAGCCGCAAAAACACCCGGAATATTGGTGGCTGTTGCATTGCCAGTCAAACCACTCTTGGTTTTCAAGTAACCGTTTTCCATATCAAGCTGACCAACAAATAAGTCAGTGTTAGGTTTGTGACCGATGGCCACAAATACGCCTTTTAATGGGATCTCTTTTTTGGCACCGGCTGCATTGGCAACACGAACAGCTGTAACGCCTGTGTTGTCGCCCAATACTTCATCCAAATGACTGTTCCATTCAATCGCAACCTTGCCTTCAGCCACTTTGGCCATCAAGCGGTCAATCAAAATTGGCTCAGCGCGGAATTTATCGCGGCGATGGATCACTGTCACTTTATTAGCGATACCCGCTAAGTAAAGAGCTTCTTCAACGGCCGTGTTGCCGCCACCAATCACGCAAACGTCCTGGTTTCTGTAGAAGAAACCATCGCATGTGGCGCAGGCAGAAACTCCCTTGCCCATGAAAGCTTCTTCACTAGGCATGCCCAAGTACTGAGCTGAAGCACCGGTGGAAATGATCAAGGAATCGCAGGTGTATGTTCCTGAGTCACCTTCTAGGCGAATTGGCTTTTCTGTCAAGGCAGCCGTATGAATATGGTCAAAAATGATTTCTGTCTTAAAGCGCTCTGCATGCTCTAAAAAGCGCTGCATGAGCTCCGGTCCTTGGACGCCATTGGGGTCGGCTGGCCAGTTTTCAACCTCTGTGGTGGTCATTAACTGACCGCCTTGGGCGATACCAGTGATTAAAACAGGATCCAAATTGGCGCGAGCCGCATAAACGGCTGCTGTGTAGCCCGCAGGGCCAGAACCAAGGATCAGTACTTTTGCGTGTTTAAGATTTTTTGTAGTCATAGCTCAATTATAAGACTTTGATTGTTTCTAGTTGATTACAATCGGAAGAACATGGCTAGAATTGCATCCTCTCAAAACCCACCTCCAGCTAATAGCGGGCCTGAAACCCGTTTGACCCGCCTTGTGCGTGAGGTCAAGTGGATTGCCTTCATGGCTCTGACTTTGGCCTTATTTGCGGTATTGGCCAGTTACAGTAAAAGTGACCCAGCTTGGTCGCACGCCAATCAGGTCGCCAATATTGCCAATATTGGTGGTCGTTTCGGTGCATGGTTGGCCGATATCTTGTTTTATGTTTTTGGTGCATCAGCCTATTGGTGGGTGATTTTGTTGTTCAGACGCGCCATTCGAGGTTGGCAAGAGCTAACTGCTTCGAAGCTACCTGGTCAGCAATTAGAGCCAGAGCCATTTTTACCCAGATTCTTAGGTTTTAGTTTGACCATGGTTGCAAGTATGGCGCTCGAATCAATTCGGATGCACAGCATGACCATGGATTTGCCACGACCACCTGGTGGTGTGTTGGGTGAACTCTTAGGCGATCCATTACAAATGGCGATCGGGTTCACGGGCGCCACCTTGGTTCTTTTGGTGATTCTTGCGATTGGCGTTTCACTGTTTTTAAGATTTTCTTGGTTGACCCTTGCAGAGCAAGTTGGCAGATTTTTAGAGATTTCATTGATGCGCATTCGTCAACGTCGCGAATCTGAACAAGATCGTCGCATTGGTGAGCAGGCGGCTGAAGTGCGCGAAGAGATTGTTGAAGAAGAGCGCGTGAAGATTGAAGAGCTTCCTCCAGTGCCAATCTACAGAGCACCACTGACCGTGGTCAAAAGTGAAAGAGTTGAGCGTGAAAAGCAGCAACCATTGTTTGCTGAAATCACTGATTCTGAACTGCCGCCACTGTCATTGTTGGACCCAGTCCCACCAGTCAAAGAAACCATCTCTGCCGATACACTTGAGTTCACATCACGCTTGATTGAGCGAAAGTTAAAAGAATTCAACATCGAAGTAAAAGTTATTTCCGCTCACCCTGGTCCAGTCGTCACGCGTTATGAGATCGAGCCGGCGATGGGTGTTAAAGGTAGTCAGATTGTTAATCTGCAAAAAGACTTGTCGCGCGCTTTGGGTGTTTTAAGTGTTCGCGTGGTTGAAACCATTCCAGGTAAAACTTGTATGGGATTGGAGTTACCCAATCCTAATCGCCAAGCAGTGCACCTCACTGAAATTCTGAGCTCTCGTGTGTACAACGACAGCAGCTCACTCTTAACCTTGTCTTTGGGTAAAGACATTGGTGGCGCTCCAATTGTGGCGGATTTGGCAAAGATGCCACATTGCTTAGTTGCAGGTACCACCGGTTCAGGTAAATCAGTTGGTATTAATTCGATGATTCTGTCCTTGCTATACAAAGCAAAAGCAGATGAAGTTCGTTTGATCATGATTGATCCAAAGATGCTTGAGATGGCAGTTTATGAGGGCATCCCTCATTTATTGTGCCCAGTTGTGACGGACATGAAACAAGCCTATAACGCGCTCAATTGGGCCGTGATAGAAATGGATCGTCGATACAAGTTGATGAGTAAGTTTGGTGTTCGTAATTTGGCAGGCTTCAATAAAAAAATTGCTGATGCTGAAGAAAAAGGCGAATACCTCTACAACCCATTCAGTTTGACGCCGGATGATCCTGAGCCTTTGCACAAAGCACCGGTCATTGTGATCGTGATTGATGAGTTGGCTGACTTGATGATGGTGGTTGGTAAGAAGATTGAAGAGTTGATTGCTCGTATTGCACAAAAAGCACGTGCGGCTGGCATTCATTTGGTCTTGGCCACGCAGCGCCCAAGCGTTGATGTGATCACCGGCCTGATCAAAGCCAACGTGCCAACACGTATTTCATTCCAAGTCAGCAGCCGCATTGATAGCCGCACGATTCTTGATCAGCAAGGCGCTGAAAGTTTATTGGGCATGGGTGATATGTTGTACATGGCGCCTGGTACAGGTTTGCCAATCCGTGTTCATGGTGCTTTTGTCACCGACGATGAGGTGCATCGTGTGGTGACCTGGCTAAAAGAGAAAAATGGCGAATCTAACTACATTGATTCAATCTTGGAACCTCAGTCAGAAATGGACTCTGGTTCTGGTGAGGCATCTGCCAGTGGTGAGGCTGATCCTTTGTACGATCAAGCAGTCGCCATCATCTTAGAAAACAAGCGAGCATCCATTTCTTTGGTGCAGCGTCATTTGCGCATTGGTTACAACCGTGCCGCCAGGTTGCTAGAAGACATGGAGCGCGCTGGACTTGTTTCTAAGATGGGCAGTAACGGCAACCGAGATATCTTGGTTCGTGCCCCAAGTGACAATTAAGTTAACGCAAATTAAAAAATCAAAGCAAGGCAAGGCTCAGTTGAATATCCATGAACAAGATGGCTTGTATGAACTTTAAAAATGTCGCTTTCTCAGCCTTCTTCGGTGCAGCGTGCTTGATGTCGCCTGCTGTGTTTGCAGATGAAGGCATCAAACAATTCAAACAATTTATCTCAACCATTAATAATGCTGAAGGTGAGTTCACTCAGCAACAGATCAGAGCTACCAAGCAGGGTGAATCTCAGCCCAAGGTTCTGCGTAAAAGCCAAGGCCGTTTTATTTTCCAAAGACCAGGTAAGTTTGTTTGGGAAACCATCAAACCTTTTGAGCAAAAAGTGATTGCTGATGGTCAAAAGTTATTGCTCTGGGATAAAGATCTGAATCAGTTGACTGTGCGTCCAGCAAGTAAGGGTTTGAGCGCAAGTCCTGCGGCTATCCTCTTTGGTGGTGCTATGGCTGAAGAATATTTTGACTTGATCCCTGGTGGTGAAAAAGGCGGGATGTTTTGGGTGGAATTAAAACCCAAAGCCACAGGCGGTTCCGGAGATCTTCCTTACAGCAGAATTGGTATTGGAATGTCCAATGGCCTACCTGCTGGCTTAGAGTTACATGACAACTTTGGTACGATTGTTCTGATTAATCTGAGTAAAATTCGTACAAACATTAATCTGTCACCAAATGCATTTAAATTTTCACCGCCTGCTGGCGCAGATGTATTGAATGTGCAGTAAACGTAATGTAATAAAGATAAAGTAGTAAAAACAAAGTAGCAAACATAAAAACAGCATTGAGAAACTCATGATTGATATTCAGCTTTTACGCAAAGACCTTGATACCGTTGCCGCACGTTTGGCAGATCGGAAATTTATTCTTGATAAAGATACTTTTGTATCTTTAGAGTCTGACCGTAAACAAGTCCAAAGTCGTTCAGAAGAGTTGCAAGCCAAGCGCAATCAATTGGCCAAGGCTGTGGGCATGAAAAAAGGCAAGGGTGAGGACGCCAGTGCTGAAATGGCTGAATCCACTTTGGTGAACCAAGAGTTGCAGGCGCTTACTGAAAAACTCACAGTGGTGCAGGCGCAGCTCAATGACTTTTTATTGAACATCCCCAATATTCCCCATGAGTCTGTGCCGACTGGCAAGGATGAATCTGCCAATCAAGAAGTTTTGCGCTGGGGCAATATCCCAACTTTTGATTTTCAGGTCAAAGATCACGTTGATTTAGCAACCCCGCTAGGCCTGGACTTTGACAGTGCTGTGAAGCTGACTGGTTCACGTTTTGCGGTGATGCACGGTCAGATTGCTCGTTTACATCGAGCTTTGGCTCAATTCATGTTGGATAACCATATTCAAATTGGTTATCACGAAGTTGCTGTACCTTTTATTGTGAATGCCGATTCCATGAAGGGCACTGGCCAATTACCAAAATTTGAAGCTGATTTATTCAAGGTGCCAAGAAAAGTTGGTGGCGATGATCAGGATGAATCAGTTGAGGCTGCGTATGAGAATTTTTACCTCATTCCAACTGCAGAAGTTCCTGTGACAAATTTGATGCGTGACACCATCACGCCGGCTGATCAGTTACCAAAGAAATTTGTTGCACATACGCCTTGCTTTAGATCTGAAGCCGGTAGTTATGGACGTGATACGCGCGGCATGATTCGTCAGCATCAATTTGAAAAAGTTGAGCTGGTACAAATCACAAAACCAGAAGCCTCAATGGCAGCCTTGGAAGAATTAACAGCTCATGCAGAAGCCATCTTACAAAAACTAGAATTGCCCTATAGGAAGGTTCTCTTGTGTACTGGCGATATGGGCTTTGGCAGCGTTAAAACCTATGACTTAGAGGTTTGGTTGCCTGCGCAGAACACGTATCGTGAGATCAGCTCTTGTTCAAATATGGGCGATTTTCAGGCAAGACGCATGCAGGCTCGCTTCAAAACAGGTCAAGATAAACCTGAGTTGGTGCACACCTTGAATGGTTCTGGTTTGGCTGTGGGGCGAACTGGTGTTGCCATCCTAGAGAACTACCAGCAAGCAGATGGCAGCATCAAAATACCAAAAGCATTGCAATCCTACATGGGTGGTTTAGAAAAGCTCACGCTTTAAAAAGGTGCAAGCCTTGAATTTATTAGGAATAAATCTGTTGTAAGGCTGCAAGCACTATAAAACATAGGTGAAACCCTAAAGAAGGTTATAAATACTAGCTCCCACGAGGATTATGTGATTTAATGTCGTCAGTGCATCAGGAATAAGTTTTTAATTAAAAAATATAACTGAATGTGCATACTCTGTCTCTTATACACATCTGACGCTGCCGACGATCTACTCTGTGT
>ERZ1022724.227-NODE-227-length-12488-cov-4.609748_pt1 | contig 12488 bp, 11 predicted proteins | sample MGYA00521091_ERZ1022724 | MGnify/ENA primary metagenome ERZ1022724 (study PRJEB33162, sample SAMN09537610) | freshwater metagenome | isolation source: freshwater | place: Canada:Alberta | collected 2017-07 | study: EMG produced TPA metagenomics assembly of the... | reverse complement strand
GCCGCTGAATACGTGCTGTTTGCAGTTCGCGTCTTGCTGCTGTTTGGGCTTTCATTTGTGATGCCGGTGGTCCTGGTTGTGCTCAACTTTGCAGGTCTGATTACCGGAAAGAACATCCTGAACTCTTGGCGAATCGCCGTCTTGATCATGGCGCTACTAGCTGCACTTGCCACACCAGCTGCAGAGCCAATGTCTATGTTCTTGCTCATGATTCCACTTCTACTTTTGTATTTCAGCGCCGTTGCAGTTGCCTCGCTCAATGACAAACGCCGTGAGCGCAAGTTAGCCAAGCTAGGCGTCGCTGAGCTAGAAGTTGAATGAGCTTTCACCCGCAGAGCGTTATCAGCGGGCTAAATCGAAGGCAAAGTTTCCTCAACTCGAGGAGTTTTCCGCGGGCCTGAAGTTTCCGCTGGATGATTTCCAAATCTCTTCATGTAGAGCGCTTGAGAATGGCTCGGGTGTGCTGGTAGCTGCACCCACGGGAGCTGGAAAGACTGTGGTGGGGGAGTTTGCCATTCATCTTGCGGTTCAAACCGGCAAGAAGGTTTTCTACACAACGCCAATCAAGGCACTCAGCAACCAGAAATTTGCCGAACTCACTGCCCGATACGGCAAGGACAAGGTTGGCCTTCTAACTGGCGACACAAACAACAACTCTGAGGCTCAGATTGTTGTCATGACCACTGAGGTCTTGCGCAACATGATTTACGCAACATCCATGTCGCTCCGCGACCTGGGATTTGTAGTTATGGATGAGGTTCATTACCTTGCCGACCGCTTTAGAGGGGCGGTCTGGGAGGAAGTAATTCTTCACCTGCCAAAAGATGTTCTGGTTGTCTCTCTGTCTGCAACGGTCTCAAACGCGGAGGAGTTTGGCGCTTGGTTGGCCGAAGTTCGGGGCAACACCGAGGTCATCGTTTCCGAGCACAGGCCAGTGCCGCTGCACCAGCATGTTTTGTTTGGGGATGAGATCCTCGAACTTTTCGAAACTGGTTCGAAGCAGAGCCGTGTTAATCCCGAGCTGCTGCAGAAACATCAAGCTCGAGCTCGCGGACCTGTGGCTCGCGGAGGCAAGGGGGGCGGGAAAAACTACTCATCCTCCAATCGCAACTTCCGAAGCCAAAACATAAACCGTCTGGATAAGCCCGAGGTAGTTGAGGTTCTGGAGGATGCCGGCCTCCTTCCTGCAATTTTCTTCATCTTTTCGAGAGCTGGTTGCGAAGCGGCGGTTCAAGCCTGCCGCCGAGACAACTTGCGCCTCACCACCAAAGATGAGCAGCGCGAGATAAGGGCGATTGCCGAGGCCCGCTGCTCATCGATTGCAGATGAAGATCTTGAGACTCTTGGCTACTTCGACTGGCTTGCATCTTTAGAGAGGGGAGTGGCGGCTCACCATGCTGGCATGCTTCCAGCATTCAAAGAGGTTGTTGAGGAGCTGTTTCTGAGAAAGCTGGTTCGCGTGGTATTTGCCACCGAGACCCTTGCGCTTGGGATCAACATGCCGGCTCGAACTGTGGTTTTAGAGCGGCTCGACAAATTCAACGGAGAGTCACGAGTCAACATCACCGCCGGTGAGTACACCCAGCTCACTGGCCGAGCTGGCCGAAGAGGAATCGACACTGAAGGTCATTCAGTAATTCTTTGGGGCAATCAGCTGGACCCTAATCTGGTTGCGGGGTTGGCCTCCAAGCGAACCTATCCGATGAACTCAAGCTTCAAACCCACCTACAACATGGCCGTGAATCTGATTTCTGCGTTCGGCGCTAGTCGGGCCAGCAAGGTTCTTGAGCGCTCATTTGCTCAGTTCCAAGCCGACAGGTCAGTGGTTGGGCTGGCCAGGGTGATTCACGAAAAGCAAGAGTCTCTAGAGGGTTACGAGACAGCGATGGAGTGCCACCTGGGCGACTTTATCGAGTACTCAGCCATGCGCAGAGAACTCAGTGACTTGGAGCGGATTGGTTCGCATGAGCGACACCGTGCTGGCAAGGACATCCGGATGTCAAAGGGTAAGCGCCAGCAGGATCAGCAGATTGCTGAGCTCAAACGAAAGATGCGAGCCCACCCTTCTCACGGCTGCGCCGAGCGAGAAGCGCACGCCCGATGGGGGGAGCGCTACCAGAAACTTCGCAAGGAGATTGATGCCGCGGTAGCCCAAATTGAAGGTCGCACCAACCAGGTGGCCCGAGTGTTTGACCGGATTTGCTTGCTGCTAACGGACCTCGGATATCTGCAGCCCTCGGATGACGACCTTGAAATAACGCCATCAGGGCAGCGGCTAGCCAAGATTTACGGAGATCGAGACCTGCTTATCGCCGAGTGCATCAACCGAGGAGTTTGGTCCAAGCTAGACCCAGCTTCGCTGGCTGCAATGGCCACTGCACTGGTTTACGAAGGTCGTAGGGACGAGGGTGATTTCGAGCCGAAGTTGCCTAAGGGCCCCTTCACCGAAGCTCTTGAGGCCACCGAGCAGATCCAAGAGGAACTTCTGGAGAAACAGATTCAGTATCGCCTTCCGAAAGAAAATGCTCTTGAGCTAAACCTGAGCTGGGCTATGTATAAGTGGGCGAGTGGGGCCAGGCTTGAGGATGTTTTGAAGCTATCGGGCCTGCTGCCTGGAGACTTCATTCGCTGGTCAAAGCAGCTGATCGACCTGCTCGATCAGCTGGCACAAGGTGCAGATGCTGGGCTAGCAGAGACTGCCTACAACGCAATGGATCAGGTAAAGCGCGGCATTGTCGCCTACAGCTATTACGTCTAGAAGTTAGGGTTAGAGGGTGCGTGTATCTGAGCTTTGGTGGCGATTGCCCCTGGCCATTGTTGGCGGCCTGATTGCCCTCTATACCTTCCCTACAGAAAACGTTTGGATCCTCGCTCCACTGATTCCAGCCCTGATCCTGCTGGCCACTCTTGGCATGAACTTTTGGGGTGCCTACCTGGTTGGATTTGTGGCTGGACAAGCCTTCTACATCTCACACATTGAATGGATAAGTCTCTATCTGGGCCCTGTTCCACTCTTGGCCCTGAGCACTTTGATGTCGTTGTATTTTGCTTTAGGTGTTGCAGTTACAGCTTGGCTATGGAAAAAACTCAAGCCAAAGGCTGCTCACTACTTTGGGTTTGCATTCATTGCAGCAGGAATTTGGACTACACGCGAGTACCTTGCGATCAATTTCCCCTATGGAGGGTTTCCTTGGTCAAGGCTTGCCATGACCCAGGCTTACGGACCATTGGCCAACTGGAGTTTCTGGGGAGGGCTAAGCCTGCTGAGTTTCGCAATAGCTCTTCTTGGCGCACTCATAGCAATGGTGATTTTTAGTCTCAAGGCAAAACGTGTCAACCGGATTCCTTATGCGATTGCAGCTGCCTGCATTGCCTTGATTCCAGTTGCAACGCCAACAACTTTGTTCAACCCTGCAGTTGGAAGCAAGGTCGTTGCGGCCGTGCAGGGCAATGCAAAAGCTGGACTCTTCGCCAACCACACTCCCGGGGCAATTTTGCAAAACCACCTGGACGCCTCTGAGTTGATCTTCGAATCTGAATTAGCTGACCAAGTTGAACTGGTGGTCTGGCCGGAGAATGCCTCAGATGTTGACCCGCTTCGAAGTGACGCTGCCCGGGCCAAGATAGAGGCTTTTTCGGATCGAATTGGCGCACCATTTACTTTCGGCACCATAACTAAGCGCGGCGATGAAACCTTCAACTCCACGCTGCTGTGGGAACCAGGTGTTGGGCCGGTTGACTATTACGACAAGAAGCGGCCAGTGCCATTTGCCGAGTATGTTCCGGACCGTGAGTTTTGGAGGATGCTGGCCCCAGACCTAATCGACCTAGTTCCCAGGGGTTATAGCTTTGGGGTTCGAGACGGGATTTTCGACACTAACGGGCTGGCCTCTGGGTCGCTTATTTGCTTCGAGATCGCCGTAGACGACATCCCACGAGGCCTGGCGCTCGAAGGAGCCCAGCTCATCCTTTCGCAGACCAATAATGCAGACTTTGGTTACTCAGACGAGACCTACCAGCAAGCGGCAATTGCGAAACTTAGGGCGATCGAGACTGGCAGAACAGTTGTCAATATCTCAACGGTAGGGTTGAGCGCAATTTTCCTACCAACAGGCGAAACCTTGGCTGAATTGCCCTGGTATGAGCCCGGTGCGATGGTTGAAAAAGTTCCGCTTCACTCCGGGTTGACCCCAGCGCTGGTGCTTGCCGGTTGGATTGATCTTCTAATCCTTGCGTTTACGCTGGGGTTTGTTGGGTTGCGGTGGTCCAGGCGATGAAGGTGCTGGTGATGATGCCCACCTATAACGAAGCCCAGGGGCTCAGCAACTCCGTGCAAAAACTGCTAAAGCACAACCCTGGGGTTGATGTTTTGATCATCGATGACAACTCACCGGATGGCACCGGAGAGATCGCGGACCAGCTCGCCTCAAAACCAAGAGTTCACGTTTTGCACCGGGCTCAGAAGCAGGGTCTTGGCAAGGCATATCTCGCTGGATACGAGTGGGGTCTCAGCCGAAACTACGACCGGCTAGTCCAAATGGATGCCGACGGTTCACATCGGCCGGAGGATCTGCCAGCGCTGCTAGCTGAGGGTAGTGACCTTGTGATTGGCTCGCGCTGGATGCGCGGGGGAGCGGTGGAGAATTGGCCCCGCTATCGAGAGTTGATTTCTAGATTCGGAAACTTTTACGCGGGTGCCGCAACAGGCATTGGTATTGGGGACCTGACCGCTGGCTTCCGCTCATACAGCACTCATGCACTCAGGCAGCTGAACCTCGGAAAACTTGAGGCACAAGGATATGGCTTTCAGATTGAAATGACTCGCAGGGCAGTGGCTGCCGGCCTAAGCATTTCAGAGGTGCCAATCAGGTTTGTTGAACGCGAAAACGGCAGATCAAAAATGACTTACTCAATCGTTTTTGAGGCTTTTTGGCTGTGCACCAAGTGGGGATTACAGCGTTTAGTTAAGCGCTGAGTCTTCCCGCAGCTCTTCTGGAGCGCATGTCAGCGAGCATCTCTTGCAAGAGCTCCTCTAATTCCTCGCGCGTGCGACGCTCAAGCACCATGTCGTAGTGAGTCCTAGGGGCTTCACTCTCGCCTGCAGTTAGGACAATGGGGGAGTCATCTTCGAGTCGGATAGCGATTTCTGGACAGCTCTTGCACTCCCAAGTTTCGGGTAGTTCTGCCGTAGCAGAAAACACCATGCCGAACTCGTGCCCTTCAGCGCAGCGGTAGGTCTTTCGTTGGCGAGCTGAAAGCTCGACGCCAGAATCAGACTCAAGAGATTGAGACCCAAGTCTCATTCCCCTCATAGTTTCAGCCAATTTAGCCCTCTCGTTATGGAGAACAACCAGCAAATGGGGAAAGTGAGTCCCAGTTTCCAGACTTCCCAGAGAACGCTCAGCTAAACAGGTCTACCCGGTCTGAAACAATGCCATCGGCACCAAGCGCAATCAGTCGCTGCATCTGCGCTGGATCGTTGACGGTCCAGAAGTGGACCTCTACTCCGTGACGCTTTGCGCGGCTGATGAACCCTTCAGTAGCAAAGCGAATCGGGCCTTGGGATGGCGGGATTTGAAACGCGTCAAGGTCTCTAACTATTGATCCAAAACCGACCCCGCCTAGGCTGTGACTTGCCCAGGCCATGATCACCTCGCGCATAGAGGCGCTAGTCGCCACCGGCCTAGAGAGCATGCTCAAGGCCTTTCTTCTTCTGGCCGAAGAGAAACTGGAAACCAACACTCGCTCGTGTGCCTGGAATGCCTCAATTTCCCTGACCGTTGGCTCAATCGCAGCGCTGGATTTGATGTCGAGATTTAGTCTGACTCCGAGCTGAAGGCCCTGAGCAAGAGAGGGGATTCGAGTTCCATTTAGCAGGCTGATTGCTGAGAGCTCTTCGAAACTGACGGCTGAAATCTTTTTATCGATGCCCGCAACTCGCCTGAGATCTTCGTCATGAAATAGAACCGCAATACCGTCTTTGGTGGCGTGAACATCTGATTCGATGTGTGATGCCCCGTGTGAGATGGCCTCCTGAAAGGCCTCGAGTGAATTTTCGTCAATGTCTCGGCGATGTTGACTTAGGCCACGATGGGCCAAAACGCGGGGAAGTGGCGCGTCAAAGTAGGCGGTTCTTGCCATGGATTCCCCTAGTCTGTGTGGATGGCCAAGTCTAATTTTGCTTTTCGCTTCGCGAAGCTAAATCTCGGCCTGTTTATCTATGGCATAGGCATCGCCATGATGGTTCATGCATCAATTGGCGTGGCTCCTTGGGATGTTTTGGCCCAGGGCATTTCTAAGCAGACCGGGATCAGCTTCGGGCAAGCAACAATTGCCGTGAGTGTGATGGTCCTGCTGAGCTGGATACCACTTCGCGTGAAGCCGGGCATAGGGTCAATTCTCAATGGCTTGCTGTTAGGCGTTTATGCAGATCTGATTCTGCCGACCATGCCCGCGCTGAACGGTTACCTACAGCAACTTGGGTTGTTCCTGCTCGGTTTACTCGTGATCTCTTTTGCCACTGGTATGTACATTTCCTGCGACATGGGAAAAGGTCCACGCGATGGCCTCAATACCGGTTTAGCCCAGAAACTCAAGCTGCCGTTCTGGCAAGCACAGAGCATCGTTGAGGTCGCAGTGGTCACCGTTGGATTTGCCATGGGCGGCCAGGTTCGCGAGGGAACGTTGATATTTGCCATCTCCATCGGATACCTGAACCAGCTGGGGCTGAGGCTATTCAAGCTGGTCGACAAGGGCGGAAGGTTGTGACAGCTCGCCACCGCCGTGCGGTTCGAGTTCTCCTGCGCTCAAAAAACGACCGCATCTTGCTGTTTCTATCCCACTTCGAGCCAGGCTCGGGGCTCGATCCGGCCTGGGTTTTTCCTGGCGGTGGCATGGAACCAGGCGAATCAGAGCTTGCTGCTGCAATCAGGGAACTCAAGGAAGAGACCGGCCGAGAATTCGCAGAGCCTGATCTTGGCGAAGTGCTCGCATCAATTCAGCACCAAATGCCAGACACTCGAGAGTTCGAAACCGGAGAAGCCCATTTCTTTGAACTTGTAATTCAAGATGAGTTTGAACCGGATTCGTCAGGCTGGACCAGTGATGAACATCGTGACAATGTCAGCCATCGGTGGTGGTCACTGGAGGAAATCATCACCGAGCAACCGTGGATAGAGCCATCGGGATCAATTGAGATTTTGCACGAACGCCTATCTGCCAACCCCAGCAGCCCTCGCCAAATCTAAGGACATAAAGCCGATAATAAACATTATGTCAAGTAATGTTTATTATGCGACTTCCCCGGATTGACTCGGTTCTGTTTAGAGCTGCTGTGTGACAGCAGACCACTGCACAAGCTTTTGCTTTGCAGCGCCGGATTCGATTGCCTCTTTGGAGCGCTTAATCGCAGTCTCCATTAGGTTCGGAAGATCCAATGTCGACCCCTTCGCAAGGTCGTAGGCAGCAATGCCTCCGGCGGCGTTTAAAACCACCACGTCAAAAACGGCCTTTGAGTTTTCAAACTGCTCACCTGCGAAAAGCTTTGATGCTACTTCGGCGTTGTTTTTGGCATCTCCTCCAAGCAGGGCCGCCTGGGAAACACGCTCGAGGCCATAGTCTCGAGCGTCAATTTCGGTGGCTAGGACCTCGCCGTTAGAAACCTGTAGAACCCTGTTGAGGTCCGTTGTGGAAAGCTCATCCAGGCCGTCATCTGAGCGAAACACAAGCGCAGTTCTCCCCCTGAGCGCGAGCTCTTGCGCCATTACTGGGGCAATTGACTGGTTTGCCACCCCCAGTGCGGTAGCGATTGGCTGCGCAGGGTTAGCTAGGGGTCCTAAGAAGTTAAATGTGGTTGGAACTCCCAATTGCTTGCGGACTGGGGCGACAAAACGCATTGCAGGGTGGAACACAGGCGCAAAAAAGAAGGTGATTCCCACTTCTCTGAAAACGTCCGCAACCTGCGCTGGCGCTAGATCTAGCCTGATGCCCAGCACCTCAAGCATCTCAGACGAGCCAGTTTTTCCCGAAGCCGAGCGGCTACCGTGCTTGAGAACAGGCACCCCCGCTGCTGCTGCAACAATTGATGCCATCGAAGAGATGTTGACGGTCCCGACCAGGTCTCCCCCGGTTCCAACAATGTCAACGGCATCAGAGCCGGTGTTTAGCAAAACGGCATTGTCCAGCATTACATCGACCAGACCGGCGAGCTCTTCAACAGTCTCGCCTTTCGAGCGCAATGCCATCATGAAGGCTCCGATTTGCCCCTCAGACGCATCTCCAGACATGACCTGGCGCATGGCCCATCCAGCCGCCTCACGATTGAGGTCCTCCCCTGCCAGCAGGGTGCTGAGAATTTGTGGCCAACTTAGGTTGTTCATTCGGCCGAGTTTAGTGTCAGGAATATGGAATATCAGCCCAAAAATTCGCGGAAATGCGCTCTTCGGGGGCTGATTCGGAAACATTCTGGGTTAGGCTTGAGGCATGTCTGCAACCACTTCAGCAGCCGCCCAGGCGGCAGTTATCAACAGGCCTAACGCAACCTCGGTAGGCACAATTGTCTGGCTTGGCTCCGAAGTTATGTTCTTCGCAGGTCTCTTCGCTATGTATTTCAGCCTCCGTGCTGGTGCTCCGGACCTCTGGGCGAATGATGCGCAGATTCACAACGTGCCATTTGCGCTTATCAACACTTTGATTCTGGTCGCCAGCTCATTTACCGCCCAGTTCGGCGTATTTGCAGCTGAGCGCATGCAGCCTCGTCGCACCGGCAACTCCCCCGCAAAGTGGGGAATGATCGAGTGGTTCTTCCTCACTTACGTGATGGGCGCGATCTTCGTGGCTGGTCAGGCCTGGGAGTACGCGATGCTGGTTTCCGAAGGCATCACCCTGAGCTCCAACTCTTACGGTTCAGCCTTTTACATCACCACAGGCTTCCACGCTCTGCACGTGGTTGGTGGGTTGATTGCCTTCCTATTGGTAATTGGGCGCGCTTACGCAGCAAAGAACTTCGGCCACCGCGAGGCAACGAGCGCGATTGTGGTCTCTTACTACTGGCACTTTGTAGATGTGGTGTGGATTGGCCTGTTCGTGGTCGTCTACATCTTGAAATAAATGGAGAAGCAGTTGAATAACGAAAAGCCGATGCGTCGGCGCCCTTGGGCTGCCGGTTTTGTCATTTTCCTAGGACTGATCCTGTCCGGAGGTGGCTACGCAGCAGCAACCAGCACAGTTGAAACCGAACTCTCGGGCCCAGAGCAAGTTGAAGAGGGACGCAAGCTATTCCTTGCTAACTGTGCAACTTGCCACGGCTCGAACGGTGAAGGCGCAATTGGCGGACCAAGCCTCATTGGCGTGGGTGCTGCATCCGTTGATTTCCAGGTTGGAACTGGCCGCATGCCAGGACAAGCCTCCGGCCCGCAGCTTCACAAGAAGCCAGTTCAGTTCACTGACGAGCAGATTGCTGCTATGGCGGCTTATGTAGCCTCACTAGCCCCTGGACCCGCAATTCCTGCGGAGGAGTATCTCAAGGGAGACGGTGACGTAGCCCACGGTGGAGAGCTATTCCGCATCAACTGCGCGATGTGCCACAACGCCGTTGGAGCTGCAGGAGCACTGACCGAGGGTAAGTGGGCCCCTGTTCTTGACGGAGTTTCCGAAAAGCACATTTACGAAGCGATGCTCACTGGTCCACAGAACATGCCAGTTTTCAATGATGCGAACCTCACTCCTGAGGACAAAAAGGACATCATTTCCTACCTGAAGTACGTGGAGAACAACCCGTCGGTTGGTGGCTTCGAGCTTGGATCAATCGGACCTGTTGCCGAGGGACTATTCGCCTGGATCTTCGGATTGGGCTTCATTATTGCAATCACCGTTTGGCTTGGCGCCAAGGCTAACTAGGAGTTAGAGCACATGAGCGAGATCGAAAAGGCCTACTCAGGCGGCTTGGCGACGAATGTTGAGCGTCCAATTTCAGATCCTGGAATTGAGCCACATCGCCTCCGCATGACCGACAAGGACGAGGGTGCGGCTAAGACCGCAGAGCGAGTAATCGCTTCCCTGTTCCTGCTTTCCATCGTTGGTGCAATCGTCGCAGTTTGGGGATTCTTTGCTTTCCCAATTACCGACGGTGACCTAGCAGCAACCCGCAATGGTGCCCTCTGGATGGGCATTGGAATGGCCCTTAGCCTCTTCGGTATCGGCTTTGGAGCTGTTCACTGGGCTAAATCCCTAATGCCAGATCACGAAGTTTCAGAAGAGCGCCACTTGGCACGCAGCAGCGACGAGGTGCGAGCTCAGGCGATTGAAATCATCAAGCTGGCTGACGGTGAATCCGGTTTCACTAGGCGCAAGCTCATTCGCAGGACCATGTACGGAGCATTGGCATTCTTCCCAATCCCTGCCGTAGTGATTTTTGGAGACCTTGGCCCCACGGTAGGTGACACGCTAAAGCGCACCATGTGGCGCGCTGGCACTCGCCTGACCAAGGACCCAACAGGAATCCCAATTAAGGCTGCCGATGTCACCATCGGATCCGTTTTCCACGTCATCCCAGAGGGCCTGAAGGATCTGGATCACGAGGTCAAGCTAAACGAAAAGGCCAAGGCCGCTGTTTTGCTTGTTCGCGTGAATCCTGAAGACCTCAAGGAAGATCCAGCAAAAGCATCTTGGAGTTACGACGGAATCGTCGCTTACTCGAAGATTTGTACCCACGTAGGCTGCCCAGTGGCTCTGTATGAGCAGCACACGCACCACTTGCTTTGCCCTTGCCACCAGTCGACCTTCGACCTGGCAGATCACTGCAAGGTGGTTTTTGGGCCAGCAGCACGCCCTCTCCCCCAGCTACCGATTGCGGTTGATGCTGAGGGTTACCTGGTCGCACAGAGCGACTTCCTTGAGCCGGTAGGCCCAACTTTCTGGGACATAAGGAACGACTAATAAATGACTAGCACCGCAACAGAGCAGAAAAAGGGTGGATTCCTAGCAGGAACAGCCAACTACATTGACGAGCGAGTTCCAGTTGGCTCAGTGCTGAAGAACTTCGGTCGCAAAGTGTTCCCAGATCACTGGAGCTTCATGCTCGGTGAGGTAGCGCTTTACAGCTTTGTGATTCTCGTGCTTTCTGGCACATTCCTAACCTTCTATTTCCAGCCATCCATGGCCGTAGTTCACTACGAGGGCTCCTACGCGCCGCTCAAGGGCGTTGAGATGTCGATTGCCTACGCTTCCAGCTTGGACATTAGCTTCGACATCCGCGGTGGTCTATTGATGCGACAGGTGCATCACTGGGCTGCCCTGCTGTTTGTTGCTGCGACTGGACTTCACATGCTTCGCGTGTTCTTCACGGGAGCGTTCCGTAAGCCACGTGAGCTCAACTGGCTGGTTGGATTCATGCTGTTCATTCTTGGAATGGCAGCGGGATTCACTGGCTACTCACTTCCAGATGACCTGCTTTCCGGAAACGGTCTTCGCATCATCGATGGAATGATCAAGGGAATCCCGTTCATCGGACCGTCCATCTCGGCCGGTTTGTTCGGTGGAGAGTTCCCGGGCACCGAGGTTGTGGCCCGTCTGTATAGCTTGCACATCATGATCGTGCCTGCCCTAATCATCGTGTTTGTCGGCCTTCACCTGATGATGGTCATTATTCACAAGCACACCCACTACTCAGGTCCTGGTCGTCGCGACGACAACGTCGTTGGCTACCCACTAATGCCTGTCTACGTAGCCAAGGCTGGTGGCTTCTTCTTCCTAGTCTTCGGCGTGATTATGGCAATCTCAGCCACGTTCACCATCAACCCAATCTGGAACTACGGTCCTTACGACCCATCGCCAGTGTCCGCCGGAACTCAGCCTGACTGGTACATCGGTTGGCTAGACGGTGCATTGCGACTAGCTCCAAGTAACTGGGATGTTGCGGTACTGGGTATCGTGCTTCCGTTCGGAGTCTTGGTTCCGCTCGTTGTTTCCCTGGTCTTCCTTGCCCTAGTTGCTGCGTATCCATTCCTTGAAGCATGGGTAACTGGCGACAAGCGCGAGCACCACGTCCTAGACCGCCCAAGAAACGCTCCTACCAGAACTGCAATTGGTGCTGCTGGAGTGACCTTCTACGCGGTTCTTTGGGCTGGAGCCTCCACAGACCTCATTGCCGTGAACTTCGAGATGTCATTGAACCAGGTCTTGGTCGCAATGCAGATCTTGCTGATCATCGGTCCGGTTATCGCGTACTGGGTGACCAAGCGCACTTGCCTTTCGCTTCAGCGCAAGGACCGCGAGATTGTGCTTCACGGCCGCGAGACCGGAAGAATTGTGCGACTCCCCCACGGTGAGTACGTTGAGCTGCACGAGCAGGTTGACAAGTACACACTCTGGAAGCTCGTTGACTTCAAGGACTACCAGCCGACACTCGCTCGTCCTGACAGCAATGGAAAGATCACCATCGCTGCCAGACTGCGCGCAAAGATCTCGAGCATCTACTTCGAGGACCGGAT
>ERZ1022724.226-NODE-226-length-12495-cov-16.516801_pt1 | contig 12495 bp, 9 predicted proteins | sample MGYA00521091_ERZ1022724 | MGnify/ENA primary metagenome ERZ1022724 (study PRJEB33162, sample SAMN09537610) | freshwater metagenome | isolation source: freshwater | place: Canada:Alberta | collected 2017-07 | study: EMG produced TPA metagenomics assembly of the... | reverse complement strand
TCACCGGGAAAGCAATTTCCAAGCAATCCTATTACTCCTTGATTGCGGTCTTTCATGACATGGGCTCCAGGATAGCGGCGGACGCCACGGCGGTGATCGCGGGTCTTAGTTGAATTGCAGCTTCCTGCGCCGCGTGTTGAAGTGCCGGCCAAGCGGCCTTGGCTTGGTCAAGCCGGCCATCGCGACAGGCTTGTTCGATGGATTCGGCCGCAGACTGAAGACCGGCGAGCGCGAAGATGGATGCTGTGCCGCGCAAGGAATGCGCATGCAGCTTGGCGTCATCCGAGTTGCGCAAATCGATAGCCATGCGGACCGCTTCCAGTTGTCGATCCAGATCCGTGAGGAAATCGGATGCGAGCGAAATGGCATCTTCCGGGGAGAGTTCATCCGCTAGTTGGCGCAATGCGATCATGGCGGGTGAAGGCGCTCTGGCTGGCAAGACGAATGACGGTGATCCGATATCACTGGTCTGCCGCAGCACGGCGCGCAGTTCCTCAAGACGGATCGGTTTTGATAGATAGTCATTCATTCCCGCCTTGATACACATGTCACGATCACCCGCAAGGGCATTGGCCGTTAGAGCGATGATCCTTACGGGTGGATTACCGGATTCCGCCTCCCACTTGCGAATCTGGCGAGTCGCCTCCAGTCCATCCATGCCGGGCATTTGCACATCCATGAGGATGACATCGTAGCGGGTCGCCTTGGTGGCAGTGAGTGCCTCGTAACCGTCCAACGCAACATCAGCACAGCAGCCTATTTGCCCAAGCGCAGCCAGGGCCAGCTTGCGATTGATGTGGTTGTCTTCCGCCAGCAGTAGTTGCAGGGGGCGTTCGCCCGCTTGCTGGAGCTTGGGCGCTAGACTCGTCTCAGCTTGCCGAAGATGACGACCGTGAGCCTGGGCAATCAGCGAATTGAACAGCGGCGAAACTTTCAGGGGTTTGAACAGATTGCCTGAAATCGCATCACCAAAACGTTCACGCACGGGAATCGCATCGCCCTGTTGGCAAAGCGTGAAGAGCGCTGTTCCCTGGCGGGCGAGCGAAGTGGCGAAGTTCACATCGGCCGGACCGGAGCAGCCAGAGTCCAGCAGCAGCACCTGCGGCTGCCAGTCGTGCAACAGGGTGGCCGTGTATGCGGGAGAGGGTGCGGAGCGCACATCCATGCCCCAGCGTTCCAGCAACTCGGTGATGACCTGGCGGGAAAACGAGTGAGTGTCCACGACCAACACGCGTCTGCCTAACAGATCAGGAAAAGGAATCGGCTCGACTGTCGCTTTCGGTTCATCGGCGACGGGCATGCTGATTTGAAATGAAAAAACAGAACCTTCCGCCTGGCGGCTACTGACCGAGATCGTCCCGCCCATAAGCTCCACCAGGCGCTTGGAAATGGCGAGACCCAAACCGCTGCCGCCGAAGCGACGGGAGGTTGAACTGTCTTCCTGATGGAACGCCTTGAAAAGTTGATCGATCTGGTTCGGTGCGATGCCGATACCCGAATCCGTGACTTTGAAATCCAGAAGAACCCGTCCTGGCTCCATCGGGCTTGCACTGACCTCCAGTTTCACCTCGCCGGATGGGGTGAACTTCACCGCGTTGCCCAGCAGGTTCACCAAAACCTGTCTCAAGCGTAGCGAATCACCGACGACCGATGACGGCACCTCCGCAGTGATGCGTGCCGCCAGATCGAGATGTTTTTCCGAAGCGGTGGTGGAGACTGTCTCAATCGCCTCCTCAATGCACGTTTCCAGGCTGAATGGCCTGGCCTCGACATCCATGTGACCGGATTCGATTTTGGAGAAATCCAAGACATCATTGATCACCCTGAGGAGCGACTCCGCGCTGTTGCTGATGGCCGTGACGAAGTCGTGCTGTTGTTCCGAAAGCTCGCTGTGCTGGAGGAGCTGGGCGAAGCCGACCACGCCGTTCATCGGAGTGCGGATTTCGTGGCTCATGGTCGCGAGGAAATCACTTTTCGCGCGGTTGGCGGCCTCGGCCACTTCCTTGGCGCGCAGCAGTTCGTCCCCAGCATTTTTGCGGACGATGAATTGCCCTACCTGATTGCAGATTCCATCGAGTGCTTGAAGCAGGATTTCATCCGGCTTTTCGATGTCGGGGCTGAAAAACTCCATCATGCCCTGGAAGACTCCGTTATTGAAAAGGGGCAACGCCAGTGCGGTGCGCAGGCCGCACGCCAAGGCCACCGGTGAACGCGGGAAATTCCTGTCCACCGTGACATCCGGCACCCACGCACTTTGGCCGCTTTGCCAAACCCTTCCCGGCAGGCCTTCTCCAAGCCGGAAGGTACGGCTACGGCTATCATCAAGAAAGACCGCACAATCGAGGAGAGGATCGTGCCATGCTTCGACGAAAACCAACTCATCACCCTCGGCGGAAGGTTTCCAGAAGCAACCCACAGACCAACCGAGACCATCACAGATTGTCTGCAGGATCTTGGCGCTTGCAAAATGCAGACTACTGCCACCTGCTAGAATTCTGGAAATCTCATGTTGGACGTTGCGGCGGCGTTCACCGAGAATCCGTTCGGTCACGTCCGTTTCCATCGCCATGAAATTCGTCAAGGTCCCCGCTTCATTCAGGATCGGCTGAACCTCCACGGAGATCCAATACTTACGTCCGCCTTTGTCATAGTTCAAAACATCACAGCGGAAGCCTTCACCCTTGCGAAGTCTCTCCCGCATCATCTGCGTGGTCTTGGGATCCGTGTCGGGGCCTTGCAGGAATGACCCCGGTGTTTTTCCGATGATCTCATCCAGCGTCCATCCCGTGAGCCTCACGAAGCCGTCGTTCACCCATTCGATGAATCCCTTTGCATCCGTGACAACGACCGCGTTATCCGTCCGTGCTGCGACCAAGGCGAGCTTCCTGGCCTCCGCCTCCTTTTCGCGAAGGCGGGCGCGCTGCGTCTTCAGCGTGCTGGCCAAGCGCTGCAAATCGTCGTTGACCATGCGCTGCGTCTGCACGACTTGCAGCAAGTCCATGGTCTGATCATGAATGGCGAAGTCGGTCAGCGTAAGCCCTAACCGCTCCACTTCGTCGGGTTCGGAAATCCAGGGTGCGGCCAGCATCAAAAAGCTATCGGACTTCTCCAAGGTCGCCACCTCCCCGCGGAGCACGAGGTTGCTACCGATGATCTCGAAGAGGAATAGCAAATCGGAGCTGGTCCGGAAGAATTCCGGAGTCATCGATCCGACCGGGCGGCGGAGTTTGAAGAGATCCGTGATCCGTGCTCCGGGTATGGCCTTGTTGCAAATTTTCCCGAGGCTTGGTCCCGTCGACCGGATGCGGAGGCTTGCATCCCATTCGATGAAAAACGGGAAGGCACGGCGAAGCAACCCTGGAGTCAACTCCGGGGAATCCAAATTTGCTTCGACAGGAGAACTCATGCAGTTGCGGGAGATTCCCAAGTGACAGCGAAGACATCGTGGTCCGCGCCCTGATCCTTGCGTTCCAGCACGGTGGAGGTGCAGGGGGTTTCGTAGAGCTTGCCGAGTCCTTGGATCAGGCCGGTCACGAAGGAGGTCAGACCGGGTCGATGACTGTAGTAGTGCAGGTGGAGACCGGCGTCCGTGACATTGGCACACTGGAAGCGCGGCGGCTCCAGATTCGGGTAGATCATCGCCACGCGGGTGTGGAAGTTGGGGATATTGACGAGAAACTCCTTCAAGGTAGCCCCGCCTGATTTCATCATCGGCCCGTAGCTCTTGGCAGCCGTTTTGAGCACCCAGTGCTCGCCGAATGCAACCAAGATGTCATCGGCAGCAGTTCCCAGAACTTCCGATGCCGCACCCACAAGGTCATAGGTCATCGAATCCGGATAGGCCTCGTTGCTGATGAATACGTCCACATCGACGCCGGCCTTGGATTTGATGAGTTCCCATTTGTCCTCCCCGAAATTCGAGACGACGAGTTCTTCGACAGCTTTGTTTACGAGTCCGTACATGATGGTTTGGATTGGAGTCTGCTTTCTGAGTGATCAGGTGTGGGTGATAGTATTCAAAAGATCGTAAATATCCACGTTTTAATGCGCTTGGATAGATTCATCCAGAAGATCGTGCGGGAAGCCTCTTGCCAGCCTCTTCCGTGAAAGCGGCAGCTGATCCCGTAGGCAAAAAGATCGAATACGACCCGCTCGGGTGGGGAGTCGGACGCGAGGGCTTCCGCCACGTTTCCCCGCCATCCGGTCCGGCCAGCGGCTCGTTCAACAGCCTTCAGCCGGCAAGCACTTGACCAGTAATGATCATATAATCGCCGGGACTCTCATCACAGATCGACCGGTTTTAGGGGAAGCATTCCCCTGAAAACGGGGACTGAAATCCGCTACTTTTTCTCGATCTTGATCTCGAAGAGTCGTGGCCAGTATTTTCCGGTGACGAGCAGATTGCCGGTCTTCGGGTCGTGGGCGATGCCGTTGAGGACTTCCGCGCGGTGGGGCTTGGGGAGTTGGTTGCGCAGGCCGGCGAGGTCGAGCCAGCCTGTGACTTGGCCGGTCTCAGGGGAGATGCGGGCGATTGTTTCGGTCATGTAGATGTTGGCGAAAATCTGTCCATCGATCCACTCAAGCTCGTTGAGGTTTTTGAGCGGTTGTTTTCCATCCATGACTTCGAGGGTGCGGACGGTGGAGAAGTCTCCGGGCTTGATGAAGCGCAGGGTGCTGGTGCCGTCGCTCATGATGAGTTGCTTGCCGTCGTGAGTGAGGCCCCAGCCTTCGCCGGGATAGGTGTGGGTGCGGATGGGCTTGAAGGTGTCCGGCTCGAAGACGTAGGCGGTGTTTTCCTTCCAGGTGAGGACGAACATTTCCTGGCCGAGGATGGAGAGGCCCTCGCCAAAGACGGTCTTGGCGAGCGGGCGCTTACGGAGGACATTTCCGGTGCCGGGATCGAGTTCACGAAGGGTGGATTGGCCGTATAGGCCGGTGCTTTCAAACAGGCGGCCTTCGCTGAGTTGGAGGCCTTGAGTGTAGGCGTCCGGCTCGTGGGCGCGGGTCGAGACGACCTGATAGTCCAGCTTCTCAGGCGCCTGCCGGCATGAGCTGAGGATGGCTACCGCAAGGGCGAGGATGGAGAACGGTTTCATCAGTTAGAGTTGTTTGAATTTTTCCCAGCATTCCAAAAAACCGGGGGCGAAGTCGGCGGGATGTCCGGCGATCCATGAGGTGATTTCAGCGATGGGAAACCACATCACGGCGTCCACTTCGGCAGAGGGGTAACGCAGGCTGCCATCGTAGCGGAGCTGATAGAGCTTCACATGCTCCCAGCCGGTGTTGACTCCCGGAGTGATCTTCGCGATCTCCTCGGGCCGGGTCTCGCTGATGATGCCCATTTCCTCCGCGAGCTCTCTAACAGCCGCGGCCTCGTAGGTTTCACCGGAGTCGAGATGACCCGAGACGCTGGAGTCCCAGAGGCCCGGGCACATGTCCTTGAGCAGGGAGCGTTTCTGGAGGAGGAGATCGCCGCGTTTGTTGAAAACAAAAACATGCACGGCCCGGTGCGTCAGCCGCTGGGCATGGACTTCCGCGCGGGTGGCGGTGCCGGTGACCTGATCATCGAGATCCACGACGTCGAAGATTTCACCCGCCTTTTGAGGGACGTCCTTGAGCGGGTGAGGATCATAGGCGCGGGTGAGATGGACCCACTGGGCGAGGGTGAGTTCTTCGCCGCGGACGGTGGTGGCGACGGTGAGTTCGGTGGTGATTTCCTCCCATGAGGGGCCGTCAGGGAGTTGTTTTTTGAGTTGTTTGCGGCGTTGGGCGAAGCCGCGGCGGATGAGTTCGTCGAAAAGCCGGTAGTCGAAGGTGGGCAATCCGCTGATTCGCGGGGTGAGCACGGCCACGCTGGAGTCGATCTTGGGCTGGGGGTAGAAGGCTTCCGGTGGCACGGTGCGCAGGGATTTCACCTCCCAATTGGCCTGGGTGCGGAGGGAAAGGATGCCGTAGTCTTTGGTGCCGGGCTTGGCTCCGAGGCGGTCGATGACTTCCTTTTGGAGCATGATCACGGCGCGCTCGAAGGGATGGGGCCGGCTGAGGAGGTTTTTGAGAATCGCTCCGCCGCAGGAGTAGGGAAGGTTGCCGAGGAATTTGAGCGGGCGGTGCTTGAAGAGTTGGCGGCCATCGAACTTCGCGCCGTCCGCATGATGCACTTCCACGCCGGGGTCGTTTTTAAAACGTTCCGCGAGGGCGGCGGCGAGGCGGGCGTCGAACTCGATGAGGATCAATTTCCTCACCTGCCCGAGGAGGTGCTCGCTGAGTGAGCCGGTGCCGGGGCCGACCTCGACGACGGCATCCTCAGGCGAGACTTCCAATTGGGACACGATCCAGCGTGCCATGTTCGGATCGATCAGGAAGTTCTGCCCAAGCTGCTTGCTTGGCAGAACGCCCGCGTGATCCAGTGTTTCTCGAATTTCCCGACCGGTCATGGGTTCGGTTCATGAGGCAAGCCGGGCTGACGTGCAACTCAAACGAGCATGAGACGGCGGCGGCGGCGAAAAATCAGCAGGCCGGTCAATGCAAAGAACGACGCCACGCCAGGCTCAGGGATGAGAGTGACGACGAGTGCGGAGTCAATCCCAGATTTATAGGACGAGACATCGGCAAGGATGCTCAGGTTCCCAAAGGCTGAGGTATTTCCTGCTTGCCCGACAAATCCTGAAACCGCAGAAAAAATGCCCGACAACATCCAGTTCGCGCCATTCCAATAAAATGCGCTGCCTCCTGAATCGCCTACCGAGCCTTGCGCTTCGAAGCTGCCGAGCCACCCGGAAGGCCCCGGCTGATCGAAGTCGGTCATGTAGCTTACGCTGTTCACTCCGCTGATGGAAATGGTCCCGGTTGGACCGGTGACCGTGGGCCCGACTTCGAAGGAGTTGAGAAATTCAGCTTCAATCACATTCGCCCCCCACCGTTTGATGTTGGGACCTGTCCAGTGATAACCCGTGCCGACGCCCGTCGAGGTGGCGTCCGAGCTGGTGGCGAGGACCGACGCATTTTCCGTCCGGTTTTGCCCGCGTCCGATCATGACCAAGACGGTTGAGGCGACAGGGGCGCTTGAAGAAATCTGGATCGCCGGCAAGGAGGGCACGGCGAGGTCAGCGCGCTTGTAGCGGACGAGGCGGAGATCTCCGCCCGGGAGCAGCCCGAAGCCGCCGGGGCCCTCAGGCTGGCGAAGATAGGTCTGTCCTTGGATGATCACGCTGCTGCCCTGGATGGCATCGCTGGCGATGTGACGGGCCGTCAAAACCCAGACATCCCGCGTTGCGGGATTGTAGCCGATGTAGAGCCCGGTGGAGCCTGCATACTCGATGACGTTGTCATACATCGGGAATGGCACGCCTGCCGCCGCTTCAAGCTGGGCCTGGGTGGTATTGTTCACGGTGTTTCCGCCACCATTCGCCCCGGCGACGATCACTCCGCGTGCGGGGAATGGGCCTAGAACCATGAAAACAAGCGTAACGAAGATGGATTTTTTCATACACAGGTGCGGGTAATCAGGTTCCTAGGGGAAGAATTAAGATGCCGCAAGTTCATTCCAACGGTTGACGGTTCATTCATGATGGGCTCCCATCCGCCATGGCCGAGCCGAAACCGAAGAAATCCCTTTCCTCCCACCGCTGGGTGCTCAGCTACCTGATGCAAGAAAAGGCGGTTTTCCTCCCCTCTCTTGCCGCTCTTTTTTTCACCGCCATCCTGTCGCTGGCCTTCCCTTATTACCTGAAAGAGCTCATCGGAAACCCTGCGGATGCCCTGATGAGCGGGGTGGATCCCGCGCAGGTCTTGGAAAAATCCAATCACGTCGTGCTCATGCTCATCAGCGTGCTGGCAGTGCAATCGGTGATCGCGTTTTTCCGGGTGCAGGGATTCATCCGCTCCGGCGAGGCTGCCTTGAACCACCTCCGGCGCGACATCTTCGCCCACTTGGTGAAGCTTCCCATCCGTTTCTACCAAGAGCAACGGTCCGGAGCCCTCAGCAATCGCGTCTCTGCGGATCTCGGCATCGTCAGAGACACCCTCCTCAACGCCGTGCCCCAAGCGGTGCGTCATACGGTGATCCTCATCGGCGGCCTGATTTTCATATTCATCTCCTCGTGGAAACTCTCACTCATCATGCTGGGCAGCGTGCCGGTCGTGGTGCTGGCGATCGCGTTTTTCGGGCGTAAAGTCCGGGGATTCTCGCGCGATGCGCAGGATTCGCTTGCCGAGGCAGGCACGGTGATCGAGGAGACCACGCAGGCGATTGCGGACGTCAAGGCCTTCGGGAATGAAGCCTTCGAGGCAGGTCGCTATGACCGTGCGCTCGATTCGTTTTTCAAGGTCACGCTGCGCGGTGCTCGTCATCGGGCGGCCTTCCTTTCATTCATCATCTTCGCGCTGTTCGGCACCATTGCCTTTGTCACCTGGTATGGCTCACGGATGTATGCCAATGGGGAAATCGGCTGGACCAACTTCGCTGCCTTCATCCTGTTTTCCATCTTCGTCGGTGCCTCCTTGGGCTCATTTCCGGAAATCATTTCCCAATTCCAACAAACGGCCGGGGCCACGGATCGACTGCGCGAAATCCTCGACACCCCGACGGAGCGGACCAGCGGCGCGATGGATGTTCTTCTCCAGGGCTCGCTCGCATTCAAGCGGGTGAACTTCCACTACCCATCCCGGCCGGACGTGCAGGTCCTCCATGACATCGATTTCCAAGTCAGCCCCGGGCAGCGCATTGCATTGGTTGGGCCATCCGGTGCCGGCAAATCCACGATCTTCTCGCTGGTCCTCGGTTTCCACCACCCCGAGTCCGGGCGGATTCTTTTTGATGATGTGGACGCGGCAGGCATCGGTCTTGCCTGCATGCGTGCGCAAATGGCGATCGTCCCACAGGAGGTCCTTCTTTTCGGCGGGACCATCCTGGAAAACATCGAATACGGAAATCCCGGGGCAAGCCGCGAAGACATCGCCCGCATCGCCGAAATGGCAAACGCCCACGAGTTCATCAGCGCCCTGCCCGAAGGCTACGACACCATCGTCGGCCCGCGCGGTACCAAGCTGTCCGGTGGCCAGAGGCAACGCATCGCGATCGCCCGCGCGATTCTCGCCAACCCGCGGATCCTTCTACTGGACGAAGCCACCTCCGCTCTTGATTCCGAAAGCGAGCGCCAGGTGAACGAAGCTCTGGAACGTCTCATGCACGGGCGCACCAGCCTCGTCATCGCCCACCGCCTGTCAACCGTCAGATATGCCGACAAGATCCTCGTCTTCAATCACGGAAGAATCGTGGAAAGCGGCACTCACGAGGAACTCCTCACCAAAGACGGAACGTACAAACTGCTCGTCGAAACCCAACTCGTCTGAGACCCGGTTTCCAGGCGTCATCCCAGAGGCAGCGATCCCATCTATCTGACTTGCATCGGCAGTATGCTCGTGTATTTATTGGTGAAATATGGCGAGCATTCATCTTCCCGACCGTTGCGGTGTCATGCTGCTGCCTGACTGCACTCTCTTTCCTCACGGAGGCCTGCCCCTGTTCATCTTCGAACCCCGCTACCGCAAGATGCTTGAAGACGCCATCGAAGGGGATTGTTTTTTCGCGGTTGGAAGACTGTTAGGGGATGAACAAGGAGACCCGGCAACCTTCGTTTCGCCCGTGGGCACCATCGGACTGGTCAGGGCATCCCGAGAACAAAAGGACGGCACCTCCCAGCTCCTCGTTCATGGAGTGATGCGCGTGCGCTTCACCGATTGGCATGACGACCGGGATTACCCGTATGCGAGCATCGAGCCCTTGATCTCGGTGTTTGAACCGGAAAATCAAGCCGCTGGTGCGATGAAAACCCTGCGTGGCGCGGTGGAAGACGCCATTCGCAACCTCCCCGCCGAAGTCCAGGAAGGAGTGTTGGCCCTGCTGGACCGCGCCGACGAACCCGCGCTCATGACAGACATCATTTCACAGCAGTTCATCCACGAGCCAGATCTCCGCCAAAGACTGCTGGAAACCGCCTCCGTCGGCAGCAGAGTGTCCATCCTGTGCGACTACCTGCACCGGGCAAGTCATGGAGCGGAGGATTGAAACCCTCCCCATGCTTCCCCGGATCACATCGAGTTGAGCCAATCCCGGAACACGGCCTTATCCGCGGGCAGTAGCGTGGCGACTTTTTCCTGACGCGCCAGGACCGCCAAGCGCTCGGGAATCTCCACACAATGCGCGCCGAGTTCCGCTTCCATCACGTCCAAAAACTTCGCCGGATGTGCCGTCTCTAGCGTCACCGTGGCAGAGCCCGGATGCGCCGTCCGCCACTTCTGCGCGGCCAACCAACCGACCGCCCCATGCGGATCAATTTCATAATCATAAAGCGACTTCACCGTGCGGATCGCCGCCCGCGTCTGATCATCGCTGAAGGCCATGCCCGACACCCGCTCCTTCATCGCTTCCCAGGAACCGCCAAACAGCGCCTGCATCCGCACGAAATTCGAGGGGGCCCCTACGTCCATCGCATTGGAAATCGTTGGAACACTCGGCCGGGTCGTGTATTGCCCGACTCGCAGATACTCAGGAACCACATCGTTCATGTTCGTCGCCGCCACAAACTGATCCACAGGCAGCCCAAGCTGCATCGCTAACAAACCCGCTGTGAGGTTTCCGAAGTTACCCGATGGAATCACAAACGTCGGCTTCACGCCTTCCGGCAACTGCCGCGCCGCATGAATGTAATAAAAACTCTGCGGCACCAACCGCGCCAGATTGATCGAGTTCGCCGATGTCAGATTCAGCCGTTCTGATAGATCCCGATCCAGAAAAGCCGATTTCACCAACGCCTGGCAATCATCGAACGAACCCTGGATCTCCAAGGCCGTGATGTTCCCGCCCAGTGCCGTAAGCTGCTTTTCCTGAAGCGCGGAAACCTTCCCCTGCGGATAGAGAATCACCACCCGCGTCCCCGGCAGGTTGTGAAAGGCGGAGGCCACGGCACCTCCCGTATCGCCGGAAGTCGCCACCAACACCGTCAATTCACGATCATCCGCACGAGTCAGCCACGCCATCAAGCGAGCCATGAAACGCGCACCGAAGTCCTTGAAAGCAAGCGTAGGTCCGTGAAAAAGCTCAAGAATATGATCCCCTGGCGCCAAGGTGACCAACGGCGCATCGAATGAAACCGTCCCCTCCACAATGTCAACCAACGCCTGAGGCGGCACATCTTCACCAAAAAACGCATCCGCCACCGCGATGCCAATCTCAGGGAAGGTCAGCTCGCGCCAAATCTCCCAAAAAGGGCCGCTCAAGGTCGGCAACACATCGGGCATGTAGAGCCCGTTGTCAGGAGGCAGGGACCGCAGGATCGCTTCCTTGAGATCAACGCGGTGGGATGGAGTGGTGGTGGAGTGGTAAAGCACGGCAGGACAAGCACAAGATAAGTGGACCCATGCACGGGATGCAAGTCATCAAAGGTGGAATCAACCCTCAAGCAACGTCGTCCGGGTGAACAATGAAATGACATGAATCCCCCGCGCCTCGATCGCCTGGCGCCCACCCTCTTCACGATCCACCAACACCAACGCAAACGCGACCTTCCCACCCTCGCGCTCAATGGCATCGATCGCCTTCAGCGTGGACCCACCCGTCGTGATCACATCATCCACCACCACCACCGTATCTCCGGATTTGAAATTCCCCTCGATCTGCTTGCCCGCACCATGCCCTTTGGGCTCCTTGCGCACGGTGAACACCTGCAACGCCTCCTCAGGATGCGTTCCCGCAGATGCCATCCCCACCGCCAAGGAAATGGGGTCCGCCCCCAAGGTCATCCCACCAATCGCATCGATTTTTAATGATTCGGAATGAATTTTTGACCTCACCGCATGCCAACCAAGATCGCCAATCAGAAGCGCGCCGAAAGGATCCAAGGCCGTCACCCGGCAGTCAATGTAGAGATCGCTTTGTTTTCCCGAAGCCAGCGTGAAGCTGCCCGTGCGGACGGATTTCTGAAGCAACAGTTTTTTGAGGTCGGTGGCGGTCTTGAGCATGGCCGGATCATGACGCGAACCAAGAATTTCTGGAAAGCGGAAAAGCAGGAATTCACCGGATCTCTCCCAGCTGCCCCCCTCTTCTCCCCCAGAACATGCCACAAAACGCTTGGCAAAACACCCTGACAAACTCACTTTTTACTCGCAGATTGGTCAAATGATCGCCATTCCTCACCCGCTCCCAAAGTCCGTCCCACCATGCGCACCCTCTTGATCATCCTCTGCCTCGGCAGCCTGACCTTCGCCCTTGAGTCGCGCTCGTGGACCGACAAACAGGGCCGGAAAATCGTGGCCACCCTCCTCAACGCCGACACCCAGTCCGTCGTATTGAAGCTGGCTGACGGGCGGGAAATCCCATTCCCGATCGCCAAGCTTTCCCCCGAGGATACCAAATACATCGAGGAAAACCGCAAAAACATCGCCCCTCCTGGAACCAAGCCCACCCCTGTCTCTTATACACATCTCCGAGCCCACGAG
>ERZ1022724.225-NODE-225-length-12541-cov-12.218885_pt1 | contig 12541 bp, 11 predicted proteins | sample MGYA00521091_ERZ1022724 | MGnify/ENA primary metagenome ERZ1022724 (study PRJEB33162, sample SAMN09537610) | freshwater metagenome | isolation source: freshwater | place: Canada:Alberta | collected 2017-07 | study: EMG produced TPA metagenomics assembly of the... | reverse complement strand
GTGAATGTCACCCCAAGCGCGGCGGCCATTCCGTAACCGCCGTCATTCGTCGCACTGCCCCCCAAACCCAGAATGATCCGCTCGGCGCGGTGCTCGGTCACCGCATGGACCATCTGCATGCCCACGCCCCGCGTCGTCGCATGGCGTGGTTCACGCTCGTCCGGCTTGATCCGCCACAGGCCGGCGGTCTCCGCCATTTCGAGAATCGCCACAGGTCCAGCAGGTGTCTGCACCAGCACATAGCGGCTCTCGATCGCCCGACCCACGGCATCCACGGCGGGGCAACTGATCCATTCTCCCCGCAGCGGCGAAATCAAAGCCTCCATGAAGCCCTCGCCCCCGTCGGCAATCGGGCAAAGGTCCAGTTCCGCCTCCGGATCAGCCTGGCGGACACCCGCCGCGATGGCCGCCGCGGCAGCTGGGGCGGAAAGGGAACCCTTGAACTTGTCCGGGGCGATCAGATAGCGGCGGGGCATTCCTCAAATACGGCAAGCTCCCATAAACATGTCGATTGAAATCCCGCCTACATCCACACCCGTGAGCGCCTGCTCACAACGTCGTCGAGGGGAGGATCTCTCGGGTGGCCTGGGCCGTCTAGGTTGTTAGAATAATTCCCATCAGAAAATCCCGAGCCTCGTGCTGAGCTGATGGCGCACATCAGCCTTGAAGCGATCGATGAAACCGCAGACGTAGTCAACGATGTCGCGCGATTCATCCGCAACGAGCGGGGTGAGATCCAGACCGAAGGCGAGCTGGGTGGCCGCGTCCGTGGCGTGGGAATTGAAAAACGTCGAGTTGGCGGCGCGGCGGCCTTGAATGGCAAGGTCATAGCGCTTCCCTCCCGCGATCTGGGAGTCGAACACCCCGTTGAGCGCGGCTGCGAGGTGCTCGCGACCGCTGACGTCCATCAGCACCTTCTCATCATCCGCGAGCCAGTCCAGATCGCGCCACATTTCACAGCCGATCACCTGTTTCGGCCGGTCCGCAGGCGGCATCTCCCGCATCGCCTGCAAGGCCGCGATGCTGACCGCCAGATGGGTGTCGTGTTTATCGGCGAGGTTGTGGGTGTAAACCACCTCAGGCCGGGTGGCGGTGAGAATTTCCAACAAGTCATGTTTCAAGGCCGGATTGGCGGCGCTTTTCACCACACTGCTCGCATGGCCCAGCTGAAACATCACGGAGTAAGCTCCGATGACAGCTGCGGCGTTCTGTTCCTGATGCCTGACAGACATCATGCGCTCGTCGGAGAAATCCGCGTAGACACCGGTGCGCGAACTGCCGGCTCCATCAGTGCAGGTGACGCCACCGAACCAAAGGTCCTCGCGAGCAAAGCAGGTCAGGATGCCATGGAAGGCCATGAATTCCAGATCGTCCTGATGGGCGCCGATTCCCAGATGAGTCACGCGCTTCAGCGCAACGGCGACATCCGCGCCGTCAGGCACGAACAGCTTGTTCGACAAATGCATTGTTTTCATCCTGGTGACCTTTGGTGCGCGCGCCCGAACTTGCCTCCGGCTGACAGCCCGGGCAACCCATAATCCACTAGGAACATCTCCCCCACGGTTCCGCCCAGCATGAAGCCCTCCGCGGGATCCGCCAGAGCGTGAGCCCGCCATCGCCGCAGGACACGCGGTGTGGATCCCGATGCCTGCATTTGGAAATCATGGATTACATCGGCTTAAAGCGGCGCAGCGTCACTCGAAGTTGAGATTCTTTGCGCGTAGATCCGGTGCCCAGAGTGGGTTCCGTGATTCACGGTTGCAGGCGCTGCTCGACCCAAGCGGCCACTTCCGCGAAGCTCCCACCACCGACCTCGCGACCCAGCCCAAGCGTGAGCACCGGCACCTGTTCCCGCGTATGATCCGTGCCGGGGTGGTAGGGATCGTTGCCATGATCGGCTGTTAGAACCAACAGATCGTCCGGACGCACGTTCCCGATGAAACCACCCAACCACTCGTCGAACTCCTGCAAACAGCCTGCATATCCCGCAGGATCACGCCGGTGGCCATAGAGCGAATCGAAATCCACAAGATTTGCCAGGATGAAATGGTCATCGTCACGGGGAGCTTCCCACAAGCGCCCGATCACCGCCATGCCCTCCGCGTTCGACTGGGTGGGATGGGATTCGGAGATTCCTGACCCGGCGAAGATATCTGAAATTTTCCCCACCCCGATGGTGGCGACCCCCGCCGCTTGCAAGCGGTTCAAAACCGTCTCTCCGGGCAGCAACGAGTAGTCATGACGATTTCCCGTGCGTTTAAACGTGGCCGCGGAACCGCCGAGAAAAGGTCGTGCGATGACCCGCCCGACCCGCATCCCCCGCTCATCTAACAAAGCACGGGCTGTTTGGCAAAGTGCCCACAAGCGCTCAAGGCCAAACATCGTCTCATGCGCCGCGATTTGGAGCACGCTGTCGGCACTGGTATAGAGAATCGGCTTGCCCGATTGCAGGTGGACTTCCCCGAGTCGCGCGAGGATTTCAGTTCCAGAAGCCGCAACGTTGCCAATGAACTCCACCCCAGCTCGTTTTTCCAACTCGGCGACGAACTCAAGGGGAAATGATTCAAAAGTCGCAAAGCCCTCAGCGAGGGCACAACCCATCAGCTCCCAATGGCCCGTCGTCGTATCCTTGCCGGCCGAAGTCTCCGTGAGGCGTCCAAATGAAGCCGCTGGATGCAGGGGAACCTTCCGGTCCAGATCCAGCACCTCGCCGAGCCCCAAACGCTCAAGATTCGGCAATGAAAACCCCGGAATCCGCTCATACAGGTGACCCAGCGTGTTCGCTCCACGATCCCCGTAGCTCTCCGCATCCGGCGCATTCCCACACCCCACTGAATCCATCACGATGCACAATACCCGCTTCATCGACCGATGGTATGAAACGGCGGGACATCGCGCACGCGTGAAATTTGGGATTTTCCTCAGCCGCGATTGGTGAATCTTGAGACTTGGCAAGTAGCGGCGGGCATTCGAATGTGAGGGATGTTCAGCGCTAGCCAACTCACCCCGGAGCAAAAAGATGCCCTCAAAAAATGGGCCGCCGAGGGAGCGACCATGTCAGACCTTCAGCGGCATCTCAAAGAAGACTTCGGCCACACCATCACTTACATGGATACCCGATTCCTCATTCTGGACCTCGGGATCGAGTTGATCGAGGAGCCCAAGGTGGAGCCGAAAAAAGAGGAAAAACCAGCACCCGTGCCGACCGGCGTCGTGACGACCACCATGGACGCCCTCACCCTGCCCGGAGCCCTCGTCAGCGGTAAGGTCACTTTCAGCGATGGCGAAACCGCCGTCTGGATGCTCGATCAAACAGGCCGCCCAGGGCTCGATCCGGATACCGAGGGCTACCGTCCGTCGGCCGAGGACATCAAGGAGTTTCAAATCCAGCTCCGCGATTTGATCCAGAAAAGCGGTTTGTGAGCCTTTGAAAATCGAATGGCTGCGAACTGCTACCGACATCCGCGGCGGTCGGCGGTTTTAGTTCCGTGGCAGATGGCACGACCCGTAAAACGATGCTCCACCCGGCAAAGCTGCATCCGCAGACTTCTCCTGGCTTGCCAATGCGTGGCGATTCTCGCCGTGGCGGCTTGCAAACCGAGTGGCACCCCGAGTGGCACCACCGATCCAAGCCCGGAAAAACCGCAGGTGCTTGCGTCTCAACTCGCGGCCGCCCGCACTGCCGCCGCAGCGGCGAAACTCGCGGATCAACGGGCCGATGAGGCGCTTTCCCTGCTCGTCTCCGCACTTAGGGCGGATCCCCACGCCCATGAAGCGCGATCACTCGCCGGGACGATTCTCGGACAGACCGCTTGGAACTTCCCCACACTGACGAGCATCCATCCCGGGCCGATCGAGCACATCGATTTCGCTCCGCCGTCGTCACTCTGGGTGAGCCTCGGCCCAGCGCACAACACCACCGTCCGATGGAATTTGGAAAACTTGGAAATCGAGGGCGTTCTATTCCCCCGCACGGATTGCAAGACGCGCAGTCTGGTCTTTGACCGGAGGCATCGCTTCGTCGTCATCGAGCGCGGTGAGGTGTGCCTGCTCTGCGACGCCCGCACCCTCAAACCCATCCGCGACCTGGGGAAACTGCCGCCTGATCTGACACCGGCCGCGGTGATCGTCTTCTCGGAGGACGGCTTGCTGTTAGGCCACCCCGCGCATGCCTCTGCGGAAGATCGCTCGATCATCTGGCACCTGCGGGACTCCAGCACCGGTCAGATCATCCGCAGCTCGGAGCCGGACCATCTAACAGCCCCTCGCCCGCTCGCGGCGCACCTGGACCGCCAGCACTTGCAGGTGCTGCTTGAAAACGGGACCTTGCTCGAAGTCCCGGTGTCGCCCGTGGAACCCATCACCTCCACACCGCTCGATGAACCGGTCAAGCTACTGCACGCGCAGTTTTCGTTAGACGGAAAATCCGTTCTCACCGTCAAGGATCAGGGCGCCCATCAAGCACCGGTCCGCTCGATCTCGTCCACCGGAGACGCGGACGATGGTTCTTTGAAAATCGATGCCCTCACCGCGCGATTCCCATGGAGCCAACACCCGAACCTCTGGAACTCGTTGATGCGTGAACCCGCTCAGGATTCGATCTCGGTAGATCAAGGCACTCTGAGATTCGCCACGGCCACACACGCACCCATCCTCACGCCCCGGCCGCTCCGTGCCATTTCCCTCAGCCAAAGCGCTGCCGTGAGCGGCCAGGACGATGGCACGCTTACCATCCATTCGTTCCTGCCACTGCCTCGGAAGATCGCTGAAAACAGCCAGCAACCCAGCATCTCCGCGCCTGCGGTGGCGGCACTCGACAAGCTCGCACAAGCACTCACGGCGCTCCGCTTCGACGAGACAAGCACTGCCTTTCATCCGCTTTCACCCACGGCCCGGCGGGAGGCTGCCGAGCACTGCGACCTCGGCCAGATCCAAGCGCTGTTCCCGCAGTGGGATTTCTCAAAGGTCCTTGAGAAGCTTCGTGAAATTCCATCAAAATCCGCCGGACCACACACCTTCAATCCATTGTTAGAGCGGCTGGCACAAGCCGCCCCCGTCGCCGAGCAGCCTGCGGAGTTCGCCGCTTGGGAAGCGATCTTCCGCAAGGGGGATGCGGCAGCAGTGCTCACCACGATCCAGGCGGCGGGAAAAAGCGGACACGCCGCCGCCACGGTCCTCGCGCTCGCGTTGAAGTCGGAGAACCCCGCTTGGATCGAGGCTTGCCTGAAACAAGCGGAAAACCTGCCTCCGCTGCTCCGCCAAATCTGCGTCTCCCGGATCGCATGGCTGCAAGGACGCAAGGCCGACGCCTTGTCCGCATGGCCGGAAATCTTCCCCGAACTCGCCAGCATCCGCTTGCGCGAAGACTGGCAGGGCTGGGAGCAGGTCGATTTCCAACCCGCGCTCGACAACATCCGCGAGTGCGTGCGCGGCGAGCTCGACGCCATCGCCGCCCCCAAAAACTCCACCCCGGAACAGCGCCGCGCCATCGCCGCACGCTTGCTCGATCGGGCGACCTTGACCGCCGTGGGCCCGCGCCGCTTTTCCGATGCCTGCCTCAAGGCCGCTCTCGCATTTTCCTCCTTCAAAGAGGAAACACAAACGACCTTCCAGCTTGCCAGCCTCGCCCGCAACATGGGTGCGCCGCCGGAACCTTGCCTGCGCGCTGAAGCCCTCGCCCTCACGGCCAGCGGCGACTCCATCAACGCCCAGCCCCGCTGGATCGAGCTGATCACCGAGCACCCGGTGACCACGCACCTCCCGGGCGACTATGCCGAGGCGGCCTACACCGCCTTCGAAAACTCGGATCCAAGGCAGGCAATGGAAATCCTCACCACCGGGATGCATCGTTTCCCAAACGACGGCAATTTCGCCCTTCGCGCCGGTTGGGTAGCCTTGCTCACCGGGAACTCGGAGCGCGCCTACCGGTTTTTACGCGAAGGCCAGCGCATCGGATTCCCCCCTGAAAAACAGGAAAACGGCACCGCACTGCTGACCATCGCCGCAACCCTGACCGGGGCGACCGATGACGCGGCGGTTTATTTCCAGGATCTGCTGAGAATTGACCAGGCCTGGGCCGACCCCGCGACCCTGCAGACGCTTGATTGGCCGGAGGAACTCAAGTCCGTGCTCCGACAGTTCACGCAAGGTCCTTGACCTGCACCTGCGCCCACCAGTCCTTGAAGCTGTTGATGAACACCTGGTGATCCGGATCGTCCTGATAGGCATCGTGGTCCTGGATGTCGTGAAACTGCATGGTGATCGCGTAGTCCCATGACTGGTCGATCACCGGACGCGCCACCACCGCAGCGGGAACCGCCCAGCGACCACCCGCAACGAGCTTGATCTCAAAAAGCGAGGTCAACCCTTGCTCGAAAATCGCACGATCCACCGGATTCTTGAACTCCTCCTTCAACCAGAAATAAACATGATGATCCATGGACATTCGCGTACGGCGCGGAGAGAGCTTGTGCAAGCGCATTCACATCCCACCCTCGCAGGCGAACGCCTCAGGAAGCCCCCGGAGCCGGAAGAATTCCTTGCAGGACTTCAAAGAACCCGACAGCCTGCGGCGTCAGGAACCCTTGATTTTTTTTTATGACCCGTTCTTCCATCCTCAATCGACAAACCGCGCTTGCGGCCCTCATTTTGTCCACAAGCACCCTGGTCAGCCATGGCCAGCAAGACATGAGCAAACCCGTCATCACCACGGAGACCAAGGTCGGCCCCGACGGAAAAGACGTGCTCTACATGTACATCGACGGCATCAAGGTGCACGAAACGGATGTCTCCAAGCAACCACTCCCACCGGTCGTCACTCCGGGACCAGCCGGAGTCTTGGGCGCCGCCCCGTCGGATGCGGTTGTTCTTTTTGACGGCACCGAGAAGTCGATTGCGGAAAACTGGACAGACACCCAAGGACAGCCGACCCAGTGGAAAATGGTCGGAGGAGCCTTGGAATCGGTCAAAAAAGCCGGTTACATCCAGACCAAACAATCATTCGGCTCCTGCCAAGTCCACATCGAGTGGGCGTCCCCGGCCAATGTCGAGGGCGACGGTCAAGGACGCGGCAACAGCGGAGTCTTCCTCATGGGCACCTATGAAGTCCAGGTGCTCGATAGCTTCCAAAATGTCACCTACGCCGACGGTCAGGCCGGCGCGCTCTACGGGCGCAAGCCTCCCCTGGTCAACGTCTGCCGCAAGCCCGGCGAGTGGCAGACCTACGACATCATTTTCCACCGCCCCCTGTTTGATGCCGCTGGCAAGGTCACCAGGCGAGCCACGTTTACGATTCTGCACAACGGCGTGCTGATCCAGGATCATGTCGCGCTGAGCGGCGGCACCGGCTGGATGGGTCCTCACGCGGCTTCCGAATACAAGCCCCATCCCGACAAGGCCCCCTTCGCCATGCAGGACCACGGCAATCCCGTGCGCTTCCGAAACATCTGGATCCGCGAGCTTAAGGACTGATCCGAGCATCTTGAGACTTGCGCGGGAGTCCCCGGGGCTCCATGGATGGGCATGGACCGTTCGTTTTTAATTGCCTCCTCCCTCTTCGCCCTCGTCGGCGCGGCTTGGGGCATGTGGGCGGTCCATCAGGGAAAACGCAGCCCGTGGACGGTCGCCTGGATCCTCGGGGCCTTCCTTTGCCAGATCGGCTTCCTCTCCGTGCGCGGGCAGTCACGCGCGGCCTGCCCTCTCCATGACGCGGGTGAAATCCTCACCTTCCTCGCCTGGTCGCTCACTCTATTCTATCTGCTCGTGGGGCCGGCTTACCGCATCTCCTTACTGGGAGTCTTCACCGCTCCGGTGGTGGTCACCTTCCAAGGACTCGCCCTGCTTCCCGGAGTCCTCACGCAACCCCCCCAACCCATCGCCGGTGGCAACGCATGGCACGAGACCCACTCGGCGATGTCGGTGCTCGCCTACGGCGCCCTCGCCCTCGCGGCGGTCGCCGGTGTCATGTTCCTCGTGCTGGACCGCCAACTCAAGGAACACCATCTGAAAAGCGGACTCTTCCGCAACCTGCCTCCCGTCAGGGAATTGCTCACTTCTCTTCTCCGCCTGCTCTGGCTCGGCGGAATCCTCCTCACCGTCGGAATCATCGCTGGATTTCTCATGCCACACACCGCCTCGGCCTGGGCACACCTGATCGCTGCTGTCGCGGTATGGATCGCTTACGTCGTCCTGCTCACAGTCAAGCAGGTCCGAGGCCTGACCGGGCGGCGCTTGTCGCTCGCGGCAGTCCTTCTCTTCGCCCTGTCCCTCGCGGTTTTTGCTTTCGTCTGATGGAACTCTTCTGCCTAGGCCTGAACCACCGCACCGCCCCCGTGGAAGTGCGGGAAAAATTTGCCGTGGGTAACACCCAACTCGGTCAGACCGCACACGAAATGGTCCGCCTCGCCGAGGCTTCAGAAGCGGTCGTCATCTCCACCTGCAACCGCACCGAGTTCTACTTCGCCGCCGAAAACGCGGAAATCGCCTTCCAACTCATCGAATCCCGGCTCTCCGAAAAAACCCAACTCGACCCTGAAATCAACTCACACTTCTACCGCAAATCCAAGTTCGATGCCGCCCGCCATCTCTGCAACGTCGTTTGTGGACTCGATTCCATGATGCTCGGAGAAACGGAAATTTTTGGCCAAGTCAAACAGGCTTATCGATCCGCTCTGGATGCCGGGGCTACAGGGATTGTTTTAAACAAGCTTTTCCAACGAGTGTTTGGAATCGGCAAGAAGGTCCGCACAGAGACGTCCATCCAAGAAGGTTCCACCTCGGTCGGCAACGTCGCGGTGGACCTGGCGGAAAAAATCTTCGGCCACCTGAAAAATAGCGAGGTGATGATCCTCGGCGCCGGAGAAATGAGCCGCATCACCGCTCAAAGCCTCGTCTCCCGCGGGGCCAAGTCGATCTTCGTGGCCAATCGCTCATTCGACCGTGCCCAGGAACTGGCCACGGAAATGGGCGGCAGCGCGGTGCGCTTCGACGATTGGCAGAACGTCTTGAAGCGGGTGGATGTGGTGATTTCATCCACTGGAGCACCCCACGCCATCGTGAACCGCGCCGATGTGGAACTGGCCCGACGTGCACGCAAATACCGACCGCTGTTTTTCATCGATATCGCTGTCCCTCGCGACATCGACCCCGAGGTGGGGGAAATCGAAGAGGTCTACCTCTACGACATCGACACCCTGGAACAACTGGCCGAGGAGGCACGCGAACGCCGCCACCTGCAAATCGAAGAATGTCAGCGAATCATTGATTTGGAACTGGTTAAAACTCATTTACCGGGAATTTAGCATCATGGAAGCCACACCTAGAAAACCTTGGGCTTGCACGCCGGGCCCAGCGTGGGCATGGAAAGGCGCCCGTGCGCGCCGGAACTCCTGAAATTTCACATGACTGACGAATCCCCTACCCCAATCATCGTTGGCACCCGCGGCAGCGAACTGGCGCTGTTCCAAGCAAACGCCACCGAGACCGCTCTCAAGACGGCGTTTCCTGACCGCACAATCCTCCGCACGGTCATCAAAACCACAGGAGATCGGCGGACGGATGTTTCGCTGAGCGAGGTTGCAAAGTCCGAGGGAACCTTCGACAAGGGCGTATTCATCAAGGAAATCGAAGAGGCCTTGGACGAAGGAACCATCGACATCGCGGTCCACAGCCTCAAGGACCTGCCAACTACACTCAATCCCCGCTTTGCGCTGGCGGCGGTGCTCGAGCGGGCACCCGTGCGCGACATCCTCGTGATGAAGGCTCCCGGCGGACTCGCGGCCTTACCTCAAGGCGCCCGAATCGGCACCGGCAGCGTCCGCCGCGCCAAACAGATCGAATGGTTAAGGCCAGATGTCAGCGTCGCGGATCTCCGCGGAAATGTCCCCACCCGCCTGCGCAAGCTCGCGGATGAGCAAACTTACGACGCGATCCTGCTCGCTGAGGCTGGCCTCTTGCGCCTCGGCTACCTCAGCGACCAGGAATCCGAGGAAGAAATCATCGGCATCCCCGGCTTGTTTGCCACGCGGCTCGCGGAAGCGGAGTTTTTCCCCGCGGCCGGCCAGGGTGCCATCGGGCTGGAAATCCGGGCGGACGACGCAGCGAGCCGGGTCTATGCAGAAAGCATCGGCCACCAGCCATCATGGCTGCGGATCACCGCCGAGCGGGAGTTTCTCCGCCTGCTCGATGGCGGCTGCCATACGCCCGTCGGCGTCTACTCCTCCATCGCCGACCGGGAAATCTCTCTCAAAGCCTTGGTTTTCCCCGATGCGGGAGGCCCACCGAAATCCGGCGCGGCCACCGGCACCGACCCCATCACTCTCGCACTCGAACTCTTCAACTCCCTTTCATGAGCAATTCCGGAACCTGTTATCTCGTCGGCGCCGGCCCCGGCGATCTCGGCCTCGTCACCCTACGCGCCAAGGAATGCATCGAACTCGCGGACGTCCTCGTTTACGACGCCCTCAGTAGCCCCGAACTCCTCAACTGGACCAAGCCCGGCTGCGAAAAACTCTACGTCGGCAAGCGCGCCAAGTTCCACTCGGTGCCCCAGGACCAAATCAACGGCATCATCGTGGAAAAAACCAAAGCCGGCCTCAACGTGGTCCGCCTCAAAGGCGGCGATCCCATGATCTTCGGCCGCGGGGGCGAAGAAGCCGCCGAACTCGCCGCCGCCGGAGTGAACTTCGAAATCGTCCCCGGCATCAGCTCGGCCATCGCGGGTCCCGCCTACGCCGGAATTCCCGTCACCCACCGCGATCACAACACCCAACTCACCATCTTCACAGGCCACGAGGATCCCACCAAGGGCTTCAGCTCGGTGGACTACGCCCAACTCGCCAAAACTCCAGGCACCAAGGTCTTTCTCATGGGCGTGGCCCGCTTGAAGGAAATCACGGGCGCTTTCATCGAGCACGGTGCCACCCCGGACACCCCCATCGCCCTCACCCGCTGGGCAACCACCGCCTCGCAAAAAACCATCCTCGGAACCCTGGCAACCATCGCCGACATCGCGGAAATGGAAAATTTCACCTCGCCTGCCGTCGCCGTGATCGGCCCGGTCGTCAACGAACGCCAAAAAATCAATTGGTTCGAAAAACGACCCCTCTTCGGACGCCGCATCGTCGTCACCCGCACCCGCGAACAAGCGGGTGAGCTCAGCAAGGGCCTCCGTGACCTGGGGGCCGATGTCATCGAACTTCCCACCATCCGCATCGAGGGCCCGCCGGACCGCCTGGAATTCGCAGAACTCGTCACCCACGCCCACGAATACGACTGGCTCGTCTTCACCAGCCCGAATGGCGTGGAACGGTTTTTCGATGCCTTTTTCGCCACCTTCGAAGACGCCCGCAGTCTCGGAAATCCAAAAATCGCCGCGATCGGTGAAGGCACCGCCAAAAAAATCCGCGAATACCGCTTCGCTGTCGACCTCATTCCCGAACGCTTCGTCGCAGAAGGCCTCATCGATGCATTCAAAAAGGAAGATATCGAAAACCTAACAGTTCTCTGGATCAAAGCCCACGAAACAAGAGACGTCGTCGGCGAGGGCCTCACCGCTCTCGGCGCCATCGTCGATAACTGCGTGGCCTACCGGACCGTTGCTGAAACAGAGGACCCCACCGGCGCACGCGCCCGCCTGGAAGAGGAAGGTGCGGACTTGATCACCTTCACCTCCAGTTCCACCGTTGAGCATTTCTTCGCCCTTGGCATGGATTGGCCCGAGGGCTGTGCGGCCGGCAGCATCGGCCCAGTGACCAGCGACACCCTCCGCAAACAAGGCATGAAACCCACGTTCGAGGCCCCCAAACACGACATCCCCGGACTCACTGCCGCCATCGTCAAATATTTCAAAGGCAAGCCCCTGAGAGAATGATCCTGTAATTCCGACTTGCCGGGCAGCCTTCACTCTGGTTTGTTCCCTCCCGGCACCCACACGCCGCTGTAGCTCAGGGGTAGAGCAATTCATTCGTAATGAATAGGTCGTCGGTTCGATTCCGACCAGCGGCTCCAGCTTATGAGCCGTCGATGATGGCTTAGAACATGGTTTCAGAGTCGCCCACACCTGTCTCCATTTTGATCTATTCTTTGACAGAAGGGTCAATCGATGCGTGATTACGAAGGATCCTTGCGCATTCCTGTCTTAACAACTGCAGCGCCTGCGATATACTACGAGGATTATTGAGTTTAAATCTACCTCCCTGACACCATCCGAGCGGTCGACACTCCCCAGATCTTTCACGTTCCAAATCACCCAAACCCAAGCCACCCGCCCCCCCCCCAAATGGGGGGTACCCGACCACAAAAAAACCAAATTATGCGTAAAACCGAAGGGATAATACGCAAAATTGACTATAATCTCCGCCAGATCCTCCATGATCGCGGAGGGTAATCCCCACCCTCAAAACCCCCTTGCCTCCCGAAGTAAGAGAAACTTCTCCATCCCCAAAAATCCAATCGATTAAACCCCAAGAATCCAATCCAAGAATCCCATGAAACCATCATTCCGCAACCCACTCCTTCGCAGCCTCGCCCTCACCGCCACCAT
>ERZ1022724.223-NODE-223-length-12657-cov-12.322488_pt1 | contig 12657 bp, 11 predicted proteins | sample MGYA00521091_ERZ1022724 | MGnify/ENA primary metagenome ERZ1022724 (study PRJEB33162, sample SAMN09537610) | freshwater metagenome | isolation source: freshwater | place: Canada:Alberta | collected 2017-07 | study: EMG produced TPA metagenomics assembly of the... | reverse complement strand
TAGGTTTCGCATCCCTAAACGCTAGTTTCTTGTTCTCGCCTGCTGAGTACCAAAATCCAGGTTTGGGATAACTCTTAGACTTATCCGGTGCCAGAATTTCTAGTTGCAGGTTTCGACCCTGATTTCGTTGGATACAACGACGGGCTTCGGCTTCAGCGCGAGGTCCATAAAGAAGTAGTTTCAAAGACTAGGCCCGATACTGTCATTTTGCTTGAGCACAGCAGCGTATACACCGCCGGCAAAAGAACCGAAGACTCAGAGCGCCCAGATGATGGCACCGAGGTCATTGAGGTTGATCGCGGAGGAAAGCTCACCTGGCATGGACCTGGTCAACTAGTTGGCTACCCGATCATGAAACTTCCAGAGCCTTTTGATGTGGTGGGCTACGTCCGCTTTCTCGAGCAAGTCCTAATCGATGTATGTGCTGACTTTGGATTAGCAACCGAGCGGGTAACAGGACGCTCGGGGGTTTGGGCCCCGGTAGGTGACACACATCTAAAGGTTGCCGCTATTGGTATCAGGGTTTCGGAACGGGTAGCTATGCACGGCTTTGCCCTGAACTGTTCAAACTCGATGGAAGCCTACGATCACATTGTGGCTTGTGGAATAGATGATGCTGGAACTAGCTCGATTACCGAACTAACGGGCTCTTTGGTCACTCCAGCTATGGCCGCAGAGCGAGTAAAAATCAGGCTTACCGACATTGCTAAAGTTGTCCTATGAGCCAGATAGAACAGGGCGAAAAGCCTGCGAAGAAGATGCTTCGCATCGAGGCTCGAAACTCTGCTGTTCCGATCGAGCGAAAGCCCGAATGGATTAGAACAGTTGCGAAAATGGGCCCTGAGTATCAGGCCATGCAAAAGCTTGTAAAGGCGGAAAATCTCAACACCGTCTGCCAAGAAGCTGGTTGCCCAAACATTTATGAGTGCTGGGAAGACCGCGAGGCTACTTTCTTGATTGGTGGCTCGCAGTGCACCAGGCGTTGTGATTTCTGCCAGATTGACACCGGTAAGCCAGTAGCGTTCGATCCTGATGAGCCGCGCCGTGTTGCAGTCTCAGTTAGACAAATGCAGCTTCGCTACGCCACCGTAACGGGAGTAGCGCGAGACGATCTTCCAGACGAGGGTGCTTGGCTATATGCCGAGACCATCAAGCAAATTCACAAGAAATCTCCTGGAACAGGGGTTGAGATCTTGGTTCCTGACTTCTCGGGTAACCCGCTTCTGCTAAAGAAAGTTTTTGACGCCAAGCCAGAGGTATTCGCGCATAACGTCGAAACTGTTCCACGCATATTTAAAGAGATCCGACCTGCCTTTAGTTACGAGAGGTCTCTGGATGTAATCACTCAGGCTAGAGATGCTGGACTAGTAACCAAATCCAACCTAATTCTAGGAATGGGCGAAACCATCGAAGAAATTTCTCAGGCCATGAAAGATCTTTACGAGGCCGGAACAGATATCTTGACCATCACCCAGTATTTGCGACCAACTCCAAAGCATCACCCAGTTTCACGCTGGGTAAAGCCGCAGGAGTTTGTTGAGCTAAAGAAAGAAGCCGAGGATCTTGGCTACTTGGGTGTGTTGAGTGGTCCGCTGGTTAGATCTTCCTACCGTGCAGGTAGGCTATGGGCTCAGTCGATGAACAAAAAGGGACTTCCCGTTCCAGAGAATCTCCAACACCTAGCAGAAGCTGCGGCAAAAGATGGCTTCTCGCAGGCAGTTGCCTAACAAGTAAGGAAATGATGGCAGAGAAAAAGCCGAAGGTTAAAAAAGAGCCTGGAAGAATTAGGCAGCTGTGGCAGGTTTACAAACTAACCGCCAAAGCTGATAAGAATTTTGTTCCACTTGGAATTCTCTCCTTCGTTGGACCGATGGCCGTTGGAATCGTGCTGATCTTGGTGTTCTTCATGGATTCACCGCTTTCGATTTTCCTCTGGGCCATATCAACAGTTTTGTTCTCAATTCTGTTGGCGCTGGGTGTGCTCTCCAGAAGAGCAGAGCGCGCAGCGTTCATGAGAATTTCTGGACAGCCAGGAGCAGTTGCCGCAGTAATCAGCTCAACACTGAAGCGTGGCTACTCAACCAGCGAGATGCCGGTAGCCGTGGACCCTAAGTCCAGAGATGCTGTCTACCGTGCTGTTGGAAAAGCAGGTGTTGTTTTGATTGCTGAAGGAAACTCCGCTCGCCTAAGGCAACTCGTTGAGGACGAAAAGCGAAAGGTTAGTAGGGCAATTCCAGGAGTTACCGTATCGGTGGTTTCTGTAAACGAACAGCCTGGATCCGTGCCGCTTCACGCCCTTACCAAGGCTATCTACAAGCTCAAAAAGACCCTGAGCAGAGCCGAAATATCTGTGGTCAACAAGAGACTCGCTGGTCTTGGCCTGAACATCCCTATTCCTAAGGGAATCGACCCGAACCGGATTCGTGCCGGCCGGAGAATGTAGATTTTACATTCCCGAAACATTTCAAAAACTGTTTGAAACATCTAGCTAGCTAAGATTTGTCTATAACCAGTTGATTTGAAGGGAACCCTAATGTTCAAAACCGCCGCAGAAGTAGTCAAGTACATCAAAGACCACGACGTAAAGTTTCTAGACGTTCGCTTCACTGATTTGCCTGGTGTCCAGCAGCACTTCAACCTTCCAGCTGCCATGATCGATGAGCAGTTCTTCATCGACGGTCAGCTCTTCGACGGTTCCTCAATTCGAGGTTTTGCCTCTATTCATGAATCAGACATGCAGCTAATTCCTGATGTCACCACCGCATTCGTTGACGCCTTCCGCGTTGAAAAGACTTTGAACATGGTCTTTGACATCTACAACCCAAGAACTGGTGAGATCTATAGCCGTGACCCACGTCAGGTTGCCAAGAAAGCCCAGGCTTACCTATCAACTACCGGCATTGCCGACACTGCGTTTTTTGCTCCAGAAGCGGAGTTCTTTATCTTTGATGACGTTCGTTACGAAGTAAAGGCCAACACCGCTTACCACTTCATCGACAGCTCCGAAGCTGCCTGGAATTCAGGTCGAGAAGAAGCTGGCGGAAACTTGGCTAACAAGACGCCTTATAAGGGCGGTTACTTCCCGGTTTCCCCGGTTGATCAGCATGCCGACATTCGCGACCAGATTGTTCTTGAGCTCGAGGCAGCAGGACTATCTGTGGAGCGAAGCCATCACGAGGTTGGTACCGCAGGTCAGGGCGAAATCAACTACCGCTTTGACACCCTGCTTCGCGCCGGTGATGACATCTTGAAATTCAAATACATTGTGAAAAACGTTGCTCACTCATTTGGAAAGACTGCAACCTTCATGCCAAAGCCACTATTTGGTGACAACGGCTCTGGTATGCACGTACATCAGTCACTCTGGAAAGATGGCAAGCCATTGTTCTACGACGAGAGTGGTTACGGTGGACTGAGCGACATGGCTCGCTGGTACATCGGCGGAATCTTGAAGCACGCTCCAAGCTTGCTTGCTTTCACCAACCCGAGCGTGAACTCCTACCACCGCCTGGTACCTGGCTTTGAAGCACCAGTAAACCTTGTTTACTCTGCTGGAAACAGATCAGCTGCGATCCGTATCCCACTTACTGGAACAAACCCGAAGGCGAAGCGCATCGAGTTCCGAGCTCCTGATGCATCATCAAACCCATACCTGGCCTTTGCAGCGATGCTTATGGCAGGTCTTGATGGCATCAAGAACCGCATTGAGCCACACGAGCCAGTAGACAAAGATCTATATGAGCTGCCACCAGAGGAAGCAAAGTTGATCCCTCAGGTTCCGGGAACCCTAGAAGAGGTTCTGCAAGCTCTAGAGGCAGATCATGACTACCTGCTTGAAGGTGACGTATTCACAAAGGATCTAATCGAGACCTGGATCTCTTACAAGAGAGAAAAAGAAATCGCTCCTCTTGCGCTTCGTCCACACCCTTACGAGTTCGAGCTTTACTACGGCGTTTAGTCGTAGAAGAGTTTCTCGAACACCGCTCTAGCTCTTCGAGTGGTCGCTAGGTAATCCTGCTCCAGTGCACCAGCTCCTCCGCGGGGATAGTCAAGCAGTCTTGCAACAGATTCAAGTTGTTGGCGGTCAGTTGGCAGCACGTCAGTTCGCTTGTTCTGAGCCAGCATCACGGCAGAGCGAATCGCAGAGGATAGTTGCCAAGCCTGCTTGAGAACAATTGCATCCGAAGCTTGCACTATTCCAGCCTTCTCAAGTTGCTCAAGAGCTTTCAAAGTGTGAGGCGTTTGCAGGTTTGCGTTTGAAAAACCGTGCTTGAGTTGAAGAAGTTGAACTAGCCACTCAACGTCGCTAATGGATCCCCGGCCAAGTTTTAGATGCCTCATCGGGTCAGCACCAAGCGGGAGCCTCTCAACCTCCACTCTGGCTTTGATTCTTCTTATTTCAACTACTGCGCTTTCTTCCATGTGTTCTGGATAGCGATAGCGATCAATTAGCGCAACAAACTCGTTCCTAACTGAAACTTCTCCCGAAATCACTCGCGCTCGAAGCAGTGCCTGAGATTCCCAAGTTCCCGCCCAACGCTCGTAGTAACTGGCGTAGGAATCAATGGATCGGACAATTGGACCGTTCTTGCCTTCAGGTCGAAGATCTAGATCCAGTTCGAATTCAAGAATCTGATCGGAGCAAAGCCTGCGAATTTCTGAAACCAGCTCTTGGGCCTCGGCCTGGGCAATGTTTACATCGGACACCGTGGGCTTGTAGACGAACATGACATCAGCATCCGAGCCAAAACCAAGCTCCGCTCCCCCGAAACGGCCCATAGCAACAATTGCTAGTTCCTGGCTCAGGGTCCCGAGCTTAGAGCGCATTGAGGAGGTGGCTAGATCTTGCATGCTGACAAGATAGGCCTCGGTGAGATCAGAGAGACCTTTAGAAGTTGCATTTAGATCAATTGAGCCAACAACAAAAGCGATTGCAACTCTTAGTGTTTCTTTTCTTCTAATTGCCTTAATGCTGGCCGCGGCCAAATCAGAGTCTTCGTGGCGGGAAATGATGGCTTGGAACTGAGTAAGCAACTGTTCTATTTTTTGTGGGACGAGTTCTTCTTCCCGATCAAACCAAGCGGCAGCCTCCGGCATACGTTCAAACAAGGATGTTGCCAACCGACTTGTTGAGAACACTTGCGTCATGCGCTTGGCTGCGCCCGATGAGTCGCGAAGCATTCGAAGGTACCAGTGAGACTCTCCAAGATCCTCGCTCAACCTTCTAAAGGCCAACAGGGCAGCGTCAGGATCAGTGCCTTCGGCAAACCACTGGAGAAGCACTGGAAGTAACTGTCTTTGAATTGACGCGCGCCTTGAAAGGCCGGAAGTTAAGGCGGTGATATGAGAAAGGGCACTGCGAGAATCTTGGAAACCAATTGCTCCGAGTCGATCCTGGGCCTGAGCGCTAGTAAGTTCGAGGTCTTCTTGACTGAGTCCAGATACGGCGCTAAGTAGTGGTCTGTAGAAAAGCTGCTGGTGTAAATCACGCACTTCAAGCTTTACCGCTTCCCACCTCTTGATCAGGCCAGAAGCGCTTAAATCAACAGACACTGCCCGTGCAATTGCTCTTCTGGAGAGCTCATCACTTGGCATCAGGTGGGTGCGCCTTAGTTGACTGAGCTGGATGCGGTGCTCGAGTAGCCTCAGGAAGCGATAGTGGTCGCTGAAACGTTTGCCGTCTTCCCTGGCGATGTAACCGCCCATTGCCAAGGCCTCGATTGCCCCGAGGGTGTCTTGTTTGCGAAGTGAGCTATCAGTTCTTCCGTGAACTAGCTGCAGTAATTGGACCGTGAACTCAATGTCTCGCAAACCACCAGGGCCAAGCTTTATTTGCGCATCAATCTCGCCTGTTGGAATGTTGTCGGTTACCAGTTGTCTCATCCGCTGCACTGATTCGACAAAGTTGTCGCGGGACGTAGATTCCCAAACTTTTGGCTGAGTCACCGCCAAGTATTTCTCACCCAGCTCAGCGTCTCCAGCAATTGGTCTTGCTTTCAAAAGAGCCTGAAACTCCCAGCTCTCAGCCCAGCGCTCGTAATAGGTTTTGTGAGAATCTAGAGATCTAACCAGAGCACCGGCTTTTCCCTCAGGTCGCAAATTGGCGTCTACTTGCCAAAGCGCTGGTTCCGCATCAGGCTGATCCATAATTCGCATCATCCGACTGCAAACCTTGGTCGCAATCTCTAGCGCCCTGTCGGTTTCGATCTCACTCGAGCCAGGCTCTGCCACAAAAATGACATCCACGTCGGAGATGTAGTTCAGCTCTCTCGCGCCACACTTTCCCATGCCGATAACCGCAATGCGAGTATTGGCTACATCCTGCGCTGGATAGTGAATCGGGCTTACTTCATCCGATAGCTCTGTCTTGGCAAGAAATAGACCTGCTTCAATTGCTGCTGCTGCCAAATCTGCTAGCGCCTTTGCAACAGCATCTATCTGACCTACAGGGTCTTGTGAATTCACGTCGAAGATTGCAATCTTTAGCAGTTGCCTTCTATAGGCAATCCGAATGGCTGAAACGCTAGACGCTGCCTTGGTGGTAGCCGCAAGAGATGAATCCATTGTCGGTAGCGCTGGCTCTTGCATGAATAGTTCGAGTTCGGCTGGCTCGCGAGTCAAGAACTCAAAGAGTCCAACTGATGCTCCAAGGACTTTGCATAACCTTACAAAAGCGTTTTTATTCGCCGAGATCGACTTGATTTTTGAAGCGTTATCCCTGGTTAGACGATCAAGTAGCTCGAGGCACTGATCAGGATCTTGAGTGCTACCGAGTGGCTCAAGAAGTGAGGATTCACTAAGGCCTAACTGCTTGGCAAGTGTCGAGAGTTTCTGCTGAGCCCTATCCAGATCGATAAAGCCAGATCCAGCAAGCTCAGATAATCCGGTGCTGCGCTCTAGGGCCATTAGCTACTAAAGAGTCTCTAGATTCCGCTTTAGTTCAAATGGGGTTACCTGAGTTCGGTATGCAGCCCACTCCGCTCTCTTGTTAGCAAGCATGTGACTAAACACCTGCTCACCGAGAGTTTCTGCTGCGAGTTCCGACTCCTCAAACTTTCGGATGGCGTGATCGAGAGACTGCGGCAGGGGTTCGATACCCATAGCTCGGCGTTCAGAGTCAGTTAGATTCCAAACGTTGTCTTCGGTCTCGGCAGGTAGCTCATATTCATTTTCAATACCCTTGAGTCCTGCTGCAAGCAGCAAGGCGTAGGCAAGGTATGGATTTGCTGCTGAATCTATTGCTCGATACTCAATGCGAGAAGACTGGCCCTTGTCTGGCTTGTATAGCGGGACCCGAATCAAGGCTGAGCGGTTGTTGTGGCCCCAGCAAACAAAGCTAGGGGCTTCGCCGCCACCCCAAAGACGCTTATAGGAATTCACGTACTGGTTTGTAACAGCGGTGATTTCGGGAGCGTGGCGCAATAGTCCAGCCATGAACTGACGACCCACCTTAGACAAGCGATACTGCCCACTGGCGTCAAAGAAAGCGTTGGTGTCCCCTTCGAAAAGTGACATGTGGGTGTGCATTCCAGATCCAGGATGCTCAGTGAAGGGCTTTGGCATGAAGGTAGCGTAAACACCCTGCTCAATCGCAACTTCCTTGATAACGGTTCTAAAAGTCATGATGTTATCTGCCATGGTTAGCGCATCTGCGTAACGCAGGTCGATCTCGTTTTGACCAGGACCACCTTCGTGGTGACTGAATTCAACAGAAATACCAAGCTGCTCAAGCATGGTTACGGCTCTTCTTCGGAAGTTGTGCGCTGTGCCACCTGGAACGTTGTCAAAGTATCCAGCGTTATCCACTGGGATTGGACCCTCTGGTCCAATCTGAGAGGACTTCAAAAGATAGAACTCAATCTCAGGGTGAATGTAGAAAGAAAAGCCAAGATCACTTGCTTTGGCCAAAGCCCTACGCAAAACATTTCTTGGGTCTGCTGCAGCTGGCTGACCATCCGGGGTCATAATGTCGCAGAACATTCTGGCGGTCGGGTCAACATCTCCTCGCCACGGAAGGATCTGGAAAGTGGACGGATCTGGAGCTGCCAGCATGTCAGCTTCATAGGCTCTCGAGAGTCCCTCAATTGCTGAGCCATCAAAACCCAAGCCTTCGGCAAAAGCACCTTCGACTTCAGCAGGCGCAACGGCGACCATCTTCAGAGTTCCGGCGACGTCAGTGAACCAAAGTCGAACGAACTTAACGCCTCGCTCTTCGATTGTCCGGAGCACAAAATCGCGCTGCTTATCCATGAAAAACCTCTTCCTTGCCTGCTACTAGGCTAATGCTTATGCCCGCTCTTCGCCTAGCCATGGCCCAGATAAACCCGATCGTGGGTGACCTCGAGGGAAATAGCGCGCAGATTCTAGATAAAGTTCAGCAGGCTCATGACCTAGGTTCAACCCTGGTTCTGTTTCCAGAGCTAGCGCTAACTGGCTACCCAATTGAGGATCTTGCTCTCAGTAAAGACTTCCTAAAAGACTCCGAGCAGGCCTTGCAATCCCTTGCTAAAGAACTTGCCGGCAGGGGTCACGGTCACATTCGAGTGGTTGTTGGACACCCGGCACTTGCCAAGAGTCCGTCGTCTTGGGCTATCGGACAAAACTGTGCCAGCTTGATTTTCGATGGCAAGGTGCAACAAAGCTACGCCAAGCATCACCTTCCGAACTACTCCGTATTTGATGAGTATCGAGTGTTTGTTCCGGGAGATCAGCTACTGACTTTTGAGATTGATGGACTACGTTTCGCAACCGTAATTTGCGAAGACATTTGGCAAACCGGTGGCCCGGTTGCCCAAATTGCAAGCCATCAAGTTGATCTCACCCTGGTGCTAAATGGCTCCCCTTTTGAGATGTCCAAAACTGACACCAGGCTTGAGCTGGTTCGGGACTTAGCTGCCAAGCAATCCACCGCTGTTGCCTACGTCAACCTAGTTGGCGGTCAAGACGACTTAGTCTTTGACGGCAACAGCTTCCTGATCGACGCGACCGGCAAAGAAATTGTAAGGGCAAAGCAATTCGAGTCGGACCTAGTTGTTGTTGATCTCGAGAACAAGACCGAAATCAAGGCAATAAGCGAAACCACAAAAACTCAAGGTGACCTGGCTCAGGTTTGGAACGCGTTGGTTTTGGGATTGCGCGACTATGTTCACAAGAATGGATTCAAATCGGTCGTGCTTGGTCTTTCCGGCGGAATCGATTCAGCTGTCTGTGCGGCAATCGCGGTTGATGCCATTGGTGCCAAGAATGTCTTTGGGGTATCTCTCCCAAGCAAGTACTCTTCGGATCATTCGCTATCTGATGCGGCGCTATTGGCACAAAACACTGGGCTTGTTTACTCGACCGAACCAATCGAGCCCTACGTGGAACAGTTTGTAGAAAAACTCTCTCTTCAAGGCCTAGCCGCAGAGAATCTGCAGGCCAGAATCAGGGCCGTTGTTTTGATGGCGAAATCAAACTCCGATGGACACCTACTGCTTTCGACTGGAAATAAGACAGAACTTGCAGTTGGCTACTCAACTATCTATGGCGACGCCGCCGGGGGATTTGCGCCAATAAAAGATGTTCAAAAGACACTGGTTTGGGATCTTGCAAAGTACCGCAACGAGCTAGCCATCCAAGATGGTGAGACTCCCCCAATTCCTGAGTCTTCAATCTCCAAGCCACCTTCAGCTGAATTGAGACCAGATCAACTAGATCAAGATTCACTGCCTGAATATGCGGTGTTAGATCGAATCCTCGAGCTGCATATCGAGAAGCGCTTGTCTGAATCAGAGATTGTTGAGCAAGGTTTGGATGCTTCAACCGTTGAGTCGGTTATTGCCCTAGTTAGCGCTTCCGAGTGGAAGAGAAGGCAAAGTGCTATTGGTCCAAGGATTACTAAACTTGCCTTTGGGCGGGAACGAAGAATTCCGATTACCCGAAGGTCTAACTAGGAGATATCTTGGCAAGCGAAATCAAAAAGGTACGAACTAGCTCGCTGGCTGAACTAAAAGCCTCCGGAACAAAGTTTTCTTGCCTCACAAGCTACGACGCAACTACCGCCGAAATATTTGATCAAGCAGGAATTGAAGTGATTCTGGTCGGAGACTCTGCCGGTAACACTGTTTTGGGTCACGATAGCACTCTCGAGGTAACCATCGAGGAGATGATCAGCTTTGGAAAAGGCGTTAGCTCTTCGGTGAAGCGAGCACTGGTGGTCGTGGACATGCCGTTTGGCTCTTATGAGGTCTCTCCAACCCAAGCTCTCGAGAACGCAATCGCAATGATGAAGCGATCTGGCGCAGAGGCAGTAAAGCTCGAGGGTGGGATAGATCGCGCGCCACAGATCAAAGCAATTGTTGCCGCAGGTATTCCGGTAATGGGCCACCTTGGCTTCACACCGCAGTCGGTTCACGCTCTCGGTGGTTTCAAAGTTCAAGGCAGAGGCGAAGACGCGGCAAACCTCGAAAAGGACGCATTGGTCTTGCAGGAGGCTGGCGTATTCGCGATAGTTCTAGAAATGGTGCCATCTGATTTAGCAGGCGAGCTAACGAAGAAGCTATCCGTTCCAACTATTGGAATAGGTGCTGGAAACTCAACCGATGGCCAGATTCTGGTTTGGCAGGACTTTGCAGGGCTTTCTAGCGGCAGCAGAAAATTTGTAAAGAAGTACGCAGACCTAAGATCGGACCTTGCAAAGGCGGCAAGTAACTACCGTGCTGAGGTTCTATCTGGAGAGTTTCCTGGCAAGGAACACTCTTTCGATAGCTAGTCTTCTAGCTTTTCTTCCTCAAGCCATTTACTGGCACGTAATCTCACAATCTCTTCGGCGTTAGCGGCTTCCTGCTCAGTTTCAAAAGGCCCAATGCGGTCAAGCGCAGAGCTTTTCAACCCGTACTCAACTTCTTTAGTTTTTGTATTGAACCAATACTTTGCCTCTTCGGACATTTACGCCTCCTATGTAGTGAGCCTAGCGGGAGGCGTTGAATAGACTGGTTGAATGCCTCGCGACAAAGTATCTGGTTCTCTAATGCCCGGAGTGGTATCAAAACCCCTCTCGGTGCCTAAGAACATAACCAGGCCAGAGTACGTGGGTAAGAAGGCACCGGCGGAATGGACCGGCGGCCATGTAAAGAATCCAGAGCAAGTTGAAAAGATTCGAGCAGCCGGAAAGCTCGCTGCCCAAGCCATAGCGCTTGCTGGCAACAGCATCACTGTCGGCATGCGAACCAACGAGCTTGATGTCATCGTGCACGATTTCTTGATTTCAAACGGAGCATATCCTTCGACATTGGGATACCGAGGCTTTCCAAAGTCCTGCTGTACATCAGTCAATGAAATAATTTGCCATGGCATACCGGACGACCTAGAGATTCAAGATGGCGACATTGTAAACATCGACGTCACCGCCTACCTGGATGGCTTTCACGGAGACAGTAATCAAACATTCAAGGTCGGAAATGTTTCGGAAGAAGTATCGCTTCTTGTTGACCGAACCAAAGAGTCGCTCGATCGGGCCATAGCGGCTGTAATGCCAGGGCGCCCTATCAACGTACTTGGTCGCACAATCGAGTCATACGCTAAACGGTTTGGCTATGGAGTAGTTCGAGACTTCACCGGTCACGGAATCGGTGAAGCGTTTCATTCCGGCCTAGTCATTCCCCACTACGATGCCGCGCCACTTTATTCAAACACCATGGAAGTGGGGATGGTATTCACCATTGAGCCGATGCTCACGCTGGGCACTCACGAGTGGGACATGTGGCCAGATGGTTGGACAGTTGCCACCAAGGACAAGTCCATCACGGCACAGTTTGAACACACTTTGGTCGTAACTGAATCTGGAGCCCAGATTCTTACACTGCCCTAAAATAGGAAAGTTATGAAAAACGCAATCGGCATTGACATCGGTGGAACCGGCATCAAAGGCGCGCTTGTAAATCTCAAAAAGGGTGAATTAGCCACAGACAGAATTCGGTTCGATACTCCCGATGGTGGAAAACCAGAAAGCGTCGTCGAAACCGTAATCAAACTTGTCAAGCAAATCGATGCGCCGAAAGATACTCCAATTGGAATTTGCTTTCCTGCTCCTGTGAAAAATGGTGTCACTCTTTCCGCCGCTAACGTCTCTGACGAATGGATTGGACTGAAGGCCGCAAAGTTGTTCTCGAAGGCACTTGGTAGCGAAGTTGTTTTGCTAAACGATGCCGATGCCGCAGGAATCGCGGAGATTAAATTCGGTGCCGGACAAGACCGCAAGGGTCTTGTGCTGATGTGCACACTCGGTACCGGCATCGGTACGGCTTTGTTCATGAACGGTAAGTTGATCCCAAATACCGAGCTTGGTCACATCGAAATCGACGGTGTGGACTACGAGACCAAGGCTGCTTACTCAGCTAAGGAGCGCGATAACTTGAGTTTTGAGCAGTGGGCCGTGGTTCTTTCCAAGTACTTTAATCGACTAAACCGCCTGTTCTACCCTGACCTGATTATCATCGGCGGTGGGGTTTCTAAGGACCACGGCAGCTTTGTACACATGATTGAATCCGATGTTGAAATCGTGGCGGCTAAATCCAAGAACAACGCTGGAATAATTGGTGCCGCTTTCTTCGCGGCAAAGCATTACAGCAAGGAATAAGTGGATGGGCCGGCTATTACGCCGGGTTTTGTCCTTTTTGC
>ERZ1022724.222-NODE-222-length-12688-cov-17.084936_pt1 | contig 12688 bp, 11 predicted proteins | sample MGYA00521091_ERZ1022724 | MGnify/ENA primary metagenome ERZ1022724 (study PRJEB33162, sample SAMN09537610) | freshwater metagenome | isolation source: freshwater | place: Canada:Alberta | collected 2017-07 | study: EMG produced TPA metagenomics assembly of the... | reverse complement strand
AACCTCGTTGAGTGTCCACAAAACACCGTAGAATTGCCATCACGCAATCACGTAGGACCGCGCAAAATTTCTTCTGTAAAGGCGAGAAGCTGATTTCGCCTGCGATTCACCGCCCTCCCGGGTGGCTTGCAGCGTCCGTTCAAGGCCTTTAGTCTGAGGTTACTACTCCAATAGACCAAGACCATGAACGGACAAGTCGAAGCTACCCTCCAAGACCAACTCCTCAAGATTCTTTTCGCCGAAGGCCTGGGTGGCGGAACAGGACGCTAAAGAAGCGCCCTGAGTGGTGACGCGGTCAGTCGGCAAAAATTTTCACTCGGAACCTTTCCCGCAACAGCCTATTGCAGGAATTTTGGATGCGGCGAATGCATCCGACCCGCAGCATGGAATCCGGCCACCGGGTTTTTCCTGCAACACTTCCTGCAATAGATCGTGTTAAAACCCGCATTTTCCTGCATTCGGACGGTTCTAGAGCTTCTCAGAAATGGCCACAAAAAACCCTGCAACCTTTTGAGTTGCAGGGTTTAAAGAGTGGTACACCCGAAGGGACTCGAACCCCTAACCTTCTGATTCGTAGTCAGACGATCTATCCAATTGATCTACGGGTGCCTTGCGTTTCCGCGTGGGCGGAGAAGAAGCCGACTTTTCCGGGACCTGTCAAGAATTTCGGCATCGATTTGCGAAAAAGGAGTCTGCGGGCGAGCGCTGGCCCCAGCGACCGGCGGGAGGAATGCTTCAGGGATGGACGCTTGAGTGGGATGGGTGTAGGGTGCGGGGCATGGAGCGGCAGTCGGAAATTTGGAAAACCTTGCGGCGCTTGATCACTCTTACCGCGATCATCGGCGCTGCCTATTTTCTGGTCGTGCGCCCGCTCGAGCGGGCGCTAGCGGGGACCAAGAGCAGTTTTGAGCGGGGCTTGGCCCAGGTCTTGGGAGCGATCACGAATACCGACACCCGCGTGGTCGAGGGGCGGGCGGAGATCGTCTCCCAGGCGGAGGTTTCCGAGCTATCGCTGCTGGAACTGCGGATGAGCGCCACGCGGACGATCGAGAAATCCGAGGAGTTTTCCGGCATCATTCCGCTGGGGACCAAGAAGTTGATCGTGCGGGGGCACTACACGGTGAAGGGCGGGTATCGCTTGAAGGACGGCGTTTCCCTGCGGATGGAAAATGGCAGGCCGGTGGCGAATTTCCCCAAGCCGGAGGTGCTTTCCGTGGAGTTGCTCGACTTCGACGTGCTGAGTGAGGATGACGGCTGGCTCAACAAGGTGCAGCCTGCGGACCGGGCGCAGATCCTGCGGGAGCTGCGCAACCAGATGCGCGAGGAGGCGGAAAAAAGCGGCTTGCTGGATACGGTGGAGAGCTCGCTGCGGACGAGGCTGCGCGACTTGCTAGGGGTGCAGGCGGTGGCGGTCGAGCAGGCGCTACCTTAGGAGCCGGGCTTTGGCAGCGGCTCGTCGCCGAGCATTTTATCGAGGTCGGCGACGCGTTCCCAGGGGCAGCGTTTGCGTTGGTATTTTTTCCAGACGACGTCGCGGAGTTCGCGCCAGATTTCCTCGGACGGTGGCTTGAGGTCGGTCCAGGTTGGGTTGCGTTTCTGGGTGGTGGTCATGATGGTCCAGCGCGTGCCCATGTAGTTGGCGCGGTAGAAGACCTTGCCGTCTTCGGTATCTTGAAACCATTCGTGACTTTCCATGGCGTGAGCTTGGCGGGGTGGACCTGCGGGGACAAGAGGCGATTCGCCTCAGCGGTCTTTTACCCGCTCGACGTTGGCACCGAGCATGAGGAGCTTCTCGTCGATGTGCTCGTAGCCGCGGTCGATGTGGTAGAGGCGGCTGATCTCGGTGGAGCCCTTGGCGGTGAGGGCGGCGAGCACGAGAGCGGCGGAAGCGCGGAGGTCCGAGGCCATGACCGGCGCGGCGGAGAGCTGGGTGACGCCGCGGACGACGGCGGTTCCATTGTCCACCTTGATGTCCGCGCCCATGCGCTTGAGCTCGGCGCAGTGCATGAAGCGTTGAGGGAAAATGGTGTCCTTGATCACGCTGATGCCCGGGGTGGTGACAAGCAGGGCGGTCATTTGCGCCTGCATGTCGGTGGGGTATGCCGGATAGGGGGCGGTGGTGATTTCCACGCCTTGGGGGCTGCCCTCGCAGCGATGCACTGTGCAGACGTCGCCCGCTTCATTGAAATCCACGCGGTGGCCGGATTGCTCGATGGCGGCGGTGATGGCCTTGAGGTGCTCGCGGTTGACGCGGCGGAGGGTGACGCCCTCGCCGGCGAGGGCGGCGGCGGCCATGAAGGTGCCCGCCTCGATGCGGTCCGGGATCACGGTGTGCTCGACGCCGTGAAGCGACGTGACGCCCTCGATGACGATGCGGCGGGTGCCCGCGCCGGTGATTTTCGCGCCCATGGCATTGAGGAAATTCGCGAGGTCGAGCACTTCCGGCTCGGCGGCGGCAGACTCGATGATGGTGGTGCCTTGGGCGAGGGTGGCGGCCATCATCACATTGTCGGTGCCGAGCACCGTGGGGCCGTGGGTGCCGCGGAGGTCGATTTCCGCGCCGCGCAGGCCGTCCTTGGCGGTGAGGGTGATGTTGCCGCCCTCGAACTCGATTTTCGCGCCGAGGGCTTCGAGTCCGCGGAGGTGGAGATCGACCGGCCGGTCGCCGATGACGCAGCCGCCGGGGAGAGAGACCACGCAGCGGCCTTTGCGCGCGAGGAGCGGGCCCATGACACAGATGGAGGCGCGCATCCGGCGGACGAGCTCATAGGGCGCCTCGTCGATGATGTCGGCGCAGGAGATCCGGACGGTGCCGGAGGAGCGCTCGACGTCGGCACCGAGGGCGCTGAGAATCTGGATCATGTAGTTGGTGTCCGAGACATCGGGCACGCGGCGGATGATGCAGTCGTCCCCGGTGAGCAGGGTGGCGGCGAGGATCGGGAGGGAGGCGTTTTTGGAGCCGGAGATGTTGATGCTGCCACGCAGGGTGGAGCCGCCGTGAACTACGAGTTTGTCCATCTTGAAATTTGAGATTTGCGATTTGAGATTTGAGATCGGCTTCAGGGGCGCCGGGCGTAGGGGAAACGAGGGATGCCGGAGAGGTCGGATTTGACCTCGATGGCGGTGAAGGAGGAGGTTTGTAAAATTTCGGCGACGTGGGAAGCTTGATCATGCCCGATTTCGAGGACGAGCCAGCCGCCGGGAGCGAGGTGGTGAAAAGCCTCGGGGATGAAGCGGCGGATGAGGTCGAGTCCGTCCGTGCCGCTGAAGAGGGCGAGGGCGGGGTCGTGCATGACCTCGCGGGTGAGGGTGGCGCGCTCGGTTTCCGGGACGTAGGGGAGATTGGCGGCGATGCCATCGAAGGGGCCGCTGATGGAGGAAAAGAGGTCGCTTTGGGAAAAGGCGGCGTTTGGGATCTCGAGGAGGCTGGCATTTTCCCGGGCGAGGCCGAGGGCGTCCGGCGAGACGTCGGCGAGCGTGAGCTCCCAGTCGGGGCGGGCGGCGGCGAGGCTGAGGCCGAGTACGCCCGAACCGCAGCCCATATCAAGCACGCGCTGGCTCGGAGGGAGGTCCCAGGAGAGGATCCACTCGGTGAGTTCTTCTGTCTCGGGGCGCGGGATGAGCGCGCGGGCGTCGGTTTTGAATTCGTGTTTGTGGAACCAGACCTTGCCGAGCAGGTGCTGGATGGGGATGCCTTCGCCGCGTTTTTTCAGAGTTTCCCGGAGGGGGGCCAGATCGCACTCGTCGATGGGGCGGTCGAACTGGAGGTAGAGATCCATGCGGGTGCAGCCGAGTTGGTGGGCGACCAGCATTTGCATGTGGCGGCGTGCGTCCTCGATGCCGCGTTTTTCGAGATAGCGGGTGCCGCCATCGATGGTCTCCAGAACTGTGCTCATCCGTAATCTTCGGGAACAGAGTGAGCGGGTGATCCGGCTACGCCAAGACCTATGATCGGGATTTTTACGATTCGGCCGCGGGCCGGGACGGGCGTGGGGCACGGGTGCTATCTTGCCCGAAACTGTCGTCCGCGGCCGGATTCCCAAGCATTCCGGACACTGGCGTAGAGCGCCGTGAGGTCTCTTTCTGATAGAACGCGATATTCAATCGACTTGGCATGGCTGGTGTCGGGGTATTTTTTGACCACCATGTTCTGGACCTCGGTTCCGGCGCGTTGCGCAGCCTTGTCCACCAGTTCACGGCCGCGGTTGGCGATGCCGGTCAGGCTGGTCGCCGCGGCGGCATCCGTGATCGGGGTGATGAAGTAAAAGCGGGTGAGGGCCTGACCTACGGTATCGATGGTGACCTCATCGATGATGAGCGCGCCGTCCAACACATATTGATGCCTGCTGATGGAGGCGATTCGATCGAGTGCGACCATGAAGCTACCGCCCGCCAAGTCCGCCTGCCAAAAGCGTGCGGGCCCGGGAGAGTCGCCTGTTCTCGCATCTTCCGCCGGAGCGGGTTCGTTCGGGGGAGGTGTCTCTTGGGCAAGCAAGGATGTGCAACATGCGAGCCCGCCGAAGAGGCAGAGGAGATGGATTTTCGGGAACATGGGCGTGAGCATGGCAGATCCGGCAGGCTTTGGCCAGCACCAGTCTTCAGGTGGGGAAAATGGACGTTTACGCCGGACGTGGCGCTTGCTAGGTTGGGGGCAAGCCATGGTTGCAATGACGCTCATCCGCCGTTTGTTTGTTGTTTTTTCGGGATTTTTCACGAGCGCAGGAAGTCTGTTAGCAGATCCGGACGTGATCCGCGTGGCCTGTGTGGGTGACAGCATCACCCAGGGAGCCGGGGCTGAGGATGGAAAATCCTACCCGTCACAGCTGCAGGGGCTCCTGGGTGCTGGCTGGGAGGTGGGAAATTTCGGGGTCAGTGGGCGCACGCTTTTGAAGAAGGGGGATTTCCCTTACTGGCGGGAGAAGGCTTATCAGAACGCGCTCAAGTTCAGGCCCCGGGTGGTGATCATCATGCTTGGGACGAATGATACCAAGCCACAGAACTGGAAGCATGAAGCGGAGTTTGTAGCGGACTACAGCGAGTTGGTGAAGTCGTTCCAAGCGCTGGAAAGCAAACCGAAGGTCTTCATTTGCCGGCCATGTCCGGTGCCGGAGCCGGGGAACTTCGGGATCCATGAGGCGGGGGTGCGGGAGCAGATCAAACGCATCAATGCCCTAGCTGCCGCGATGAGCCTGGGAGTCATCGACATGCACGGCGCGCTGGTGGAGCGGCCGGAGCTTCTCCCCGACCGGGTGCATCCGAATACGGAGGGTGCCGGAGCGATGGCCAAGGCAGCATTCACCGTGCTGACAGCCGAGGCGGCGAAGGGCGGGTGGAGGAACGCGCCTCGCGAGTGATCCGGCGCGCCGCCGCTTTCGGGTGGTGGGGAGGCGGCGAGTGGCGTGCTTCATGCGTGAATCCTTGCTCGGGGAGAGGCCATGAATTCCGCCCGGGATTTGCCGGGAGTGAGGCCGGGGGTGGATTTTGACGGTCCCCGGTTGCATTTGCAGGCACCGAGGTTAAAAGCCGGGCAGTGAGTGCGATTTATGAAACAGACAGAATGTTGGCTGAATATCTTTTATTCCATTTCGGGACCGTGGAGGAGATTCTGCCTACAGCCGCCATCCGGCCTGCCGGGATGGTAGATGCTTTGGATTTTGCCGTTCGGACCCCTGCGCACTTCGCAGCCCATCGCGTCGCGCGGGGCTTGGACTTGGGCTGCGCCGTGGGGCGCTCCGCATTTGAAATGTCGAGGACTTGCGACGAGGTGATAGGCATCGATTTTTCCCATGCGTTCATCGAAGCGGCGGAGGCGCTGCGGGGTGGCCGCTGTCTTGACTACCCCCGCTTGGAAGAGGCGGGGATCACGAGCCGGCTTGAGGCAAGGATTCCCCGGGGGGCGGTGCCGGAGCGGGTCCGCTTTCAACAAGGAGACGCGATGGCTCTGCCGGCGGATTTGGGTGCCTTCGACCGCGTGCACGCGGCGAATCTGCTATGCCGCCTGAGCCGCCCCCAACTCCTGTTAGAAAGACTGCCGGGCTTGGTGAAGAGTGGCGGCGAGTTGGTGTTGGCGACACCATGCACCTGGCTTGAAGCTTATACGCCACCCGAGAACTGGCCGCAGGCTGGCACCTTCGATTGGTTAAAAAGCTGCCTCAGCGGCGACTTCGAGCTGGTGCGGCAGACCGATGAGGCCTTTTTGATCCGTGAAACGGCGCGGAAGTTCCAGTGGACGAGCTCGCTGGTGACGGTCTGGCGCCGCCGAACGAGTTAGACGTTAGATCGACTATCTCCTGCGCCGGCGCTTGGGTTTTTCCTTGGTCCCCTTACCGATCGCCTTGCGTGTCGGCGGCGGCCCGACCTTGGCGGCGGGCTTGGTGTGCGGTTTGCCGTGTTTTTTCGCCACTGCGGTTTTTTTGCCAGTGACGTGGGTGCCCTCGCTCGTCGGTTTACCGGCCACGGCGAAGTCCACGAAGCGCTTGTCGAAGTCGATGTGGATGACCCTCAAGGGCAGGCGCATCCCGAGTTGGATGACTTTTCCATCCATGGACACCCATGCCATGCGGTGCGCTTCGAAGCGCCAGCGGCCTTCGGGGAGATCCTCGCGTTTGACGACACCGCGCACGCCCATATTCGGGATTTCCACCATCAGGCCCATGGGTCTAACATCGGTGATGAGGCCGTCAAACACCGGCGGCTTGTCGGAGCCGGCGACGCGGTCGAGGTATTCTAACAACTTAATCTGCTTGGTCTCGCTCTCCGCATCGGACGAGGTGCGCTCGGTGTCTGAAATGTGACGGGCGATTTCGCGCAAGTCCGCTTGGGACGGGGTGCGGTCATGCGGCTTGGGGGGATTTTCCAACAAGGGCTGCAAGGCGCGGTGGACGATGAGGTCCGCGTAGCGGCGGATGGGGCTGGTGAAGTGGCAGTAGTCGCCTTTTGCCAGGCCGTAGTGGCCGACGGGCTCGGCGGAATAGACGGCGCGTTTCAGGCTCTTGAGCAGCCCGAGCTTGATGACGTGCTCTTCGGGCGAGCCTTTGGATTCATCGAGAAGTTTCTGGATATGTGCGCGGTTGGTGAGATCGCCGGGTCGGTAGCCATGCGCCTTGGCGGTCTCGGTGTAGTCGAGCAGGCGCGAGGGATCGGGATCTTCGTGGATGCGGTAGATGGCGGGCTTCATCCGGTCCTTTAACAGGCGGGCGACGGCCTCGTTGGCGGCCAACATGCATTCTTCCACGAGTTGGTGGCTCTCGGTGTGGATGACGGGCTCGGCCACTTCCGCGCGGCCTTGGGCGTCGAGGCGGATTTTGATTTCCGGCATTTCCAAGTCGAGTGCGCCCTGGGCAAAGCGCCTGTTGCGCATGGCGGAGGCGAGGTTCCAACCTTCTTTGACCAGGCCCACGAGCTGCGGGTCGGAGCCATCCGGAGCGGGCTTGCCATCGAGGATGGCCTGCGCTTGCTCGTAGGAAAGCTTGGCGCGGCTATGGATCACCGCGTCGATGAATTTCGCTTTGATCAATTCTCCTGCCGAGGAGATCTCCAACAGCGCGCACTTGGTCAGGCGGTCCACGTTCGGCTTGAGCGAGCAGATTCCATTGCTCAGCTCGGTGGGCAACATCGGCAACACCCGGTCGACGAGATAGGTCGAGTTCCCGCGGTCGATCGCCTCGACATCCATCGGGCTGCCGGGCTTGATGTAGTGGGAGACATCCGCGATGTGGACGGCAAGGGTCCAGCCGCGTGAGGTTTTTTCCAACCAGATCGCGTCGTCATGATCCTTGGCATCCGCGGGGTCGATGGTGATGACCAGCTTGTCGCGCCAATCTTTGCGGCGGGCGATTTCCGAGGCTTCGGGTTCTTCCGGCACGGCGCGGGCCTCGGCGAGTACTTGGTCTGGAAACGAGGTCCGCAGGCCGTAGCGGTGGATGACGGAAATCATATCCACGCCCGGATCGCCCGGCCAGCCAAGCACCTCGATGACCCGCCCGCGCGGGGTAGCGTTGCGATCCAACCAATTGTCGAGATCCACCACCACCAGCTGCCCGGGCATGGCAGTGGTGTCTCCGATGAGGTCGATGCGGCCTTCGATGGCCTTGTCATCGCAGTCGGCCCAGGCGAAGCCGCCTTTTTTGCGATAGACGCCGACCAGGCGGCCGGAGCGGCGGGCTACGACTTTTTCCACCCTGCCGCGCATTTCGTCGGACGGGTCCGGTGTGAATTCGCTGCGAGTGCGGAATGGGCGAGGAACTTGCTTGATGATGGAGACCAGGACCTTGTCGCCATCGAGGGAAGTGCCTACATTCCGGCGGTCGATCAGGATGCGCGAGTGGAGGGTGAAATCGATGCCGCTGGCGATGTTTTGTTCCTCGGTGATGTCGGGGAAGAAAAAGGCGTGGCCTTTCGGGTGAAACTTGAGATTGCCGATGAGGTGGTCCTTGGGAGCGCCCGGGAGTTGGTAGCAGGCTTTTTTCCCTTCGGTGATGAGGCCCTCCTTGACCATCGCGGCGAGGGTGTTGCGCAGGTCGGTGACTTGCGCGCCGGGGAGCTTGAGGCCCCGGGACAGTTGTGACTTGGAAAGGGGGTTCCCCTTGGCTGCGCGGAGGGCGTCTAGGATGGAATCTCGCAAGTTCTCGCGGGGCATGGGCAGAGCATGTCGTTTTCAGGGCTCCACCGCAACGGCAAAGGTGGAAAGCACGCGCCGGATTTGAAAATAGATGAAAAATCGTTGCACTGCGGAAAATGAGAGCTTAGGTAAACACCATGTGATTGCGGCCTTGAAACAGCGATTGTCAAATCTCGGCAACTCGCATACGCTTGGCACTCAATCATCCCACCAGCGCTTCCATCATGAAAATCCATCCATCCCGTCGCGATCGCGGCTTCACGCTTGTCGAACTTCTCGTTGTCATCACGATCATCGCCGTGTTGGCGGGCGCTGGTTTTGCTGCGGGTAACGCCGCCATTCAGAAAGCCAAAAGAGCCACGGCCCTTGCCACTTGCACGGCGCTTGAGTCAGCAGTAAGTAATTTCTACACCGAGTATGGATCCATGCCGCGGGCAAACCTGAGCGGGGACGTTCGAGTGGACACCAGGGACATTCCCTTCCTGAGGGTCTTGCTAGGGACGGAGGGAAATTCCAATTCCGTCCTGAACACCCGCGCGATCAAGTTCCTCTCTGTGAGAGAAGGAAAGTCCGGGAAAAATGGCCTGATCTTTAACCCAAGTGGAGCCGACATCATCGCCCCGGGCTTGGTTGACCCTTGGGGAGGACCGTATTTTGTGGCTCTGGATGGCGACTTTGACGAAAGAGTGACCGCCACCCCCGCAGGAGGGCCGCAGAAGGTCTTGAACGGCAGAAGGGCCGCCGCTTGGAGTAATGGGGCCGACGCTGCTCCTTCCGGTGCGGCGGGTAATCTCGCCGACAACGTCATCACTTGGTGATTCCGGGATTCCTTAAGATTTTCAAACCGAAAGAAGCCCCGCCCAGCTCCGGCTGCGGTGGGGTTTTTTGTGCGGGTCAACCCGGCTCGCCATACGTCGCCAGCTTGGGGATGGAGGCGATCAAGCGCTTGGTGTAATCCGCCTTGGGTTCGTAAAACACAGTTCCAGCAGGGCCGGACTCGACGATTTTCCCCTTATACATCACCGCGATCCGATCCGCGATGTAGTGGACCACGCCCAGATCGTGGGAAATGAAAATCATCGTCAGACCGAGGTCCTTCTGAAGCGTTTTGATGAGGTTGAGAATCTGCGACTGGATCGAGACATCCAGCGCCGAGACCGGCTCATCCGCGATGATGAGCTTGGGTTCCGGGGCGAGCGCGCGGGCGATGGCGATGCGCTGGCGTTGGCCGCCGGAGAATTCGTGAGGGTATTTGCGCATCACCTTGGCATCGAGGCCCACGGTGGCCATCAGGGTTTCCACTCGATTGAAAAGCGAGGAGCCACGGAGCTTCGGGTGCCGCTGGCGGACAGCCTCGGCAAGGGTTGAGAAAATGGTCATCCGAGGATTGAGCGAGGCGTAGGGGTCTTGAAACACCATCTGAAAATCCAGCCGCCGCCTGCGCACCTCGGAGCGCGAGAGCTTGGAGAGATCCTCACCATCGAGCACCACTGCGCCGGAAGTCGCGGGGATCAGTTGCATGATCGTCCGTGAAAACGTGGATTTCCCGCAGCCGGATTCACCGACCAGCCCGAGGATTTCACCTTTTTCCAAAGTCAGGTTCACCCCATCCACCGCCCGCACCACCTGTTTGGTGGGTGAAAAAATCGAGCCGCCGCGCTGGGTGAAGTGCGTGTGGAGATCGGTGATTTGCAGATAGGGCACGCCGGAGATGATGCACGGATCGCACTGGATCGCACGGATTTTCTGGGAAATGAAGTCGGTGGAAGCATTCAGAACTCCAGTCCTGCCAACGATCCATGTGCATGCATCTCCACCGCTCCCACGCCGTGTTTCGCCGCCAGCCTCACATCCCAATGATCACAGCCAGAAATCATCAACGTTTTCTTGCATCGGTTTTTTTGATGGGAGGCGGGGTCTCAAGCGCCTGTCGGGTCCCATGCGACTTCCTTGGCGATTTGATATGCGGATTTCATGGGTGTCACCGTTTGCGGATCCATGACCGTTATGAAGTCATGCCACCCTTTGATCTGCGAGCAGGGCAGGGCCCGCGAGAGGCGCAGAGTCGGTCGGATCACGCGAAATTTCGGCAATTTCGACAGACAGGATTGCACCCCGGCGGGTTTTAACCGACAAGAAGTCGCCATTCATGACCCAGCTTTTGATTGAACCTGCTCGCCGCACCGGTTGCGAGGACATCCCCGCCCTCACTGAAGTCCTGCGGGCCGCAGCACAGCGCCAGCGCTCCCCCATCGACGACGTGCTCGACGCAGGTGTGGTCGATGAGGAAAAATACATGCGCGAGCTGGCCCATGACCTCGGGATCGAGTGGCTCGAAAGCATCCCCCTCGCGGAGGTCCCTCTGCCGTTGCGCGAAGCTTGTGGCCCGCGGCTTGCGCTGCGCCACCGCTTGCTGCCGGTGGCCATCGAGGGCGAGGGACTCCAGAAACGGCTGAAACTCGCCACCTTCGACCCCTTCAATCTGATCGCCCGCCAAGCCGCCGCGCAGGAACTGGAACTGCCGATCGATTGGTGCATGGTCTCCCGCAAGCGGCTCTACGAAGCACTCCGGCGCCTCTACGGGGTCGGCGCGGATACTTTCGAACAAATCCTCGAAGGCCGCGATTTCGACTACGACCACCTCGACACCGGCGAAGACGAGGCGAACGTCATCGACCAAGACGACGATGAAGAGGCCAGCGTGGTGAAATTCGTCAACCAGATCATCCGCGAGGCGCTCGACCAGCGGGCGACGGATATTCATGTGGAGCCGCTCAGCACCAACCTCCGGATCCGCTACCGCATCGACGGGCGCCTCATCGAAGTCGCCGTGCCGGAAAATATCAAGGCCCTGCAAAGCTCGGTCATCGCCCGCTTGAAAATCATGGCCCGCCTGGACATCGCCGAGCGCCGCGTGCCTCAGGACGGCCGGATCAACCTCCAATTCGAGGGTGCCACCATCGACGTCCGCGTGGCCACGGTGCCCACGGTCGAGGGCGAGAGCGTTTCCCTGCGGCTTCTCAACCAGGAGAAATTCAACATCGCCAAGCTCGGCATGGAGCCCTTCGTGCTCAAGAAAATCGAGACGCTGCTCCACCTGCCCAACGGCATCATCCTCATCACCGGCCCTACGGGCTCCGGAAAATCGACCAGCCTTTATTCCTTCCTCACCGAGGTGAACCACCCGGAGCGGCGGATCGTCACGGTGGAAGACCCGGTGGAAAACAAGCTCACCGGAGTGATGCAGATCGCCGTGAAAAACGAGATCGGGCTGACCTTCGCCACCGCCCTCCGCTCCATCCTCCGGGCGGACCCGAACATCGTGATGATCGGAGAAATCCGGGATTTGGAAACCGCCGAGATCGCCATCCGCGCCTCGCTCACCGGGCACTTGGTTTTCTCCACCCTCCACACCAACGACGCCATGGGCGGCATCAGCCGGCTCATCGACATGGGCGTGGAGCCGTTCCTCGTTTCCGCAGCGGTCCGTGCCTTCCTGGCCCAGCGGCTGGTGAGAAAGCTCTGCCCGCATTGCAAGGTCCCGCGCGAGGTGAGCGACCAGGACCGCCGTGACCTCGGCATCCCGCTGCACATTCCCGGTCAGGTTTACTCGCCCAAGGGCTGCGACCGCTGCCGCATGACCGGCTTCTCCGGGCGCTTGGCGATTTATGAAATCATCCTGCTCACCCAGCCCATGCAGGAACTTGTAGCCCACCGCGCCCAAGCCGTCGAGCTGCGCGCCCAGGCCGTGCGCGACGGCTACGTCCCGATGCGTGAATACGGCTGGCACAAGGTGATGAAGGGTGAAACCACCATCGAGGAAGTCATTTCCGTCACCTCCTCCGACATCGGGGGCGGGGAGTAAATCTGAAATCTCAAATCTGAAATTTCAAATTCAAGTATGCCCGTCTTCGCCTACAAAGCCCTCGCCGCCAATGGCTCCGTCTCCACCGGTGAGATCGATGCCGCGGACCGCCCTGAAGCGTTGCGGGTGCTCGATAAAAAAGGCCTGCAACCGGTCAATCTCAAGGAAATCGCCGCTGCCGTTTCTGCGAAAAAAACCACCGG
>ERZ1022724.221-NODE-221-length-12763-cov-82.900692_pt1 | contig 12763 bp, 8 predicted proteins | sample MGYA00521091_ERZ1022724 | MGnify/ENA primary metagenome ERZ1022724 (study PRJEB33162, sample SAMN09537610) | freshwater metagenome | isolation source: freshwater | place: Canada:Alberta | collected 2017-07 | study: EMG produced TPA metagenomics assembly of the... | reverse complement strand
AAGCCAGTGGAATCATGAAATCAGCCGGTTCAGTGATGTTTGCAATGCAACTGGGCCAAGCACTTGGGAAGCTTTCTGAAGAAGTACTAAGTGCCGGAGATATAGGTCTTCCCATATTCAAAGAACCGCGTCCAGCATTCGTTGCCCAGAACTTAGCGACACTGGTTGACTCGCTCGAAGAAGACTCCGATCAGGTCTATTTCTACTTTGTAATTCGCGAGCTAGCTCACGCCAGGCTTTTCAAGCAGAGCAAGTGGCTGCGTGATTACACCGTGAATCTAATCACCTCTTACGCTCGGGAGATTTCTATTGATAACTCCCGAATCATCGAAATGTCAGAGAATTTTGACCCGAGTGAAATCGGCAACATCCAAAAAGCCTTCGAGTCGGGAGCTTTGATTGCTCCCCGAACTCCATCTCAAACCATCGCGCTCGAGCGCATTGAAACTGTCCTTGCACTCATCGAAGGCTGGGTTGACTGCGTCACGCAGGCTGCAACGGTTCGTTTGCCAAGATCAGCAGCGATTGCTGAACTGGTTCGAAGAAAGCGCTCTTCGGGTGGGCCAGCAGAAAAAACTTTCTTGACTCTTATCGGTCTTGAGCTAAGACCTAGAAAACTTCGGGAAGCGTCGGCTATGTGGAATCAAGTCACTGAGGCTGTTGGAATTCAAAAACGCGACGCAATCTGGTCTCACCCAGATCTTCTACCAACAGAAGCAGACATTGCAGATCCAACTGCGCTGATTGCCAAGCTTTCAAGCTCCGCGCCCGAAGATGACATGGACGCAGCTCTTCGAGACCTACTTAGCTGAGCCTGACTGCAACATCGCGATAAAGCGCGAAGGGCTTTTCTCTCTGGACGAATCAAAATTGGAATAAGAGAGCCTTAGCTCTCGCATAGCCCTGGTAATCCCCACATAAAGAAGTCTCTTTTCTTCAGCGATTGCTGCTGGGGTCTTTGCGTAAGTAATTGGTAGATATCCTTCATTCAATCCAACGATGAAAACCAGAGGCCACTCCAAACCCTTGGCCGCGTGGATAGTGGATAAAGTCACAGCTTCTGTCGTTGGCTCGTGTTGTGAGTGAGCTCGATCTGCAAGCTCCAGTGCAAAGTCTTTGATGCTGGCGCCTTCTGGAAGCTCATCAATCATGGACAACAAAGCATTTAGTGCTTCCCACTTACTTGCAACAACACCAACCTCTGTCGGTTTATTTGCCTGCCAGCCTAGAGAGCGCACGATGTCGCTCACCGCTTGATGCAAAGGTTTAGCTGCAGGGCTGAGTGATTCGGCACGAATCAACTGCACCGCACTCTTGATTTCAGGACGAGCAAAAAAGCGCTCTCCCCCGCGAAGCTGATAACTGATTCCGAGTGAATCTAAAGCCCGCTCCAGAACCTCGGACTGGTTGTTGATTCGATACAACACCGCAATATCGCTTCTTGGAACTCCCGCCTGAATGGCTTCGGCAATTGCCAACGACACAGCCTTAGCTTCTGCTTGAGCGGATTCAAAACTGGCAACCTGAGGAGCGCTGCCTGCTGGCCCAGCCGCTTCGAGTTCTCCACCCAAGGGTGAATCGCTGGTAAGTCGATTTGCGAAGGCAACAATCTGCTTTGTCGATCGGTAATTAGTTGTTAGGTCGACAATGCTCGCTCCTGGAAACCGGTCGGCAAAGTTTCTCAGGAATTCGCTGCTTGCTCCAGTAAAGGAATAAATGGTCTGGTTGGGATCTCCAACCACACAAAGCTCCGCGTGCTCTCCGAGCCACTGATCTAAAAGCGCATGCTGCAGCGGTGAAATGTCCTGGTACTCATCCACGGTAAAGAATCGATACTGACTCTGCACGTGAGCCAATGCTCTTGGCTCAGCCTTGAGTAGTCCCAAGGTGAGCACCAAAACATCTTCCCAGTCCAGTTTCTGAGCGCGAATCTTCTCTTGTTCGTAGAGCTTTTGAATCTCAAGGTTTTTCTGAAAAGAAAGGCCTGCGACTTTTGGCCTTGACTCTGAAAGCTCGGCATACTCATCCATCGACAGCATTGAGTACTTTCTCCACTCAATTTCACTCGCCATATCTCGAAGAGCTGCGTTATCCAAATTGATAGATAAGGACTTAGCAGCGAGTCCTATCAATTTTGCTTTCGAGTCCAAAATTGATGGCGCTGGTACCCCAACTAGTTGCGGCCAGAAGTATTCCAGCTGAGCAAGAGCAGCAGCGTGGAAAGTTCTAACCGATACCGCTCCTACTCCGAGGGATCGAAGTCTGGAGCGAAGCTCTCCAGCTGCACGGTTGGTATAGGTAAGTGCAAGCACTCGATTTGCAGCGAAGTGCCCGGTGGCAATTCCGTAAGCAATACGGTGAGTGACTGTTCTGGTTTTTCCAGTGCCGGCTCCAGCAAGAATGCAGGTTGGTCCAACTAAGGACTGCGCAGCAACTTGCTGTTTGGGATCTAGTCCCGAAAGAATGCTCTCGGCGTTAGCGTTTAGCATTGGCTGCAATCTCAGTTGCCGAAACTAGTTCGCTGCCATACCAAAGCTCAATCATCGCGCGTGAGATGGTAGCGCGACCAGGAAGCAGCAGCTCCTTGGCTTCTGCAGCAATTTCCTCACGACTAAACCAACGAAGCTTTGCTATCTCCTCGCCATCAGGACGAAGTGCCTGAGAAGAATTGGCTCTGGCAGTAAAGCCGAGCATCAACGAGTATGGGTACGGCCAGCCCTGAGAGTAGGTGTATTTAGCACCTGAAACATCCAGTCCCGACTCTTCTTTCATTTCACGAACAACAGCTGCCTCTAGTGACTCCCCCGGTTCAACGAAGCCTGCAAGAATCGACCAGCGATTTTGTTCCCAAACTCCTTGTGAGCCAAGAAGGATTCGATCATTCTCATCCAGGATTGAAACAATCACCGCTGGGTCAGTTCTTGGGAATAGCTCCATCTGATCCACTGGGCATCTTCTAACCCAGCCACCCTGCTCGATCATCGTTGGAGATCCGCAACTCGGGCAGTGAGTATGGTTTTGATGCCAGTTCGCAAGAGCCAGGCCTTGGGTGAAGATTCCAGCATCCAGATCGGATAAGCCAGCCCCAGTTGCTCGCAGCGAAATCCAACGGGCCTGATCTGGCTCAACCAAATCTGCTTGGGCTTGATCAATTACGACAAGTGAAATCAAAGCGCCGGGGGCACCGTGCTTTGATTGCTGAATTGTCTTGCCAAGGTATACAAGGACTGTGCTCGAGGGTGCCGAACTCAATGGAATAAGTTCGAGCTCTTTATTCGGCCCAAGCAATACCTTGCCCTGATGCATAAGCAGCGCCCAAGAGTTCGGCTGTGAACGAAGAAGCGTCGTAAGGTCTGGATTAGCCCGCAATAAGTAGTCTCTATCCAGCGCCGAGCGAGCCAGTGGTGGCAGCTGATTCTGGCTCACTTTATCCCTCGCGTGGCGAAACTGAATAGATCGGGCAACGTTGTCTAACCTTAAAAACATGGCTAGATCTCCCTTGATTTTAGCGGCCCTAGCGAAGGACGCCGTTCCCCAGTTTGACTTCGCCCAGGTGAAGAACCTTGATGGCGGAACCTCAGGTGCTTTCGATGCAGCCCTTCTAACAGCTAAGAGCGGTGAGCACTTTGTTGTTCGCATGGCCAACAGTGCCAGCGCAGGAACCGAACTCGAGGCCGAAATTCGCGCCATCAAAACCTTCACACCTGTTGTTCGCCTAAACCTTCCTTTTGAGCTCAGTGAACTAGTTGGTGACACTCAGGATTCTGAAGGCGCAAGAGCGATGGTTTTCAACTTCGTCTACGGAAACCCAATTGAGATAGCCAGGGTTGAGCCACTTTCCGATTTGACTCTAAGCATCGCAACTTCTATTGCCGCTATTCACAAACTTCCCGTTGAACTAGTCCAAAACGCTGGCTTTCCAGAACTAAGCCCGGAGTCAAACCTTAAGTACCGTGTAGCTGAACTTGACCGCGCAGCTCAGACTGGAAAAGTTCCACCGATTCTGCTTCACCGTTGGGAACAAGCCTTGGAAGATGCCAGCTTGTTCCGCTACCAGCCAACTGTTATCCACGGCAGCCTAAATGGCCAAAGCGTTCTAGAACTAGATGGAAAAGTTTCCGGAGTTCTTCACTGGTCAGGACTAAGAATTGCTGACCCAGCTGAAGACCTATCTTGGGTTCTTGGTGGAGCAGCTCCAGAGCTTTCCAGAAACCTAATGGCTCGCTACTTCGAAGCAAGATCCGGAGCTGACAGCAACATCTGGCCTCGTGCACTTCTTTATAGCGAACTAGAGCTTGCAAGATGGCTTCTTCACGGATACTCAACCGGCAACCAGGAAATCATCGAAGATGCCGTTGGAATGCTTTTGGTTCTAACTGAAGAAGTAGAAACCGGTAAAGCAGAAAGACTTCACGCAGCGCCACTAGCAACAGCTATTGCTCAGGCAAAGCTAGCTTCAGAGCCTGCCGCACCAAAAGTCAAAGACGACGAGCTGTTCTAAACAAACAGCTTCTCCCACATCTGTACTAGCTCTTGAGGTCCCGGAACCTTTTCTGGCCGAAGCTCGATGTTGTCTCCAACAAAGTAGAAGCAAACGTCAATGCTCTCAATTGGAATTTGTCTTAGCTCGGAATAGGCGAACCGATAGAGAGCAAGCTGAAGAATCATTTCCTGCTCGGACTTTTTGTCCTTTGGAGCAGAGCCGGTTTTCCAGTCCACAATCTCATAACGCTGCCCGACCTGGAAAACTGCATCCAGCTTGCAAACGAAGGTGTTTGAGCCGCGAGTTAGGTTGATCTCTATCTCGACATCTGCCGGTGTTTGATTGTGAAACCTTGAGTTCTTGAAGATTTCAGTCAGCTCTTGAATTTCTTCAGGCGCGTCATCTACCTCCGAAATAATGAAGTCCTCAACCCAGGAATGAAAAGCGGTTCCCTTCTTGGTCGCGCGGTACGGCTCAGTTGGAACAGGCCTTAGGTACCTAGCTGCCTGAGCCGGCAGATCACTGACGAATTCCCTGAACTTGGAAGCAGGAATTCGAACTGGAAGATCAACCCGTGTAAGTCTTTGCAAGCGGTCATCCTGCTCTTTCAGCAATAGATCAATTTCCTGATGCACGCTTGAGCTGCTCAAATCCTCAGAGCTAAGGCGCTCAAGCTTGGTCGAAGCTTGCTCTACTTGCAAAGCCGATCCTTGGACCACCTTGGAGTGCAATTCACCAATTGGCTCAAGTGGCCAGGTCTTTTCTCTAGGAGATAAATCAAGGGGGTTTTCTGCGGCTGCCAGATCTGGAAACTCATAAACGCCTTCAGCAAGCTCAGTCATAAAGCGGGAGGGTTTTCTAGATCCTGAGTTTGCAGGCTTCCAATAGGAACCCGAAAGTAGCAGCGCCTCTCGTGCTCTGGTTATTGCAACGTAGATAAGCCTGAATTCTTCTCGGAGTTGGTGTTCCTTGTTTTCTGCTTTGAACTGCTCCACGGCAGCTTTGAGCTCGGGCTGAATAGCTGTGTTTTGAAAATCGAAAACAGGAAGAGATGAGCAGTCTCCTCGAAGTGGATATGGAAGCTCAGCGCCAGATAACCAACCCGAAACAGATCTTGGCTTTGAAGGGAAGTCATCTTCGACCAGATTTGGAATAGCAACAAAGTCCCACTCGAGCCCCTTAGCTGCGTGAATGGTCAGTACCTGCACCACGCCAGCTCCAGGTGTCACTCTAGGAATCTCAAAGCGTTCTTTCTTGGTGGCATACTCCAACCAGTTCAGGAACTGACCAAGTAGTGCGCTTGCCGAAGCCGAGCCAAACCCAGCGACAATCTCGTAGAAGGACTGCAGTTGCGCCAAGGGGTTCGCAAGTTTTGGATTTGCCCGCAGCTCAATATCCAACCAAAGCTCCTCGGCACATAGCCGAACAAAATCCGTCAACGGCAGCGCGGTAGCCGATCGTAGGTTCTGGAAGAGGGTTGCTGCTTCTTGAAGGCGCTTTAGTGACTGATCCGAAAACTCGTTCAACAACTCAAGCTTGGGATTGAGCACTAGATCCAACGCTTCGACAATTGTGATTTCTTCACGGAAGACACCTTCTTGTCTAGGCCCCGAGAGCTTTCTAGCCATAACGAACAACCGGTCGATGTCCTTGATGCCGATGCGCCATCTGGCTCCAGTAAGTAGTCGAATAAGCTCACTACCGGAATCAGCACGCTGAACTACTTTCAGTGCACAAACCAGATCAACAATTTCTGGAAGCTCAAGTAGTCCCCCAAGGCCAACGACTTCAACTTCTATCCCCTGGGCTTGGAGCTTCTCAACAAACAAAGCCATTGAAGATCTCTTACGCATCAACACAGCGCACTTTTTACCTTCGGCCACAGCAGGCTTTAGCCAACTAGCAACTGTCTCTGCTTCATCTTCGATGGTCTGCTCGAAAGCGAATTCCGTCACACCTTCTATGGCATCAGGTTTAGCAACTAGCTTTACCGGCAGGACATGTTCGATTGCTCCTGAACGAGCTTCGTAGCTTGCCGGTTCTTGAAGGGGAAGAGAAATGCGATTGGCCATTTCCAGAACTTTGATCGGGTTCCTCCAGCTTGTTTGCAAAGAGAATTGCTTTACGCTTCCAAAATCAAGACCGAACTGATCAAGGTTTGATGAGCTTGCTCCCCGCCAGCCATAAATGGATTGATTTGGATCTCCAACTGCAAAAACCGATTTGTTGCCAAACAGCGTTGACAACAGTTTGGTCTGAAGTACCGATGTGTCCTGGTACTCATCCAACAAAACAGCTGTGTAGTTATCCCTGATTAGTAGCGCTGCATCAGTGTTTTCAGAAACAGCCTTGTATGCCAGAGCAACTTGATCGGAATAGTCAACGAGTGAGCGAAGCTTTTTCTCCTGCTGGAATCTCTCGGCAAGTTCTGCAATCAGCGGTGTTGGCTTTAGCCCCTCGACTATTTCTTCGATGTAGGCAAAGCGGGAGTCAACTGGTTGGCCAGCTTTTTTTGGAAGTGAGCCGATGTGGTTGGCGGTAGCTTCAATAACTTGCCTAACGGCCTCGGCACTCTGGCCGTTGTCACTAAGGGCTTGCGATAGTTCAAGAACTTTTTGCACCAGAGTGTCAAGATTTAGCTCAAGATCACTAAGGCTTCCCGAAACATCCGAGCCGTATCGAACACAAACCTCCCGAGCCAGCTGGAACGCTGCTGCTTCACTCAGCAGAGTCGACTCACTCTCGTATCCCAACGCCAAGCTGTTGTCTCTAAAGATCTGATTCGAAAAGGCGTTGTAAGTGGAGATGTTTGGCGCCACAAACTCATACTCCAGGGTTTCTGGCCAATAACTTGTCTCGCGAAGCTTGAGTAGTGCTTCAAAGATTCTCTTGGATAACTCAGTCGCTGCTTTTCTAGTAAAGGTAAGACCAAGGATCTGCTCTGGGCGTGCATACCCGTTGGCAACTAGCCATAGCACCCGAACTGCTAGTAGTTCAGTTTTTCCGCTACCGGCTCCTGCAACCACTAAGGCTGGTGAATCAAGTGGTGCGTTCTCGATCGCATCAATTTTCTCTGGAGCTAGTTCAAATTCCTTGATGACTTTGAAAATCTCTGCTGCTGAATACCTAGCCGACATAGCTCACCGCCGGAGTTAGGTGCAGTGAACAAGAGCCATAAGATCGCTCAGATTCACAGTGGTTAGAAAGCTGTGCAACAAATACCGAGCGAGACATTCCCTCCGAGGAATCAAGAAGTAGTTTTTTGAATCTTGCAGATTCTTGATTGTCCATAGCGGGCTGATTGCGCTCTTGGAACTTTGCTCCCCCAACAATCAACAGCTTGGCCCCAGCTAATTGCTCGGGGCTAATCGAATCAAGTTCTTTGAACCCACCTTCGAGAACCGCCATTTGATAGAGCGCTAGTTGAGGATTCGAAAGGGTTTCGGCTGCGGTGGCAGTTAGCTTTCCGGTCTTTAGGTCAACAATCACCACGTTGCCATCTGAAAGCTGCTCTATTCGGTCAACTTGTCCGCGTACTTGGATGTTTCCAAGCTCAAAGTTGAAGTTTTGCTCCTTGGCAACAACCGTGCCGCCGGAAGCTTCGAACTGCTTTAGATACTCCGCAAGATTAGAAAGCATTCTGGCTGCCTGACGCTTACCCAAATCCTCAAGCCAGTCGGCTTCAAACTCGAGTGAGTTCCAACGGGAGAGCTTTAGCTTCTCAAGTTCTGCAAGATCCGATGATTCAGAAACTTCTAGCACTTCGTGAATCAAGGATCCAAGAGAAGCTTGGAAAGAACCACTCGAGCCACCGTGGGTTTCAATGAACCAATGGAGTGGGCACTTCAAGAAGTTATCCAGTTGCGATGGTCGAATCTGAAGCTTCTCGTTTTCTAAATCAGTCAGCGGCTCAGTTGTTGAAACCGGGAGCAATCCGTACCAACTGCTTGGAGCTGCCCCAGGGACTCCAGCTGCCGCCAGTCGAGCAAGGCCCAGAGCAGCTTGCTCCAAGTTCGCGCCATTTCTTGAAGCAAGCTCGCGACGAAGTTCTCCAACAATTGAACGAAGAGTGTAGGTCTTTGAGATGTTGGATTCTGTTGGTGGGTAGCTTCCGTGAACCAAAGGAAGAAACTGTGAGAGCTGTTGTTCTTCTTTGTCGGTCGCGCTCATTATCAGTAGCTGTCCGCAAGCTCCGGCTGCTTTGTTGAGCATGCGAAGCTCACCTGGTAACTCAGATTTCTTAAGGTCGCGGGCTTGGGTTATTTCCCCTGCAACCAGAGCATCCAAGATGTTAGCGCCGAGCAAAGAAGAACGAGGCTTGAGGTTTGGCCAAACTCCTTCACTAAGACCTGGAATCACAACGGTGTCGAAGCGCTTGCCGATCAAACCTGAGGGAGTAAGAAGTAGCACCTGCTCACCAGAGCGATTATTCAGCGCCAGCGAATCCTCTGGGATTTCTCGCTCTAGCTGATCGCTAATGAATTCAATTGCCTGAGCCTTGGGGTTTCGTTCCGAGAATCTGGACGCGGCAGCAAACAGGGAAAGCATTGAATCAAGATTTCTTCCAGCCTGGATTGCTACCTCCGATACTCCGCGCGAAAGAAGCGTCCATTTCTTGAGAACTCCGGTTTCAGAAATCAGGTTCCAGAGCACAGCCTCAGCTGTTGTTCCAGGTTCAAGCGCCAAGAGCTTTGTGGCGTGCATCAGGCGAACAATCTTCTCTGCAGCTCGTGCCTCCGGGCTTCTAATCAAGGAAAGATCATTTGGATCAGCAAAGGCATCAACTAAGAGCTGATCTGAGGAGCCCTCGAAAGACTCTGCCTGTTTCCTAAGAGATCGCTTGAGCCTCAAAATTCCAAGCTGATCCAAACCGCCAAGCTCGGAAGTCAAAATCTCAACCGCTAGGTCATAACCAACTGGAGCATCTTCAAGGCATACTCGGGCAAGCCTTAGCAACTGACCTGAAGAGTGATCGTCGCGAAGAGAGTTTGCCGAACCAACTACTTGGACGGGCACAGACTCAGCGCTTAGTGAAAGTGCAAGTTTTTCAAGCGCTGGTCTGCTTCTGGCAACAATTGCCATTTCAGACCAGGGCACTCCATCAAACAAATGTCTTCTTCTAAGCTCTCCTGCGACAAAGGAAAGCTCCTCGCTTTCCGAGCGAAAGACTCGAACCTGTAAGCCCTCTTGGGCAGTTGATAGCTCGGCAGGAGGATTCAGCCCTTTTCGCTGGCGCCCAGCACGAGCTGCATCAATCGAAGAGCTGATCTTGGATAGCGCGGCAGAAATTTCTGGCTTTCTAATTGCGTGAGTGGGTTCAAGGTAAATTGGCTCAACGCTCTGGCTTACTCGCGCCGCGATGCGTTCTGTCAGCTCAGTCATAGCTTTCGGGTTAGCAACCCTAAAGCCTAGGGTTGCAACATCCGGGTCACCGAAGAGTGTTAAGCCAGCGCCGAAGCGAGTTAGCTGAAACAAAAACTCCGAAGCTGCAGGAGTTAGCTCTTGTGCATCGTCAACCAAGATTGCCTTTAGATTTGCAATCTCCTCGGGAAACTCTTCTTGTGATTCGAGCTCTTTAGCAGCACTGCGAAGCAAAGATGCCGAATCGTAGCGAGCTCGATCGCTCTGGTTTAGTTTCTCCAGATAGCTCGCAAAACACTTTGATGAAGCCTCCCACTGAGTAAGCCCCTGGGTCTTCCCCATTTCACTCAAAGTCTCAGGGGTGACACCGTGTTCCAAACAAGCAGCAATTAGATCTCTAAGTTCAGTTCTAAATCCAGTCAAGGAGCGGACCGTGGAGTCTAGATTTTTGGGCCAGGTGGCAGGATCTACCTCGGCTAAGACTTCCTTGAGAAGTTGGTCTTGCTCGCTACCGCTAACTAGCACTGGAGCTTTTTTACCTTCGCGCTTTGCCTTGGCAGCCAAAATAGAAAACGCAAGGCTAGTAAGTGTCTTGGCAAGTGGACCGGCAGTTGCTCCTTGGTACTCCAGTGCTAACTGGTCACGAAGGGTGTTGGCCGATTCACGAGTTGCGGCAATTACAACTAATTGATCTGGTGCCAGGCCGTGAGATATAAGGCTCAGAAATCTTGCCGTTAGTGCAGTGGTCTTTCCTGATCCCGGGGAACCAAACACTGGGGTAATTGTTGAGGCGGGAAGTTCGCTCACCTTTTGCTGGGCTGGTGCAAGCTCAAGCGAATTGACAGAGATAAGGGGTGCCTTTGGCACAAATCTCACATCGGTCATTCCCCCAAGATACTAAAGCCCTCTGACAGCTGGTTCGAAGCTTTCCCAAATGGCCGTAATCTAGTAGCAGAAAGGTTGGTCATGGACATCAGAATCGGCATCAAACATTCAGCTCGCGAGCTTAGTTTCGACACATCGGAGACAGCAGCGGCAATTGAGAAGAAGGTTGCTGAGGCAATCGAGTCCGACTCTAAACTGATCAGCATTACCGACTCCAAAGGCAATGTGTTCCTGGTTCCAACCAAGGCCCTTGCCTACCTAGAGATCGGCGCAGAGGAAGCTAGAAGGGTTGGGTTCATCGCCTAATGGAATTTCTATTCATTGTTTTTTATGCTGCAATTCTGGGACTCGTTGCCCCATACGTTCAGATTGGCTCTGACCGCTACGGATCTTTTGTTCCTCCAGTAATCGGCCTTGCAACCGGAGCAGTGCTCTGGGTGTTGTTGACCTGGGTTGGCTTTGGATACACCGACGCTTGGATCTGGTCGATCGTGATGTTGAGTATGCCGCTAGCTATGTTCTTTGGATCAAAGGCGCTGGACAAACAGCGTCAGAAGATTGACGAGCAAGCCCTAGCTGCTACGCGGTAAGTCCGACCGCATCCATTCGAAGCGAGTGCGCGGCGATCATTTCGGTCACCAGCGGTTCAATCTTGGAGTAAGACTCTAGATTTACCTTTCGCTCCTGCTCAAGGGTCAACTTTGAGTTCTTATCGATCCCGGCAAGCTTGCGGTTATCAAAAGCCGCCCTTACTTCGAGCAGCACATCTCCCATCAGGCGTCTTCCCCAAAGTGCTAGACGAGATTCGAGTTGCGGGTTTCCGGCCATTCCTTCAACCAGAACCTTCTTGGCGAATTTCTCGAAGGTCTTATCGGATAGCGCCTTCTCAACTGCTTCCCGAAGTTCTTTAGGCAACCCCGCTGCTAGTCGTCCATAGAAATCATCCAGCAATCCTGAGACCAGATAAATCTTGATTACTGACTCGTACCAGTCAATGCCGGCAGTCCTGGAATGAAATGTGTCCACACGCTCGGTGAACGGATCCATCGAATCTGTGACGTCAAAGCCCAAGCTGACCAGTTTTTTAGAAATAGTGCGGTATTTTTCAAAACTCTTGGCAGCAGCTTCTGATAGCTCTGCTTTGTATTGAGTGGTTGGCGAATACTTGAGCTCATTGGTGAGAATCTCAAAGTTTGAAAGCAACAGATATGCCAATTGACCTAGGTAAACCTTAGGTTCTGGAGTGTATGGCTTGAGATTTACCTTGCCCTGGTTGCGACCAGATCTTTCTTCGCGATCAGGTAAAGCAAGCTTTCCAACCTTTTTGCGAAACGCTTTCAGCCACTCGAACATCCTTCAAGCATATAGGGCTTTGAACAAGGCCAAGTAGAGTAGGAAGAGCATATATAGGAGCATTTTGACTTTCAAAGATCTAGGTATCGACAGCGATATATCCGAGGCTCTAGAGGCCCGTGGAATTACAAGCCCATTTCCAATCCAGGAGCAGGCCATCCCGCTTGCCCTAACCGGACAAGACATCATCGGCCAGGCAAAAACTGGAACCGGTAAGACTCTCGGATTTGGTCTACCTCTTATTCAAAGCCTTGGCAAAGATCCCTCTCACGGTGCGAAAGCTCTAGTTGTAGTTCCAACAAGAGAACTAGCAATCCAGGTTGCAGAAGATCTAAAGCTTGCCTGCAGCAATCGCTCAACTACAGTTGCTGCAATCTACGGTGGTAAAGCTTACGAAGGACAAGTTGCCGAGATTGATGCCGGAGCGCAAATCATTGTTGGTACCCCTGGAAGACTGATTGATCTTTCAAAGCAGAAAAAGCTAGATCTAACGAGCATTCAGTTCATGGTGCTCGACGAAGCAGACGAGATGCTAGATCTTGGATTTCTACCGGATGTTGAAAGGCTATTTGCCTACACCCCCGAAAACCGCCAGACCATGTTGTTCTCGGCAACCATGCCAGGAGCCATCGTTTCTTTGGCCAGGAAGTACCAAAACAAGCCAGTACACATCCGCGTCAA
>ERZ1022724.220-NODE-220-length-12768-cov-13.377566_pt1 | contig 12768 bp, 8 predicted proteins | sample MGYA00521091_ERZ1022724 | MGnify/ENA primary metagenome ERZ1022724 (study PRJEB33162, sample SAMN09537610) | freshwater metagenome | isolation source: freshwater | place: Canada:Alberta | collected 2017-07 | study: EMG produced TPA metagenomics assembly of the... | reverse complement strand
GCGGGTTTCGCCGCCCATGCCTGCGAGCTTTGGCGCTAGTTCCGTGTAAAACTCAAACTGGCGGAGAGGATCGGGAGGAACAGCACTCTTGTCGTTGGAGCGAATGGGTGGCCTTAGCGGAGAGCTTCGTGAATTTCGAAGGCCACACATTCACCAGCACCACGGAATTGTGGCGCCTCCTTACCCGCCAATTTGAGTTTTATACGACACTCACTTTCCCTCCCATCATGGCGACTTGGGCCATGGACCGGTCGGTGCCCCCGGACGTTTCCGCCCGGGCACCTGCGAATTCCGCTTGCCGGAGCGCCCCTCCGGCGGCAAGCATCCATGCCGTGACACCCGAACTCGAGGACCTGTTTTCATTTCTCCGCTTCCCAAGTATCTCCACCGACACGAGCCACGCTGGCGACGTGCGTGCCTGCGCCAATTGGTTGGTCGACAAACTCAGCGGAATGGGTTTGCACACCCAGCTGCACGAGACGCCCAAGCACCCGGTCGTCGTTGCAAAAAATGACCATGTCGCAGGACGCCGCACCGTGCTGATCTACGGGCACTATGATGTCCAGCCGGTTGACCCGCTCGAATTATGGACCAGCGATCCATTCCAACCCGTCATTCGCGACGGAAAAATCTGGGCGCGTGGTGCCACGGACAACAAGGGGCAAATGCTCGCCCACGTGCTCGGTGTGGAAAAAACGCTCCGGGAATCCCAAGGCCTGCCCGTCAATTTGATCTTTTTGTTTGAAGGCGAGGAAGAAATCGGCAGCCCGAATCTCGCGTCCTTCCTCCTCCATCACTGCGACGCCCTGAAATGCGACGTCATCGCCATCTCGGACACGGGTATGGTCGCTCCCGGCGTGCCCACCCTCGGCTACGGCCTGCGCGGCATCGCCTGCTGCGAAGTCATCCTCCGCGGCCCGAAGGGAGATCTCCACTCCGGCCTCTTCGGCGGGGCCGTGGCCAATCCCGGCGCTGCCATGGCACGCCTCATTTCCAGTCTCCACTCGATCAATGGCAAGGTCGCCATCGAGGGATTCTATGACCAAGTCCGGCCGTTGGAACCATGGGAACGCGAAATGTGGGCCCACGTCCCGGGTGTCGCGGATTCGGATTTCCTCAAGGTCACGGGATCCCCCGGCCTTTTCGGAGAACCGGGCTACACCTCGGCCGAACGCACCTGGGCTCGACCCACCGCGGAAGTGAACGGCATCGGCAGCGGCTACCAGGGCGAGGGCTCCAAGACCGTGCTGCCCGCCGAGGCCTTTGCCAAACTCTCGTTCCGCCTTGTCCCCGACCAAACTCCCAAGGACATCATGGAAAAAGTCAAAAACCACCTCGAATGGCATTGCCCACCGGGCGTGGACATCGAGGTCCACGTCGGTCACGATGGCAAGCCCTACGCCACCGATCCGAACTCCAAGTTCGGCCTTGCCGCCCAGAATGCCCTGCGGGCCGCCTTCGATGCGGAACCCGTGCTCATCCGTGAGGGCGGCAGCATACCCATCGTCCAGACTTTCCGGGACATCCTCGGCTCGGACACCTTGCTGTTAGGCCTTGCGCTGCCCGACGCACAAATCCACGCGCCTAACGAGAATTTCCCGGTTGAAAACTTCGAGTCGGGAATCCGCCTGAACCAGGCGCTGCTCAAAGAGCTCTCTCTCTAAAATCCCCCATGGGTCGCACAGGACCTATCAGACCTCATTTCATCTCCAAATGTCCGACTCCACCACTCCCAAACTCGACTTCATCCGCGAGATCATCGCCGCAGACCTCGCCACCGGCAAACACGCCACCACCATCACCCGCTTCCCGCCGGAACCCAACGGTTACCTCCACATCGGCCACGCCAAGTCGATCTGCCTGAACTTCGGCATCGCTCTGGAAAACCAGGCCACCCACGGAAAATGCCACCTCCGCTTCGATGACACCAACCCCGAGAAGGAAGAAACCGAATATGTCGAGAGCATCAAGGAGGACGTGAAATGGCTCGGCTTCGACTGGGGGGATGACCTTTATTTCGCCAGCGATTACTTCGACTTCTTCCATGACTGCGCCGTCCACCTCATCAAGGAGGGCAAGGCCTACGTTGAACAACAAAGCGCCGAAGAAATGCGCGCGAACCGGGGAAATCTCACCACTCCGGGAACCCCTTCCCCATTCCGCGACCGGCCGCTGGAGGAAAACCTCGACCTCTTCGCCCGGATGAAGGCGGGTGAGTTCAAGGAGGGCGAGTGCGTGCTCCGCGCCAAGATCGACCTCGCCTCATCCAACATGAACCTCCGGGACCCCGTCCTCTACCGGATCATGCACGCCCACCACCACAACACCGGCAACCAATGGTGCATCTACCCGCTCTACGACTTCGCCCACCCACTGGAAGACGCGCTCGAACACATCACCCACTCGCTCTGCACGCTTGAATTCGAAAACCATCGCCCCTTGTATGACTGGTTCATCGAGCACTGCCCGGTGCCGTCCAAGCCACGCCAGATCGAGTTCGCCCGCCTGAATCTCACCTACACCATCATGAGCAAGCGAAAGCTGTTAGAGCTCGTGCAGGGCGGCCACGTCAGCGGCTGGAACGACCCGCGCCTCCCGACCATTTCCGGCCTCCGCCGCCGGGGATATCCGCCGGAAGCCGTCGTCCATTTTTGCAAACGCGTGGGCATCACCAAGTTCAGCGGCACCACGGACGTCGCCTTGCTTGAGTTCGACGTGCGGGACTTCCTCAACCACTCCGCGCCCCGCCGCATGGGGGTGTTAGACCCGGTCAAGGTGGTGCTCGAAAACTGGGCCACCGAACCGCTCACGCACGTCGAGGTGCCCAACCACCCGCAGAATCCGGACATGGGAGAACGCCGCATTCCGATTTCCGCTGAAATATGGATCGAACGCGAGGACTTCATGGAAGTGCCTGAGAAAAAATTCTTCCGTCTCGGACCCGACCGCCACGTCCGGCTCAAGGGTGGCCACATCATCCGCTGCACGGGATTTGAAAAAGACGCCACTGGAACCATCACCCTCATCCGCGCGGTGATTCTTCCCGGCACGGTCGGCGCGGACTCACCCGCCGGCATCGAGTGCAAGGCCGCCATCCATTGGGTCGATGTCGCCACCGGTCAGGATGCCCAAGTCCGCCTCTACGACCGACTCTTCACGATCGAAAACCCCGAGGAGGCACCCGGCGGATTTCTCAGCGTCATCAACCCGGACTCGCTTCAAACCGTCACCGCCAAGATCGAGCCCGCGCTTGCCACGGCAGCTGCCGGGTTTTCATGCCAGTTCGACCGGATCGGCTACTTCGTCGCAGACGCCGCCGACCACCACCCCGGCACCCAGCCCGTCTTTAACCGCACCGTCGCCCTCCGCGATTCCTGGGCAAAAAAGGCCGGACGCTGAGTCCACCACGGCGGATTCACTCGAAAACCATGAAAAACCTCTTGTCATGCCTCGCGTTTCTCACCCAGGCCCTGCTTGGCACCCCCACTGAATCGCGTGAATGGGTCTCCACCACCGGCTCCAAGGTCACCGGCTCGGCAGTCGCGCTCGATCGAGGCACAGTCCAGATCAAGCTAACTGATCGCACGATCGCGGTGCCGCTGGACAAGCTGAGCCAGGCGGACCGCAAATTCCTCACGGATCATTTTGGAGAATCCAGCAATGGAACAAAACCGGCGATTTCGGGTGGAAGCGGCGAGTTGATCGCCGCCGGACTCGGACAGAAAGCCGGCGAGGTGTTAGGCCCGATCAAGGCAGGCGAGGGCTCCACGTATTTTCTCTATATTCCCAAATCCCTGCGCAAAGGCCGCCTCGCGCCCTTGCTCCATTTCAATGGATCCGGGGGCGGCAGCGCGAACTCGGTGAAAAAACACATCGAAGGCGCCGAGCTGAACGGATGGATCGTCGCGGCAAGCGTGGAATCAAAAAACGGACCCCTCCACCCCATCGGGAATCATGCCCACGCGAAGCGCTGCGTCAACCATCTGGTCGGGACCCTGCCAGTCGACCCCAAGCGCGTGTATTTCACAGGTGGCTCCGGAGGCGGAGCGATGACTTTTTACAATTCCGCCCACATGAAGGGAGCCGGAGGCATGCCGCACATCGGCTACATCCCCAGTGAGGCCAACGTGACGAGCGGGAATTTTTTCGTCATCAGCGGCACGAGGGATTACAACCGATACACCTCGGCCAACGCTGTTAGAATCCTGGGAAAGGATGCCATCCACCGCTTCTTCCCCGGGGCACACGAGGAGGGGCCGGAATGGCTTTGTGTGGAAGGAATGATTTGGCTGAACGGTAAATTCCTCGCCAAGAACAAACGCTCAAGCGCCTATGTCGAGGAGGCGCTCGATTATGAGGCGGCGATGATCGACTGGCTCAGAAAGCTTTCCACCTCCGCCTCACACCGTGCCTATTATTGGTGTGTGTTCCTGAAGGAGGATTACGGTGTAAGTGGGTCGAATGCCGCAGCCATCGAAACCTTGGCAGCCCCCTTGAGAAGCAAGCCGGAATGCGTGGGCTACGCCGAGGGTATTGAAGCGGTTTCCGACTTTAGCAAGCGATACTATTCGGAAGTCGCAAAAGGCTCCCGGTTTGCCCACAGCACACCTGACATCGAAAAAGCAGCGGAAAAACTGAGCGCTGGATTCACAGGTGTGCCCATGATCGAAGAGATTGCCGAACAACTCGGTCAGAAAACCTGCGCCCAGTAAACCGCCGGGCCGCAGCCGCCTAGACGCCGCACATCATCGTGAGAAAGCGGCAGAGTCGGAGGACGGCTCTGAACTCACGCTTGGCCGCAAGTGCATGCCCTTGCTCCCGGACTGCCCGCGGGAATCATTTCCAAATGCCAAACAACAGCCACGCGAGAAACAAGGTCCACAGCACGTTCACAAACTGCCCCCCAATGAATGCCAGGGCAGGTTTCCCGCCGCCCAGTTTCCCGAAATCACCGAGCCGGGTCTCCAGTCCGATGGAAACAAAAGCCGCGGCAAACCAGATCTCACGTAATCCCCTGAGCGCGGATTTCGTTTGAGCCACGACCGCTGCCTCCAGCACGAATGAGAACACCAGCGATGCCGCCACAAAACCGATTACGAATTTTGGAAAGCGTTCCCAAATGACACCCACGCCCACCTTGACCTCCGCTCCTCCGCGCTTGCGATCACGCAGCGCCCACCAGACGGAAATCACAAAGGCCGCGAGACCGATCAATACGTTCTGCGAAAGCTTCACCACGGTTCCCGTGCGTGAGGCCGTCTCACCCAGCATCTCGGTGGCGGCAAGCACGGTGCCGCTGGTATCCAGCGTCCCACCCAGCCAGGCACCGCCCACCTCTTCGCCCAGTCCCAGCCATCTCACCATCCACGGCATCAAAATCATCATGGGCACCGCACAGAGCAACACCACCGACGTCACATACGAGAGCTTCTTTTTGTCGCCCTGAATCGCACCACAAGCGGCGATGGCTGCGGACACCCCACAAATCGAGACCGCCGTGGACAACATCACGCCGAACTCATCATCCACCTTGAGAAAACGCGACAGCCAGAACGTGAAATACCAAACCACAGGAATCACCCATAACGCCTGGATCATCCCTGGCGCCCCCGCTTTGATCAGATCACCGAAAAGCATCCCCGCCCCCAAAAGCACGATGCCGATCTTGATGAAGAACTCCGTGCGCACCGCCACCATCAACCACTCCGGCGTAGGGAGCAAGTGACTCCACAGCAAGCCCAAGCCCAAGGCAAACAACACATACTCCAAGCCCAGTTCCTTCACGCCTGCATGTGCGGCCAGGATTTGCGATGCCCACGCTAACAGAAAAACCACGCAAGCGCCACACGAGAACGACAGGCATTTCCGCCCGAGGCTTGGCAGCAACACGAGCGCTCCGGTCAAAACCAGCAACCCGGAGGTCAAAGCCATGGCCGCCAGATTCCCCTGCGCAAACAACGCGCCCACATCCGCCACCGACCTCCACTGGAACACCGGCAAGGAAACCTTCCAACCACAGCACACTGCCACCAACAAAATCACTCCGACCACCACCGCCAGCCAATCCTCGGAATCATACCAACGCAACAGGCGAGAATGATCGACTGGGGCAGGCGTTTCTTCAGGTCGCTCGGGTTCACTCATGGCACTCGTTCTTGCCACATCAGAATCTCTGGTCGTGGCACGGGCACCAACACAGGTTTTACCGCATCTTGCAATCCTATTGCGGTGGGCAGGCGGAATCCTGCGTGGCGGGCCTCCTACACCTTCATGGATCCGCGGGAACCATTTCTAGCAGAAATCACCATAAATTGATCCTTTCCGCACCATTATGCGCTTGCCGCTCCTCATCCATCACAAGACGGTGGGGGGGTGATCTCACCCAGTACCGTCATCACTTCCGTCTGGCCGGTGTATCTGCTGTTGATCGCCGGGGCCATTCTGCGGCGCGCGGGGGTCATCCAAAAGGAGCACGACGCCGGAATCATGCGGGTGGTTTACTCGGTAATGCTGCCGTGCTTCATTCTCGATAAAGTCCTCGGCAGCAAAATCCTCCACAGCGGCGCGGCGGTAGGCTGGGCGGTTTTACTCGGCTTCGGACTGATCATGATCGGTATCCTGTTCGGAGTGCTCGTCGGCAAACTGATCGGCTTGGAAAAAGGAACCGGCATGAGAACCTTCGCCCTAAGCGCGGGGTGCCAGAACTTCGGCTTCACCGCAGCTCCCGTCGTGGAAATCCTCTGGGGCACAGGGACCCTGGCGATGCTGTTTGTTCACAACATCGGCGTGGAAACCGCGCTTTGGTCGGTGGGCGTCATGATGATGAGCGGCAAGCGGGGAATCCAGTGGCGACCGCTGCTCAACGGGCCGATCATCGCCGTGGCCATCGGCCTCACCCTTGTCTCACTGCGCCTCGACGGACACGTGACCGGGGCCCTGCGGCAGGCGATATCAATGGCGGGCGTCGGGGCGTTTCCGATCGCGATTTTGATCACCGGCTGCTCGATGATCGATCTGATCGGAGCCGAGAAGCCGAGCTGGAAGTGGATCGTCGGCGGGGCTGTCGTCAGGTTGATCATCGGTCCTTTGGTGATCCTCAGCGCCGCCAAATATCTCCCGCTGACGACAGAACTCCGGCAGGTCTTGATCGTGCAGGCCGCGATGCCAGCGGGGATGACCGCGCTGATGCTGGCGCGGCTCTACGGCGGGCGTCCTGCGGTGGCGGTGCAAATCATCATTTCCACCACCATTCTCAGCCTTCTGTCGCTGCCCTGGATCATCACCTGGGGCTGCGCATGGATCGGGCTAAAGCCGAGCTTGCCCTGAACCAGATCTCCATTCCATGACCGCTCACACAGAAAGATTCACCCTCCGCACCCACGGCAAAGGCACCACGGAAATCACCCGCGAAGTGGCTGGCATCGTCGCCCGGTCGGGTGTGCGGAGCGGGACCGTAACCGTATTTGTCAGGCACACCAGCGCGAGCTTGGTGATCATGGAAAATGCGGACCCGAGTGCGCGGCGGGATTTGGAGCTGTTTTTTGACAAACTGGTCCCGGAAAACACGCCGTGGTTCATCCACACGCAGGAAGGTCCTGACGACATGCCCAGCCACATCCGGATGGCGCTCACCCGGACCAGCGAGGTGATTCCAATCATGGATCACCGGATGACACTCGGCACCTGGCAGGGAATCTTTCTTTTCGAACACCGCCGCGACCCACACAGCCGCGAGGTCGCGGTGAGCGTCATCGGCGAATGAGTTGAATTTTCCGAAACTCTCCCCCGCCTTTACGCCCTGCCGCTGCACGACCACTCCAAAACACTCATCCGCCCGCGCTCGCTGCGATGAGGGGCGCAATAAGGGAATGGAAAGGCAATGAATTTAGATTTTTCGTTAGATTATGCGAACTTTCAATCAAGGAAAAACAATAATAGCTGGCCCATCCCTAAGTAATGAAAACGGCTCCTCACCACTGTTGTGCCGGGCCACACTCCTTCCGCCCGCCGATCCTGCCACGAATCCCTCCGAATAGCCAATCACTTGGGGCAGGAACGGGCCAGTTCCCTGCCAAGTTAGTCGGGTGTTTGTCCGCCTAAGCGGTGGATGCTTCTGACGGATTGTGCATTGACCGCTTTTCCCTCAACGGGTAGAACTCTTGAAGGATTTAAAGCGCGAATATCATTTCCAGCAGTAGCCGCCCATGCACCTTTACCCTTCCCCTTCGATGCTGCCGGGCCGCGCGTTGATTCAGCTTGCGATTGTGATGTTCTTTCACGCCACTTGCACGGCAGCGACCTTACCAGTCCCCACCACTGTGGACAGCGACATCGGTTCGCAAAACGAACATGCAAACGGCGGTCAAATTACGACCCGCATCATCAAGGATGAAAATCCCTCGTTGGTATCCATCACGGCGATCCATTCAACCGCGGATGAAAATCGTTTGGAACAGGGCACATGGCGTGTCACTCGCACCGGTTCCCTCGAGAATGCAATGGTCGTTGTACTCCAAATCGACGCTTCCAGCACTGCCCTGGCTGCCGATTGGACTGAGGTCGGAGCCACGTTTGACTTGCTAACACCCGGCAGCTCCGGGACCATCACCATCCCGCAAGGCGCTGCTTTTGTGGATATAACCCTCACCCCAAACACCGACATCCATGCCGAGGCCTCCGAGATCGTGCGCCTCAATCTCGTGCCTGATCCCGTTTACACCATCGGCTCCCCTGCGAATGCGACCATCACCATTGGGCAGAATGATTTTGTTGTCATCAATACCAACGACGCGGGCGAAGGTTCTCTCCGCGAAGCAATCACGAATTCAAACAACCTCGGAGATGCGGCAACGATCAAGTTTGAGGGCGGTGTTTTCAACGATGCCAACGAGCCAGATATCATCGAACTTGGAAGCAGGCTACCATCTCTCGATTCCCAGACAACCGTCGCAGGTCCAGGCGCTGGCAAGCTCATCATCCGTCGTCGGCCTACCGCAGCGAGCTTTGAACTGGCTTTTGTGTTCCGTGGAGCTGACGTGACTCTCAGCGGGCTGACCTTCTCGGGTGGAGGCGGCGGAATTGTCAATCTCGGGAACCTGCGGATCGACCATTGCACAATTGCAGGAAATACGGACACCTTCTTCGGTGGCATCCTGAACAACGGCACGCTCGTGGTGACCAACTCGTCCATTTCCGGAAACCAATCAAGCGGTGGAGTGGGTGGCGGGATCTACAATCTCGGGGGCCGGACACTATCCGTATTCAACTCGACGATTTCAGGAAACTCTTCGAAAAACGGTGGCGCTGGTATTTCCCTCGTGGGTGGCTCGACAGGGTTACTCGTCAATTCCACGGTATCTGGAAACACATCGGGCAGCTCGGGTGCTGGGATTCTAAATAGCGGTGCTCTCACAGTCATCCACTCAACGATCACCGGAAACAGCGGCACCGGGCAAGGTGGCGGCATCGCAACTGCCTTCGGCGGCAGCAAGCTGACTCTCGCCAATTCCATCGTGGCCGGCAATACCGCGCGGATCAGTCCTGACATTGAGACCTACAATCCCAGCAACCTGATTTTCAGCAATGGCGCCAACTTCATCGGTGATTCCAGGGGAGCCGCCGGCATCAAATCGACCGACAAGACCTTTTCCACCACCCGCACGACGCTGCCCCAGCTTCTCGCTCCACTCGCCGACCATGGTGGCCCCACCCTCACCCATGCGCTGGTTGATCGAAGCCCCGCGATCAATGCCGGCGATGATACCAGCGTCCCGATCGATCTCATCGACCTTGATGCTGATAAAGATACCACAGAGCCGATTCCCTTCGACCAGCGTGGCCGAGGTTTCGCGCGCGTCATCGGCACCACGGTGGACATCGGGTCTTGGGAGGCCTTTAACTTTGAGCCGACCATCACCGCCGCAACGACCGATGAGGATGAAACATCCTCCGCAGGTCTCGTCATCAGCGCGAACCCTGGCGATGGCGGATTGACCACGCATTACAAAATCACCGCCATCCTGAATGGCACGCTCTATCAAAGTGACGGGATCACCTCCATCGCAGTGGGTGAATTCATCACCAAGGTTCAGGGTGCGGCCGGATTGAAATTCCTCCCGGCCGCCAATTTGAACAACGTGAATACCGCCAGCTTCGGCTTCTCCGCACAAGCCGCCTTTGACGCCGCTGATTCCGGACTGCGCGGCACCTTGGAATCGAGCACCATCTTGGTCAATTCGATCAACGACGCTCCGACCGTAGTCGCGCCGGGGCTGATGGACCAGACCTTCGAGATCGGAAGCAATCTATCAGTTCCGCTGCTTACCAGATTTACTGATATCGATAGCGACGCCCTCGGTTTTTCAGTTCTGGCCAACAGCGACAGTTCCAAGGCATCCGGCACGATCATCGGAACTGATGTGGCACTCAAGGCATTGGCTACCGGAGTTACCAACATCACCATAGCGGCGAATGATGGTCTGGGTGGAACGATATCCGATACGTTCACGGTTTCGGTCGGCACTGCGGAACCCACCCCGCTGCAAATCGGCACAAACGGGACGCTCAACCGCCAGAACGGCCTCTTCGAGCTCACTGTCAACGTGACCAACACCACGCCACTCCCCATCAACGGCTTCCGCCTGAATGTAAACTTCAGTGCATATCTAGCAGCCTACCCGAGCTTGCGTCTTTACAATGCCACCAGCCCCGCGGGATCAAATGAGATTTATGTGGATTATCCTCATCCAGTGATCACCGATGGTGTGGTGTCGATGAAACTGGCCTTCTACACCAGTACACGGACTTTTCCCTCTCCATTCAGTCCGGTGCTCAGTGTGAAAACCCTGGCAGCTTCGCAAGTGCCGCACAGCAACAGCGGCGGCATCCAACCACGTATCGTCACGCGCCCAGACCGAACCATCCTGTTGGAGTTCCCATCCATTGCGGGCCATTGGTATCGCGTGAGCTACAGCTCCGACATGGTGACTTGGTCGGACAGTCCCGCGCCACTCCAGGCTGGCACCAACCGCATGCAGTGGATCGACAGCGGGCCGCCCTTGACCCATGCCCCCCCATCGGCTGTCCCGAGCCGCTATTACCGAGTGAACAAAATTGACGCTCCCTGAGCCCGATCCGCGATGACCCGAACCATTTTCCCATCATGACCGCACGCATCTCCCTGCTGACGCTTTCAGTGCTGACCGTCGTCACAAGCGTGATTTGTGCCGGCGAACCGATTGCAAGTTCCGCCAAGTCTCCATCCATCGCCTCGATTGCTTCCACTCCGCCGCGCTGGCGTTTCGGGGCGGCCTACGCCCCGCTGGTGGGGCTCAAGACGAACTTCAACGGGCTTGGCACATTCAACAACCCTTTCACTCTACAAGCTTCAGGCGGCGGCATCGATTACGATTATGACAACGGGTTTGTGCATGTGGATTCCTCCGGCAATCTCGGCGGCCAGACATGGAACTGGGGTTATGACGACATCAGCCAATACAACCCGACGGGCAACGGTTCTATCGATTTCTCGCTTTCCAACAGCCTTGCGGATGGACGCGCCCGGGAGGACGGAAGTTTGGAAAACGGCTTCGAGGCTTTTGCTTACTACGACATGGGCATTGTCAAATTGGCCGCTCTCAAGGACCGCCAGGCGACGTGGGGATTCCGGGGTGGGCTGCACTATGCACGGGTCGATGTGAAAAACCACGACATGCTCTCATCAGGCATTGAGACGGCGACCGACCGTTTTGATCTTGGAGGAACGGTTCCACCGCTTGGCCCTTATAGCGGATCTTTTGGCGGCCCCGGTCCCTTGATCAGTGATTCCCCTTTCGCACGCAGCAGCAGTGTGCTTGGCGGTCAGGCACTCGTAACGGGATCGCGCGAACTCGAGGTCCATCTAACCACGTTCAACTTGGGGAGCTTTCTCGAATTTCCCGTTACGCCCAAGTTCAACCTGATCTTTGAGGCAGGCGTCAGTGCCGCCATCGCCTCGGGCTCGTATGATTTCGACTCATCGACTACAATCGCCGGACTCGGGACGCAGCAAAGTGCGGGCAGCGATTCGGAAACCAGCATCCTACCCGGATTTCATCTTGGACTGAGCGGAACCTACCAGTTGAATAAATCCTTGGGCATTCAAGTCGGCGCGCGCTTCCAATACATGGATGAGTTCGAGTTGAAATCGAACGCGTCAGGTGTATCCCTCTCTTTCGACCAAGCCTTCGTGTTCACCATGGGTCTCATCTACGCGTATTGAGCGTCCAGATGAGGTTTTCCGAGCGGATTGGGGCCATGAACTTGCGCGGAGCAGGTGCAGCGGCGGTGGAAATGATTTAGAGCACAAGGACTCTATGGAAACAGATTTGAGGTTTTTTGGGTCTTTTGGGGGTCAGCCCCCGCAATCTAACATCTTAGTGAGTTGGATTACTGAAAATTATTCTCCGAAGATCGTCGCTCCGTATTGTCAAACACGCACGGCTGGGGGGTAAGCGGGGTCGCAAGCACCTTGCGTAGGCATTTGCTTCGGCGGCTTTATCGATGTCATCGTTTGCAGATCGATGACATCGATGAATGAATCCATCATGAAGACCGACAAGCGGGGGTGCCTCCGTTATACTCCAAAACAGAAAAGATTCATCTTCGAGGCCTATCAGGCCAGCGGATGAAATGCTCCGCGTTTTGCCTCACTCAGTACCATCGGCGATCGAATGTCGGCGAATGAGTTGAAATTTCCGAAAGCCTCCCCCACCCTCTCACCTACCGATG
>ERZ1022724.219-NODE-219-length-12769-cov-13.567721_pt1 | contig 12769 bp, 10 predicted proteins | sample MGYA00521091_ERZ1022724 | MGnify/ENA primary metagenome ERZ1022724 (study PRJEB33162, sample SAMN09537610) | freshwater metagenome | isolation source: freshwater | place: Canada:Alberta | collected 2017-07 | study: EMG produced TPA metagenomics assembly of the... | reverse complement strand
GCCTTGCGTATGTCGGACCCGAAGGATTCCAGCTGCTTGATGCCAAAGGAAAAGCGATCGGTATTGAGTACGAAATCCAGAAGCGAGACACATCAGGAGATGCTGCTCCGGCAATTAGCTTTATAGGCCTGGTCTAAGCGTCAATTCGTTCGCGCTCTAGGGTGTCGGCAGAATCGATGATGAAGTCCCTTCTAGGACCAACCTCATTGCCCATTAGCAGCTCAAACATCTTTTCCGCAGCCGCCGCATCTTTCACTGTTACTCGCCTTAGGGCTCGCTTTGAGCGGTCCATGGTGGTTTCAGCCAATTGTTCAGCGTCCATCTCTCCGAGTCCTTTGTAACGCTGTATTGGTTCCTGATAGCTCTTCTTCGCAGTTTTTAGTTTCGCCAACAACTTCTCGAGCTCCGCTTGTGAATAGGTGTAGATATGCTCATTTGCCTTGGTTCCAGGATTGATAACAGTGACTCGATGAAGCGGTGGAACCGCTGCGTAAACTCTTCCAGCCTCAACCAGTGGCCTCATGTATCTGAAGAACAGAGTTAGAAGCAAAGTGCGGATGTGGGCGCCGTCTACGTCGGCATCGCTCATGAGAATTACTTTTCCGTAGCGTGCTGCTGGAAGCTCGAAGCTCCGACCGGATCCAGCACCTAGAACTTGAATAATTGAAGCGCATTCGGTGTTGGAGAGCATATCTGCAACTGAGGCCTTTTGAACATTGAGGATCTTTCCTCTGATCGGCAATAGCGCTTGATACTCACTGTTTCTTGCAAGCTTGGCGGTTCCCAAAGCCGAATCACCCTCAACGATGAAAAGCTCTGAAACTTCTGTTTCAGATGTCCGACAGTCAACCAATTTGCTTGGAAGTGATGAGCTCTCGAGGGCATTTTTTCTTCGTTGAGTTTCCTTATGGGTTCTTGCGGATACTCGTGACTTGGTTTCGGCGACAATTTTCTCCAAGACCAACGCGGTTTGTGTTTTGTCGTCTCTCTTACTGGAGGTGAACCTTTCGTTCAAACGTTTGGCAACAATCGCCGAAACAATGTTCTTGACCGCAGGGGTACCTAGAATTTCTTTGGTTTGACCCTCGAACTGTGGCTCTGCAAGCCGCACCGCTACAACCGCTGTTAGTCCGGCAAGAATGTCTTCTTTCTCAACCTTGTCGTTACCTAACTTGAGTTTTCTGGAATTTGCTTCAATCTCAGAACGGATGGCTTTTACGGCTCCCTGTTCGAAGCCCGAAACGTGAGTTCCTCCTTTAGGTGTGGCAATGACGTTTACGAATGAACGGAAGCTAGTTTCGTAGCCAGTCCCCCAGCGAAGAGCAATGTCCACCTCACACTTTCTAGTGACTTCGGTGGAAACCATGTTTCCCTTTTTATCCAGGACCGGAACGGTTTCGGTGAACTCTGTTTCTCCTCTAAGGCGCCAGATGGCGGTAAGTGGAGCATCCGGTGCTAGGTAGTCAACAAACTCTGAAATTCCGCCATCAAACTTGAACTCTTGCTTGGTAGCCTTTCCGCTTCTTTTATCAACTACCGATAGGACTAAACCTGGAACCAGGAAGGCGGTCTGCCTAGCTCTGTCTTCAAGGTCCTTCAGATCGAAGGTTGTGTCCTTTACGAAAATCTGCGGATCTGGCCAGTACCTAACGCGGGTTCCGGTCTTGTTTTTGGCAACCTTCCCGAGAACCTTCAGCTCGCTCTTTTTAGCAAAGGCCTTAAATGGGCTTTGCGGCGAGATGGACTTCTTGTCATCGAAAACACCCGGCTCACCGCGGTGAAAGGACATCGCCCAGGTCTGACCGTTGCGGTCAACCTCAACATCCAATCTTTCAGACAAGGCATTAACTACTGAGGCGCCGACGCCATGGAGGCCTCCGGATGCGGCATATGAACCGCTGCCAAATTTTCCACCCGCGTGAAGTTTGGTAAAAACTACCTCGACACCGGAAAGGCCGGTCTTGGGTTCAATGTCCACCGGCACACCTCGTCCGTCGTCTTCGACGCTGACGCTGCCATCTTTGTTAAGTTCGATCGTGACGTGCTTACCGTGGCCTGCTAGTGCCTCATCAACGCTGTTGTCGATGATCTCCCAAAGGCAGTGCATGAGCCCACGCCCGTCGGTGGAACCGATATACATACCTGGACGCTTGCGAACAGCCTCAAGCCCTTCAAGGACGGAGAGGTGTCTAGCTGAATAGTCTTCACTTGCCACTATGAAATGGTAATCTCGGCCACCCCGTTGGGAGCACCCAAACACCCGAAGTCGTGAAATAACTTCGCAGTTAGCGAAATATGGACCAAATTGAGCGAAAGCGAGTGTTCGGTGTGCTCAAATAGGAGCCGGAAGGGAAACACCACACATGCAGCCAATAGAAACACAGGACCAGAACCCAAGCGAAGTACTGAATGCGGCAGACCGCTGCGACGTCTGCGGGGCACAGGCCTACATTCGCGTTTCATTGGCTACTGGAGAGCTTCTTTTCTGCGCCCACCACGGTAACGCCAACAAGGCGAAGCTTGAGCCAATTGCTAAGGGTTGGCTTGACGAGACCGCGAAGCTATTAGCTAAGTAATCTCTTTTGAAGCGCGATTCTCGCGCTTGAAGCAAGCTCATCAACTTCTCGAGCTTCATCGCTTTGCTGCAGATACTGAAGGTCTGAGTTTTTTGCGACCATCGCCAAGAATGCGTCTGCCAGGTGAGGGTTCAGAGGAAGAAGCGGGCCGTTCAAGCGCGCAGCCATCAAGTTCTTCCATAAAAGACCCTCCCCTGTGGCCTTGGGGGCTGGGGTCATTGAACTGTTTCCATAACCAGACTCAAGCTGTATTAGTGGCTCCGAGTTTTCGAGCAAGGTAATCTCCGAAGAGTGATTTGCATAACCTGCACAAAGATTTCCAGAGTTATCAAAACCAAAGGCCTCGCAGGACGCCCGCTTTTCAATTCTTGTTGATTGTGAAGGGTAAATTCCAAGACCGGGGACCGTCTTTCCATCCAACAGAGTAATTTCGTTACCAAGAATTTCCCAACCTAGACCAAGGGCAAGCATCGGTGTCCCCGAACTTGCTAGGTCTCTCAAAATCTGACCTACAGGCTGCATAAGATCTAGTGCCTCGAGAGCTCCAGAGAGTGTGCCGGAGCCGATGAAAACGGCATCAACGGAGCTAGGCATCTGTGCCTTGGAGGAAACTTCATGAATCGAAGATTCAATTCCTGCCCAACTCAATCTTGATTGCAGGCATTCGACGTTGCCGCGCTCCCCGTTTAGTCCAAGTTGGTGTGGGAACAAATGAACAATGTTTATCATGATCGACCGCCTTCGAGATCATGAAGGCCAACAAGTTTCCGCACAACCATCATCTGCTCATAGTTACTGAGCAAGATACCCGGTTCGCCGATGCCCGATAGATAGTCCACATACCTTTGAAGAGCATCTTTAGTGTCTGGGATAACCGAGTGCACCGGAATGCCGGCGTAGCGCAATCTAAGAGCAAGGTGCCAGGCCATACTGCCACTAATCACCTCAACACCTGATACTCCGGAGAAATCGATGTCATAGATCCACGATGTATCTGGGGTGCCCTCATCGACAGCAATCCAAATGTTGTTTCTGGTCTTACCCATGGCAACCAGGTTGGCCTGCATGCTTGGAGGGTTCTTCATCATCATGATCTGAAAGGAAGCGCCGTTGTAAGAGGTCTGCTCTCCCCTGCCATAGACAGTTGGCAAAGAACTTATTCGAGATACTGCTTTATCTAGGTCGAAATCTTTACCCGCAATTTTGATTCCAAGAGCAACTGAGAGTGCAGTAGCGATGGCAAAGTGAAGACCTTTTCCAGGCATAGAAACGTTTACATCTATGCCTGCTACCTCAAGATTTGTGGAACCGTCTTTCTCGCTAATTATTCTCACAAGCACAGGAGAATCCACTTTTCTGTTTGAAAGCCCAAAAACAGGTGCCGCTAGAGCGCCCTTTGGCCAGGCCTTTAGTGCATCAGGTGATGCCCCAACTTGGAAAACCTCATTGGCATCAAGTCGACTGATCAGTTCAATTAGATTTGCGTCAGACCCATTCACAATCACACCATCGGAAGCAAAGCTTGAAGCCTCAAGCAGCATCTCAAAGACACGGTCGGGTTCATAAAAGCGGTTCAGTTGATCAATTTGCACGTTGGTTAGCACAAACCAATTTGGAACAAGCTCTTTGGCAATCTGTTCCGCGTATCCTTCGTCAACTTCGATAACGGCAATGTCAGCGTCAATTGCACCAGAGAGCTTTGCCGAGTGAACAATTGCCGATGCAATGCCACGTGGCATATTGCTTCCAGAGGAGTTGGTAAAAACCCGCAAGCCTTGAGATTCCAGGGTCGCAACGGCGAGTGATGTAGTGGTGGATTTACCGTTGGAACCAGACACCAGCACCACTCCCAAGCGGAAGTTTGAAAGTGTGCGTTTTAGCAGCTTTGGATAAACAAGTAATGCAAATCTGCCAGGATATGCTGAACCTCCGCCTCGCAGTTTCACAACCTGTCGTACTAGCTTTCCAACTAGTACTGCGAGAAAGAGCCTCATGCCGACTACTGCTCTAAGTAGTCGCGAAGCATCTGTGATCTGGAAGGGTGTCTAAGTTTTGACATTGTCTTTGACTCAATCTGCCTAATCCGCTCACGCGTGACACCAAATTCTTCACCGATTTGATCCAAAGTTTTTTGAACGCCATCTCCTAAGCCAAATCTGCTCTTGATAACGCCAGCTTCACGAGGGTGAAGAGAACCAAGAATTCTCTCAAGCTCTCTTTGCAGCATTGTGAAGCCAACAGCGTCAGCCGGCACGACTGCCTCGGTGTCCTCAATCAGGTCTCCAAATTCACTGTCTCCGTCTTCACCAAGTGGTGTTGAAAGAGAAATAGGTTCGCGACCGTACTTTTGAACCTCAACGACCTTCTCTGGTGTCATGTCTAGCTCTCTGGCTAGCTCTTCCGGAGTTGGTTCACGACCGAGGTCTTGAAGTAGCTGTCTTTGCACTCTGGCCAACTTGTTAATTACTTCAACCATGTGCACAGGAATACGAATGGTTCTCGCCTGGTCGGCCATGGCACGTGTGATTGCCTGACGGATCCACCAGGTTGCGTAGGTAGAGAACTTGTAGCCCTTGGTGTAGTCAAACTTCTCAACGGCGCGGATAAGACCAAGGTTTCCCTCTTGAATCAAATCCAAAAACTGCATTCCTCGACCGGTGTAGCGCTTTGCAAGCGAGACAACAAGTCTTAGGTTCGCTTCTAGAAGATGGCTCTTGGCTTTCTGACCATCTTTGACAACCCACTTCAAGTCTCTTTCGAGATCTTTTGACAGTTGACGCTTGCCGGCAAGTTTCTCTTCGGCGAACAAACCCGCCTCAATTCTTTTGGCAAGCTCAACCTCAAGCTCCGCGTTCAAAAGGGCGACTTTACCGATTTGCTTTAGGTAATCCTTTACGGGGTCAGCTGTTGCACCGGTGATGGTGGTGGTTTGAGCTGGGATGTCATCTTCTTCGGTGTTCTTAAGAACAAATCCGCCACCTGGCACGACAACTTCTTCAACCTCTTCAACCGCAGGATCAATCTCGACTGCGGTGATGTCAACTGCTTCAGCTACGTCAGCAACAATGTCCTCAACGGACTCGAGGACATCATCGTCTTCTTCTAACTCATCTTCGGGAAGATCTCCGAGTTTTGATTTTGCAGGCTTGGTTTTCAAATCTGTTTTTTTAGTTTTTGCAACCGGCCCGGTAGACCCCGCCTTGGACTTAGCAGCTGGCTTGGCAGCTGCAGACTTAGTCGCCTTCTTCGCCTCAGGCTTGGCAGGCTTTGCGCTCTTTTTTGGCGCTGGCTTTGGAGTTGTTTTTGGCTTTGCGGTCTTTGACGCTACTTTGGTAGCGGTGCCGGCCTTTTTGGTCTTTGGCTCAGCCTTAGCGGAGACTTTCGAAGAAGTCTTCTTTGCTGCCACTGTTGCCTTTGCCAATCTGACCTCTCGGATGCCTTGATTTCGGGAATTACTAAGACCCATGTCAAGTCGAAAAATCTTCGACGACTGGGTCCTTAGACAATTATGGCACCTATTTATAGGACTTCTTGCACCTCAAGCGCCACGGTTTCAAGCCTTGGTTCTAAGAGCCCAGCGCCTGTCTTAGCCTTGAAACCATGCCATTAGCAATTGTCACCGGGGCCAATACTGGTCTGGGATATGAAACCGCCCTTGCCCTAACCAAGAAGGGTTATGAAGTTGTCATCACAAGTCGTGACCTTGTGAAGGGCCAAGGAGCCATCTCTAGGATCCTTGATCTCAATCCAAATGCCAAGGTTTCAATGCTGCAGCTTGATCTAGCTTCCATGGACTCGATTGAAAACTTTGGCCGTGCTTACCGAGCAAGATTCGGAAAATGGGATTTGCTCGTAAACAATGCTGGCGCAAAGATACTGTCTTCTTACTCCGAGACGGAGTTTGGAGTCGAGTATCACTACGGCGTGAACGCAGTAGGTCACTTTGCGCTTTCGATGGATCTACTTACTCTTCGGAGTGAGAAGTCTCGTTTGGTTTCTGTTGCCTCGATAATTGCCAGAGTTGCACCTTCAGAATTGGGCCCGTCAGGAACGAAGGAAAGCTACCAAGCTGGAGCGAGTTATAGCGCTAGCAAACTAGCAAATCTAGCTTTTGCTCTGGAACTTGAAAACCTCATTGGATCAAGTTCATTCGCATCGCTCGCAGCCCACCCAGGCTTTGCGCGCGCAGAACCATATGGCCCAAGGTCCACTAGATTCTTCGAGTCATTTCTTGCTCAGTCGGCAAAAGCTGGTGCGAGACCAATTGTTGAAGCTGCAACTAACAATGAGATTCCAGGTGGGTCATACCTTGGCCCAAGATACCTGGAACTTTGGGGAGATTCTGCTCCAGCAAAAATCCCAACCAGACTTACTCCCGAAGCCCTAAGGCAGAACTGGCAGATCTTGGAAAAACTCTCCGGAAAAAAACTAGTTATCTGATTCGTCCGGTTTGTTTCTTTGGCGCGAAGCCAAATAGCCTTCAAGCTCAGCAGCAATTTCTTCCGCATTCGGTAACTTAACCGCCGGTTTCCTAATTGGGGCTCTGGACGGCCCGGTCACTTCGTTCTGGTAGCCCTGCTCCAAAGTTGAAATCATCTTTTGCAATTCTGCATTTTCTGAGATCTGATCATTGAGCTTGGTAAGAAATTCTGTACCATCGTCTCTCAAATCATCGGTTGGAAACACCAGTCCGGTTGATGATGAGACAAGCTCGAACGCTGAAACAGCAGCTTGTGGGAAGTCGTTGTCTGCCAAATAGTGCGGGCAGAGCAACACGTATCCAACAATCGGCAATCCAGTCTTAGCAACTTTGAATTCCAGAAGGTGCAGAACGTTTCCTGGCACCTGAGTTTGCGGTTTCCATTCCGAAAGCTGATTCACGATGTCCATGCGATTTCCCGAAACGGTAACCCCGGTCTCTCTGGTGTGAGGAATCGGAAAAGGAATTGAGTGCAGCCAGGTTACGTCCTTTACCTGCAGGCGCTTAATGAGCCTTAGTACCGCATCGGTAAATGCATCCCAGCGAAAATCTGGCTCGTAACCGTGCAAGAACAAGAACGGTTGGTTTACCTCGTCGTGCACCAGATAAAGAGCGAGGCTGGCGGGCTCGTAATCTTCAATGTGATCTTTTTCAAAGAACATCACGGGTCTTCTTGATCGATAGTCGAGCAACTCGTCGTTGTCGAAGTGAAGAACTTGAGCGGTTTCTAGATTTGCAAAAATGTGCTCAGAAAACTGGTTGAGAACTCCACCGGCATCTGTGAAGCCAGTCAATCCGGCAATCAAATGCAGCCCAGCAGGAATCTCCTGGTGATCAGGTTCGAAGTGATAAATGGGTTCAGAAGACATGATTCAATCCTAAGCACTGGCTGGTTTATCATGGTCAACATGACAAAACTCAAGCACGCCATTAGCGAAACTATCCCTGCTGCTTCATCATCAACCGCCTATGTAATAGGTGTGAAACCAGATGGCGCCAAGTCGACTCTTGCCACCTCCGGTCTTGACAAGAAGTTCTTGGCCTCTATCAACCTGGAGTCCCTTGGAGTCGCATCAGCTCTTGGCAAAACTACAAAGGTTTCTGGGCCAAGTTCTTCTGTCGTGCTTTTGATTGGGTTGGGCTCCAATCAAGACCTTGACTCTTTGAGGTTCATAGCCGGGGTGGCCGCTCGTGAGCTCGGAGGATCTGAGCATGTTGTCATTGATATTCCACTAAAGTCATCAGCCGAAGCTTTGGCTGTTTTCGAAGGGTTCTTGCTCGGCAATTACGACTTTCAAAACTATAAGTCGAAGCCAACCAAACGCTCCCTTGCAAAGCTAACTATCGTTTCCAAGTCCAAACCAAAAGCAGCCGAACTTTCTGAGATTGAAACCATTGTTTCTGCGGTTCACGCTTGCCGCGATCTAGTGAATCAACCAGCCAATGATTTGTACCCAGAGGTTATGACCCAACAAGCCAAGAAGGCTTCGAAGGGTCTGCCGATCAAGATAAAGGTCTGGGAAGAAAAGGATCTCGTTGCCGCAGGTCTTGGAGGAATCCACGCCGTCGGAAAGGGCTCTTCCAGGCCTCCAAGACTTGTGAAGCTGGAATACAAGCCTTCCGGTGCAAAGGTCTCGTTGGCGCTGGTCGGCAAGGGGATCACTTTTGACACCGGAGGGTTGTCCCTAAAGCCTGCCGAGTCCATGGTTGGCATGAAATACGACATGACTGGTGCAGCGGCAGTAATGCAAGCACTGGTTGCAATAGCGAGCCTGGGTATAAAGGTAAAAGCCACCGCTTGGTTGTGTCTTGCAGAGAACATGCCTTCTGGCTCTGCAACCAGACCAAACGACATCATCAAAATCAGAAACGGCAAGACCGTTGAGGTTCTAAACACCGACGCCGAGGGCCGACTGGTCCTTGCGGACGGACTCTCCATGGCCGTTGAGGAATCCCCCGATTACCTGATCGACGTTGCGACTCTAACCGGTGCTGCAACCATCGCACTAGGTAACAGGTATGCGGGATTGATGGGAGACGAGGCAGCTATCAAGAAGGTAGAGAAAGCCTCCGAGTCTGTAGGTGAGTTGGTTTGGCACATGCCGCTTCCAGAGGAGCTAAGGCCGCTACTTGATTCTGATATTGCCGACATCGCGAACGTAAAAATCGGAAATCGAGCCGGCGGAATGCTCATTGGAGGTCTTTTTCTTAGAGAATTTGTTGGCGCAGACCAAGCCAAGAAGCCCGCTTGGGCTCACCTTGATATCGCAGGTCCTGCCAACAACGACTCCGCGGCCTATGGCCACACCCCCAAGGGTGCAACCGGGGTAACTGTGAGAACTCTGATCCAGCTGGCGCGGGACCTAGCGAACTAGGCAACAGTAGTAAACTCTTCTAGTCCCCAGAAGAATCAATCAACTAGGAGAATTCGCCTTGTCCGACCACTCATTCGATGTTGTAATCCTTGGCGGTGGAAGCGGCGGTTACGCAGCTGCCCTTCGTTCAGCACAGCTAGGTAAATCTGTTGCTCTAATCGAAAAAGACAAGCTTGGTGGAACCTGTCTTCACCGCGGTTGCATCCCAACCAAGGCCCTGCTTCACTCCGCTGAGATTGCTGACAACACCCGAGAAGCGGCCTCCTATGGCGTAAACGCAACCTTTGGTTCAATCGATATGCCAAAAGTGAATGCTTACCGCGATTCAATTGTCGACAAGCTTTTCAAGGGACTCACCGGACTGGTCGGCGCTGGCAAGAACATCACCATGGTTTCAGGCGAAGGTCGCCTAACCGGTCCAAAAACCGTCACCGTAAACGGCGATACCTACACCGGCACAAATCTAGTTCTGGCCACCGGCTCATACTCCAAAACCTTGCCGGGTCTCGACATTGGCGGTCGCGTCATTACCTCTGACCACGCGCTGAAACTGAACTTCGTTCCAAAAAGCGTCATCGTTCTTGGCGGCGGCGTTATTGGTGTTGAGTTTGCGTCGATCTGGCGTTCATTCGGTGCCGAGGTCACAATCATTGAAGGCCTTCCTCACCTAGTTCCAAACGAAGAAGAGTCAATCTCCAAAGCCCTTGAGCGTGCTTATCGCAAGCGTGGCATCGACTACAAGCTTGGCGTGCGCTTCTCCGGTGTTGAGCAAACCGACACTTCCGTTACTGCGGTTCTAGAAGATGGAACACGCGTTGAAGCAGAGCTAATGCTTGTGGCTGTTGGCCGTGGACCAAACACCGCCGGGTTGGGTTACGAAGAACAGGGCCTAACGATGGATCGCGGCTGGGTCATCACCAATGAGCGACTACAAACCAACTTGCCAGGCGTATACGCGGCAGGCGATATCGTTCCAGGCGTTCAGCTAGCACACCGCGGATTCCAGCAAGGAATCTTTATCGCTGAAGATATCGCAGGATTGGCACCAGCTGTAATCGATGAGGACGGCATTCCAAAGGTCACCTACTGCGAGCCTGAGATTGCCTCTGTTGGATTATCCGAAGCAAAAGCCAAGGCAAAGTTCGGAGCCGAGAACGTTTCGACCTACGAGTACAACCTCGCAGGTAATGGAAAGTCAAACATCTTAGGAACCGCTGGATTTATCAAGCTTGTTCGTCAAAACAACGGACCAGTTGTTGGTGTTCACATGATCGGTTCCCGAGTTGGCGAGCAGATCGGTGAAGCACAGTTGATTGTGAATTGGGAAGCATATCCTGAAGATGTTGCCAGCCTGGTCCACGCTCACCCAACAATGAACGAGGCCATCGGAGAGGCTCACCTAGCCCTTGCCGGTAAGCCACTGCACGCCCACGCTTAGAATTAGAAAATACCCACAAGGAGTTTAGAAAATGAGCGAATCCGTAGTTCTTCCAGCCCTCGGTGAATCAGTAACCGAAGGCACAGTAACTAGATGGCTTAAAAAAGTCGGAGACTCTGTAGCCGTTGACGAACCCCTAGTAGAGGTTTCAACCGACAAGGTTGACACCGAGATTCCTTCGCCAGTTGCAGGCGTTATCGAACAGATCCTGGTTCAAGAAGATGAGACAGTCCAAGTTGGAGCAGTACTCGTCATCATTTCCGGCGGTTCCGGTGCCGCATCACCTGCGCCAGTTGCTCAAGAGCCAGTAGCGCAAGCACCGGTAGCACCTCCCGTTGCGCCTGCAGCTCCAGTTGCTGCACCGGTTGCTCCCCCAGTAGCAGCACCTGCACCTGTTGCAGCGCCCGTTGCTCCTGCTGTAGCAGCACCGGTAGCAACCCCAATGATTTACACACCAGCTGCTCCAGTTAATCCGGTTGTCCCTGTAACACCTGTAGTGCCTGTGGCTCCAGTTGCAGTACCTGCAGCTACTACAACTACTGCATCAATGGACGCAGGTTACGTGACTCCGCTTGTTCGAAAGCTCGCGCAAGATTCTGGAGTGGATCTAACTCGTGTAGTTGGAACCGGCGTTGGCGGAAGAATCCGCAAAGAAGATGTTCTTTCTGCAACAGGCGGGTCTACTGCGGTAGCTACTTCACCGGCAGCAGCTCACGTACCAACACCAGTGAGTGCCCAGCGTGGAACATCAGAACCGATGTCAAGGTTAAGAAAAGTTCTTGCGGAGCGCGCAGTTGCTTCTATGGTTTCTTCAGCTCAACTAACAACTGTTGTTGAAGTTGATGTTTCCAAGATTGCAGAGATGCGCAAGGCAGTTCAGCCAGCTTTCCTAGCAGCAACTGGAACCAAGCTGAACTTCATGCCGTTTTTCTTCCTGGCAGCAGCAGAGGCTCTTAGGTCTCACCCGAAGCTAAATGCTTCCATTGAGGGCGAGATGATCAACTACCACCCTTCCGAGAACATCAGCTTCGCGGTCGACACTGAGCGTGGACTGCTAACGCCAGTGATTAGAGATGCAGCAACTTTGAATCTTGCCCAAATCGCAACTCAGATAGCAGATCTTGCATCTCGCACCCGCGAGAACAAGCTAAAGCCGGATGAAATGATGGGTGGCACCTTTACTCTCACCAACACGGGCTCACGCGGCGCCTTGTTTGACACTCCTGTTGTGTTCTTGCCACAGGTAGCAATTTTGGGAACTGGAGTTGTTCAGAAGAGGCCAGTTGCAATCACAACTGCCGACGGACAAGAGTCAATTGCGATTCGTTCGATGGTTTACCTCGCGCTTAGCTACGATCACCGTCTCATTGATGGCGCAGATGCCTCGAGGTACCTAGTGGATGTCAAAGCAAGGCTCGAGTCCGCTAACTTCCAAGCAAACCTAGGCATCTAACTACCTAGTTCAAGTACCGCACCTTCTCCTGAAGCGTCAATGCGATGGTTTACTAAAAGCTGTCTACCATCGGCGCAAGTAACCGTACCGGTGACCTTGGCAGCAGACCCAATTGTGCTCTCAACAACAATGTCCAATTGGCCGAGCTCGGTTTGCTTCTGAAGCTGTAGTCCCCCACTAAGTACCTCAGCTGAGCTCAGAGTTTGACTCAACCACTTTTCGAATTCGGCTGAGCTCAGCTCAGCTATGCAATCATTCAAGGCTGGAAGCGCCACTTCTGTTTGGTCTGTTGGTTCGCCGGCACTCCAAAAGACTCCAAGTGCGATTACTAGCGCGACGGAGATAGCGGGGAGTATGAACTTTTTCAGCTCAAGTTTTACCTCAGTGTCGAGCAAGACAAAGCCGACTCCCTCTAGGTGGACCTCCCTTTTTCGATCTACCTTTGCT
>ERZ1022724.218-NODE-218-length-12839-cov-10.396355_pt1 | contig 12839 bp, 13 predicted proteins | sample MGYA00521091_ERZ1022724 | MGnify/ENA primary metagenome ERZ1022724 (study PRJEB33162, sample SAMN09537610) | freshwater metagenome | isolation source: freshwater | place: Canada:Alberta | collected 2017-07 | study: EMG produced TPA metagenomics assembly of the... | reverse complement strand
GCCGATGCCTGGGCGCGCCTGACCTCGAACGAGCCGGTGGGCCGCATCCGCGCCACCGTGCGCGCCGGGCGCGACACCATGCGAGAGACCCTGCTGTCGTGGTTGCCACAAGACTTGCGTGGTCGGCGCGTGCTGGACGCCGGTTGCGGCACGGGCGCACTGGCCCTGCAGGCGGCCCTGCGCGGTGCCGATGTGGTGGCCATCGACCTCTCACCCACCTTGGTCAAACTCGCCGCCGAACGCATGGCTGCCGAGCACCCGACCTTGCCCGGCTCGGTGGAATTCATGTCGGGCGACATGCTCAGCCCCGACCTGGGCCACTTTGACCATGTGGTGTGCATGGACTCGCTCATCCACTACGACAGCGACCAGATCGCCGAAGCATTGGCAGGCCTGGCCCAGCGCACCCGCGGCTCCATGGTCTTCACCTTTGCACCGCGCACGCCCCTGTTGGCCCTGATGCACAGCGCGGGCCGCTTGTTTCCGCGCAGCGACCGCTCGCCTTCTCTGTCACCCGTGGCGCACGCCGACTTGCTGCAGCGTATGCAAAACCACCCCGAGTTGCAAGGCTGGCAAGGCGCGCGCATGCAACGCGTGGCCAGCGGCTTTTACACCTCTCAAGCCTGGGAGTGGACACGCTCATGAAACTGCGCGTCCCCATGCCTCGCTGGTTCACGGCCTACGGCACGCGCTTCATGCCGTTTGCCGATGCGGCATCACCCGAGCTGCCGATGGCGCGCTTGCTGCGCCTGTCGCTGTTCCAGGTGGTGATCGGCATGGTGACGGCGCTTTTGGTGGGCACGCTCAACCGAGTCATGATCGTGGAGCTGCAAGTGCCCGCCTGGTGGGTGGCCTTGGCTGTGGCCATTCCCATGGTGTTTGCCCCGCTGCGCACCCTGATTGGCTACCGCAGCGACACACACCCCTCGGCGCTGGGCTTGCGCCGGATTCCGTATCTGTGGATCGGCACCTTGCTGCTGTTTGGCGGCCTGTCGATCATGCCTTTTGCTTTGTTGCTGTTGTCCGAGCCCGAAAGCGCCAACCTGTGGGTGGGCCAGCTGGGCGCATGCCTGGCCTTTGTGCTGGTGGGCGCGGGCATCCAGGTCACGCAAACGGCTGGCATGGCGCTGGCGCATGACTTGGCCAGCGACGACAAACGACCCCGCGTGGTGGCCTTGCTCTACAGCATGCTGCTGGTGGGCATGATCGCCAGCAGCGCGGTGTTCGGCTGGTTGCTCAGCGACTTCAGCCCGCAAAAACTCATCCAGCTGGTGCAAGGCTGTGCGGTCATGGTGGCCGTGATGAACCTGGCTTCGCTTTGGAAACAAGAAGCGCGGAGTGGCAAGCGCGGACGACGCGAAGCCGGTGGCTTTGCCAACAGCTGGCGCACGCTGGTGGCCCAGCCGCAGATGCGCCGCTTTTTGTGGACGCTGGCTCTGGGCACTTTCGCCTTCAACATGCAGGACATCGTGCTGGAGCCTTATGCGGCCGAGATTTTGAAACTCGATGTGGGCTCGACCAGCGCCCTCACAGCGCTCAGCGCTGGTGGCGCCTTGCTGGCCTTCTTGCTGTCGGCACGCTGGCTGGTGGCGGGCATGCACGCCTGTCGGCTGGCCAGCCTGGGTGTACTGCTGGGCTTGCCCGCATTCGCGATGGTGATTTTTTCGGGACCGCTGGAGGCCGTCTGGATGTTCCGCAGCGGCGTGGGCCTGATCGGTTTCAGCGGCGGTCTGTTCTCGGTGGGCATGCTGGTCACCGCCATGGGCATGGCAGCTGACGGCAGCCCGCTGGGCCATTTGGGCGGTCTGGTCATCGGCACTTGGGGGGCTGTGCAAGCCACCAGCGCGGGTGCCGCTATGGCGCTGGGCGGGGCTTTGCGCGACGGCGTGTCGGTGCTGGCCATGTCAGGCGCATTGGGCGAGGTGCTGGTCACCCCCATCACCGCCTACAGCTTTGTGTACCACCTGGAAATGTATTTGTTGTTTGTCGTACTGGTGGCCTTGGGGCCCATGCTGCGTGCGAGCCGAATGGCCGCTCGAGCAGCCAGCACTACGGCCACCCACCCACCTTTTGGCCTGGCGCAACTGCCGGGCTGATGCACCGATTTTTTGAAGGAGAACAGCCATGGAAACAGGCGCAATCACACAGTACATCGATGTGGCTCAAATCGTGTTGTACATGTTCTGGGCATTTTTTGCCGGTCTGATTTACTACCTCGTACGCGAGAGCCACCGTGAGGGCTACCCCATGGATTCGGGCCGCGAAAACGGCCCCAAGATCGAAGGTTGGCCACCCGTGCCCGAACCCGTGGCCTACAGGACCGAAGACGGCCACACCTACCTGTCGCCCGACCTGAACCGTCCGGATGGAAAGTACAACGCCCAACCCACCCACGGCTGGAACGGTGCACCGCTGGAGCCCGTGGGTGACCCCTTGCTGGCAGGCGTGGGACCTGGTGCTTGGGCCATGCGCGCCGACGTGCCCGACATGGAGCACGGACACCCCAAAATCGTGCCCCTGCGCGTGGCCACGGATCACTCGGTCGCCAAACAGGACGTGGACCCGCGCGGTCTGCCCGTCTGGGGCGCTGACAAAGTCGTGGCGGGCACCGTGGTCGAACTCTGGGTGGACCGCATGGAGATGATGTTTCGCTACGCAGAAGTGCAATTGGCGAACTCGGACAAGCGCGTGTTGCTGCCCATGACGTTTGCGCGCATCAAAAAAGACGGCACCCATGTGCAGGCCATCCTGGCACACCAGTTCGTGAATGTGCCGCAAACCAAATCGAACGAGCAGATCACCTTGCTCGAAGAAGAAAAGATCACCGCCTATTACGGCGCGGGCACCTTGTACGCCACCCCTGAGCGTCAGGAACCCATCATATGAGAGCCACCCACGAACACGAGTGGGAAGCTGCACCCGGCCTGCCCAGCGCCTTGCCCCCGGGCGAGCGCGTGGTCTGGCAGGGCGCGCCAGATTGGAAACGTCTGGCCATCCACGCCTTCCATGTGCGCAAGATCGCACTGTACTTTGCACTGATGCTGGCGGTTCAAGCCATCAACCTGACAGCCCCTGAAGGCCAGGTGGACTGGAAACCGCTGGTGGTGGCCGTTGGCCTGTACGCCGTGGCACTGGCCTTGCTGTTGGGCACGGCCTGGATGTCGGCGCGCAGCACGCTCTACACCCTCACCAACAAACGCGTGGTCATGCGCATCGGCATCGTGCTCACGCTGACTTTCAACCTGCCCTTCAAACGCATCGCGGGTGCTTCATTGAAGACCCAGGGCGCTGGCACGGGCGACATTGCGCTGGCCTTGAACCCCGAAGACCGCATCGGCTGGGTCCACCTGTGGCCTCACCAACGGGCCTGGCATGTGACGCGACCACAGCCCACCTTGCGCTGTGTGCCGAACAGCCAGCAAGTCGGTGAGCAATTGCTGAACCTGTGGCGCGCCGAATGTGCGGGCCAAAGCCTGCAGCTGGGCGATGCCCCCGCAAGCAACCACCACACCCCAACGCACGGGATGCTGGCATGAACACACTGCCCAAGCACGACTGGCAGCCCAAGCACCCAGCCACGCCATCGCCGGGCCTGAACCGGCCCATGGCCTGGATCGGCGTGATGCTGCTGGCCATGCTGGTGGCCGTGGGCCTGGCCCGCTGGTCGGGCCTGGACCCGCGCACGCCTGACGCAGCCGTGCAGTGGCAGCGCGACCTGCTGTTTCGCGACCTGCCCGGTGGCGACATCGCCGTGCTGGACCACCGCACCGGCCAGCAGGTGGCGCGCTTCAGCGGCGAGCAAGGATTTTTGCGCAGCAGCCTGCGCGCCCTGGCCCGTGAACGCCACCGCGAAAGCCTGAGCGGCGACGCCCCTTTTCTGCTGATCGGCCGCACCGACGGCCGCCTGACCCTGCAAGACCCCAGCACTGGCCAGCGCATTGACCTGGAGTCGTTCGGCCCCAGCAACGCCGCCGTGTTCGCCAGCTTGCGCATGGCCGGGCAAGACAGCACGCCGCCGAACCACAACCGCTGACCCTGATTGAACCCGCACCGGAGAACCCCATGACTGCCACCGCCGTCCAGACCATTGAAACCGCAGAAGACGCCAACAAAAAGGCTGTGCACGACGACATGATCAGCCCGCGCTTTTACACCACCGACTTTGCGGCCATGGACCGCATCAACATCGAGCCGGTGCGCGCCGAGTGGGACAAGATGATGGCCGAGTACGAGGGCGACAACAACCACGACCACTTCCAGCGCGACGAAGCATTTGCAGGCGAAGTGGCCGCCGGCATGGCCAGCCTCTCCCCCGAAATGCGCCAGGAGTTCATGGACTTTTTGGTCAGCTCGCTCACGTCGGAGTTTTCTGGTTGTGTGCTTTACAACGAAATTCGCAAGAACGTCAGCAACCCCGACATCAAGCAGCTCATGACCTACTTGGCACGGGACGAATCCCGCCATGCAGGCTTCATCAACCTGTCGCTGCGCGACTTCAATCTGGGCATTGACCTGGGTAACTTGAAGCGCACCAAGAAGTACACCTTCTTCAAGCCCAAATACATTTACTACGCGACCTATCTGTCTGAAAAGATTGGCTATGCGCGCTACATCACCATCTTCCGCCAGCTCGAAAAGCATCCCGAAAAACGCTTTCACCCCATCTTCCGCTGGTTCGAGCTGTGGTGCAACGACGAGTTCCGCCATGGAGAATCGTTTGCGCTGATCATGCGCGCCAACCCCAAGCTGCTCAGCGGCGGCAACAAGCTGTGGATCCGCTTTTTCTTGCTGGCCGTGTACGCCACCATGTACGTGCGTGACCACACTCGCCCCATGCTGCACGAGGCCATGGGCCTCGATTCCAGTGAATACGATTACCAGGTGTTCCGCATCACCACCGAGATCACCAAGCAGGTCTTCCCGCTGGCGCTTGACACCGACAACCCCGACTTCCGCCGAGGCCTGGAGCGGCTGTTTGCCCTGTCGCAAGCCATCGAAAAAGCCAAGGCCCGTGGCGGTGTGGTGGGCAAGCTGCAGCAAGGCGTGTGCGCCGTCAAAGCCGCTGCCACCTTTGCCCGCCTGTTCTTCATGCCGGTCATTCAACAAGACCTGTCGCCCCAGGTGCGCATGGAACCGGCATGGTGACTGAAGTCGTCTGGGCCTGCGTGTTCACGGCTCTGTGCTGGTGGCTCGGCACGGGTGTGATTTTGTGGCTCGACCGGCTGCCGGTGCGCAGCTTCCGTTTCAGCCTGGCGGGCTGGACGGTGCTTTTGGCTTTGAGTTTTTGGGGCGTGGCCCACAGCATGCAAGAGGTCAGCGTGTTCAACGCCTACCTCGCCTTTGGCAGCGTGATCGTGATGTGGGGCTGGCACGAGCTGGCCTTTTTGACCGGCTGGATCACCGGTCCGCGAAAAATCCCATTGGACCCCGGCACCACGGGCTGGCCACGGTTTGTGCAATCGGTGCAGGTCATGCTCTACCACGAGCTGGCCTTGCTGGCCAACTTTGGCGTGCTGTGGTGGATGCAAAAGGGCCAGACCAGTCATGTGGCGATTTGCACCTTTGCGCTGCTGTGGTGCATGCGTCTGTCGGCCAAACTGAATCTGTTTTTTGGCGTGCCGCAAAACGGCGCGCAATACCTGCCCGCGCACCTGAAATACCTGGCCAGTTATTTCCGCACCATCAGCGGCATGTCGCCGTGGTTTGTGCTCTCGATGGGCGTGGCCATGGGCACTTGGTTCTGGCTGGTCTGGCTGGCCCAGCAAGGCGCGGTGGCCATCACCACCGGCTGGGTCATGCTGGCCACGCTGCTGGGGCTGGCCATTGTTGAGCACGTCATCATGATTTTTCCTTGGCCACTGGAGCGGCTGTGGGGTTGGGCCATGGGCCAGACCAGCAAACCGGCTTTGACCACACCCCCTTGAAGGCCCCATGAACACCACCACCCATACTTACCGCACCGAAGGTTTCGGCATTCCGGTCACGCCACAAGGCCCTGAGCTGATCGCCCCAGCCAAACCAGGTCAGCGCCCGGTGGCGGTGGTCATTGGCAGCGGCTTTGGCGGGCTGGCCGCAGCGATTCGCCTGAGCGTCAAAGGTTACGAGGTCAAAGTTTTTGAAAAACTCGACGCCCCTGGGGGCCGCGCCTATGTGCACCACCAGGATGGCTTCACCTTCGATGCTGGCCCCACCATCATCACCGCGCCCTTTTTGCTCGAAGAGCTGTGGGCGCTGTGTGGCAAAAGCTTTTCGGACGACGTCAAGCTGGTGGCCATGGACCCTTATTACCGCGTGCGTTTTGCAGACGGCACCTGGTTTGACTACAACGGCGACGCCGAACACATGCGCGCCGAAGTGGCCCGGTTTGAACCGTCAGACCTGCCCGGGTACGAGCGCTTTTTAGAAGAAGCCGAACGCTGCAAGACGCTGGGTTTTGAAGGCATGGGCGACATGGCCTTTGACAAAGTCAGCGATCTTGTGGCCGCCATCCCTGACTTCTTGCGCATGGGCGCTTGGCGCAGCCTGTACAGCCTGGTGGCCAAACACATGCGCAACGACAAGCTGCGCATCGTGATGAGCTTTCACCCGCTGCTGATCGGTGGCAACCCCTTTGCCGTGACCTGCGCTTATGCGCTCATCAACTCGCTGGAGCGCACCTGGGGTGTGCACTCGGCCATGGGTGGCACCGGCGCCATCGTCAAAGGTCTGGTGGGCTTGCTGCAAGAGCGCGGCGTGCCGGTGCGTTGCAACGCACCCGTGACGCAAATCCGCATTGAGAATGGCCGCGCCTGTGGCGTGGAACTGCAAACCGGCGAGTTCGTGCCCGCCGACATCGTGGTGAGCAATGGCGACACCGCCTGGACCTACAAAAACCTGGTGGCCCCCGAGCACCGCCGCGTCTGGACCGACCGCAAGATCGCCAGGGGCAAATACTCCATGGGCCTGTTCGTTTGGTACTTCGGCACCTCCAAACAATACAAAGACGTGCCGCACCACATGATGGTGCTGGGCCCTCGCTACCAAGGCCTGCTGCAAGACATTTTCAAAAAGCACAAACTGGCCGACGACTTCAGCCTGTATCTGCACCGCCCCACCGCCACCGACCCTTCGCTGGCCCCCGAGGGTTGCGACACCTTTTATGTGCTCTCGCCCGTGCCGCACCTGGACAGCGGCACCGACTGGCCCGCCTTTGCCGAGACTTATCGCGCCGCGATTGCCGAGAGCCTGGAAGCCAGCGTGCTGCCTGGCCTGCGCGAGTGCATCGTGACCAGCAAGGTCAGCACGCCGCAAGACTTTCACGACAACTTGTGGTCGTACAAAGGCGCGGGCTTTGGGCTGGAGCCGCTGCTGCTGCAAAGCGCCTGGTTCCGTCCGCACAACCGCAGTGAAGACGTGCCGGGCCTGTTTGTGGTGGGTGCCAGCACGCACCCGGGCGCGGGCGTGCCGGGCGTGCTCATGTCGGCCAAAGCTTTGGAAACGGTGGTGCCCCATGTCAACGCCTGAACGCACACCCAACGCCGAGAGCTTGCCCACACTCGACTTCGACTCGCAAGACCTGCAGGCCTGCGTGGCCATGATGCAGGGCGGCTCCAAAACCTTTTTTGCAGCCAGCCGCCTGCTGCCACCCCGCGTGCGCACAGCGGCCATCGCGCTCTATGCCTTTTGCCGTGTGGCCGATGACCTGGTGGACGAAGCCGCTGCGGATGACACCCCATTGGATGTGCTGCAACAGCGTCTAGACGCCATCTACGCCGGTACCCCGAACGACCATGTGGAGGACCACGCGCTGAGCCTGGTGGTGCAGCAGTACAAACTGCCGCGCCATTTGCTGGACGCGCTCATCGAAGGCTTTGCCTGGGACGCCGGGGGGCGCACTTACGACAGCATCGAAGACCTGCACGCCTATGGTGCCCGCGTGGCGGGCAGTGTGGGCGCCATGATGAGCTGGATCATGGGGCCGCAAAGCATGGACACACTGGCCCGCGCCTGCGAACTGGGCGTGGCCATGCAGCTGACCAACATTGCGCGCGACGTAGGACACGACGCCAGCATTGGCCGCATGTACCTGCCGCGCCGCTGGCTGGTGGAAGTCGGTGTCCAGCCCGAAGCCTGGCTGGCCCAGCCCAGCTTCACGCCCGCCATCGCGCATGTGGTGGCCCGCCTGTTGGACGAAGCCGACCGCCTGTACAAGCAAGCACATTCGGGCATTGCCGCCCTGCCGCCCGACTGCCGCGCCGCCATTTGCGCCGCTAGCATGATCTATGCCGAGATCGGCCACCAGCTGCGCCGCGAAGGCCTGGACTCGGTGAACAAGCGCACAGTGGTCAGCACCACCCGCAAGCTCATGCTGCTGGCCAGTGCCTGGACCCAGGTGCACTGGATTCGCGTGGCCGACCACAGCCCCGCGCCACTGGCCGCCATCGTAGGCCTGGTGCAAGGCTGCCAGGATGCTGCCCAACAGACTGGCAACAAAGCGTATTTTCCGAACCGCGCCATGCCCCAGCGCGTGGCCTGGATGCTCAATTTGTTCGAACGCCGCGAAACCGAACGCCTGGACCGCAACGCGTTGCGCCACACACCATGAGCACAACACCATGAGGGTACCCAGCCACACCATCAACGTGCGCCTGCTGTACGTGAGCCGCGCCGTCGGCCCACAAACCACCACCATGACCACGACCATCCTGGCGCAAGCGCAGGCCCACAACCCTGTGCAGGGCATCACCGGCGTGCTGTGCCAAGGGCAAGGTTTTTTCTTTCAGGTCATTGAAGGCGAGCGCAGCCGCGTCAACGCCCTGTACGGCCGCATCAGCAACGACATCCGCCACCAGGACGTGGAAATCCTGCACTACGAAGAAATCCACGAACGCCGCTTTGGCCAATGGTCCATGGCCCTCATCCACCTGTCGGTGGACGACCCGATGGTCCGCCTGCACCACCCGGACTTCGACCCCTACTCGGCCAGCGGCCCGCAGGTCATGCAGCAGGTGATGGATTTGCTGGAAGCGGGGCAGCCGATTCAGATGCCTGCGAATTGAACTGTTCGGAATAGCCGAACAGCTGCGGCAAGCGTCAACGCCCCGCTCTGACAGTCGGTGCGTCCGTACGATCGGCTCCTGACAAACCCGGCACAATCTTCCTCTTTTGAATCATTTCGCGCTCTGAGGCGCGCATCGCATGGGTGTGCAAACAAGTGTTGGATGGGCTTGGCCCGTCTTTGCCCAAGGCCTGTTTTTGAGCCTGGGCCTGATCGTGGCCATTGGGGCGCAAAACGCTTTTGTTTTGCGCCAGGGTTTGCGGCGTGAGCATGTGGGCAGCGTGGTGACGTTTTGCGCCGTGGCCGATGCGGTGCTGATCACGGCGGGCGTGTTCGGCATGGCGCAAGCGCTGGGCGACAGGCCCATGCTGGCGCGTGCCCTGGCTTTGGTCGGTGCGGCGTTTCTGGCGGTGTATGGCTGGCGGGCACTGAAGCGGGCAAGACAGCTCAGTGCGCTGGATGTGACAGCGTCAGGCCAAAGTTTGAGCCGATGGGCGGCGCTCGCGCAAGCGGCGGGCTTTACCTTGCTCAACCCGCATGTGTACCTGGACACGGTGCTGCTGGTGGGCAGCATCGGCGCGCAGCAGCCCGCGCCTTTACAAGGCTGGTTTGCGGCCGGGGCGAGTACGGCCAGTCTGTTGTGGTTCAGCGCCTTGGGCTTTGGGGCCCGTTGGCTGGCCCCCTGGTTTGCCCGCCCCCGTGCCTGGCAAGTGCTGGATGCGCTGATCGGCCTGACCATGTGCTTGCTGTCAGCCCTGCTGGTGCGCCACGTGCTGACCGGGCTTTGATCCTTATAAAACCATTTGAAATAAAACAATTGACTTTTATTTCAATTGAGAATATATTCTCAATTCGTTCTGAACCCCCGCATGAACAACACGCAGATAGCCCACAAGGCGTCTGCATCGGCATCGATTGACTTCGAAGACCGTGTCCTGTTGAGCTGCAGGCCGTGGCATTTTTCTCTCAGCTCTGCGTCAGCCTCTGGAGGGTTGGCGACCCGATGGATCTCATTTCTCCAATGACCCCCCAAACGGACTGGGTCTTTTTTCCCCGCGGTTTCTTGGCTTGACCAGGCAACCGCTCTTCCCTGCATGTCGGCTTCGTTTTGAAGTTGCCACGCCACCTCTCTGAAAGGCTCAACCATGAGCAGCAAAATTTACGTGGGCAATCTGCCCTACACCATCGACGACGCGAGCTTGCGTCACAACTTTTCTGAATTTGGCGGCGTCTTGTCGGCCAAAGTCATGATGGACCGCGACACTGGTCGCTCCAAGGGTTTCGCCTTTGTGGAAATGTCCAGCGCCGAAGAAGCCCAAGCTGCCATCACCGGCCTGAACGGTATGTCGGTCAGCGGTCGCTCGATCGTGGTGAACATCTCCAAGCCCAAAGAGCCCAGCACCGGCTACGGCAGCGGTTACCGCGACACACGCAACTGATCGTTTTCAATCGCCCACAAAAAAGCCGCTGTGAAGCGGCTTTTTTTTGTGGAGTCGGTTCTGGCAAGGCCAGGTTTACTTGCGGGGGCGGTTGAACCAGTTGGCCAGCATGAACAGGCAGAAAACCACGAACATGATGATGAGGATGTGTTTGATTTCCATGGTGAGTCCTTGGGTGGTGGGTCGGGGTGAGGGGTTGAGAATTGGCTGATTATGCAGAGTTGGTGGGCGTGCGCACGGCAGTGCGCATCAAAGGTCCCATGGCCCACAAGGTCAGGGCCAGCAGCAGGATTTCGATCAGGTACACCGCCGAGTAACCCATGACCGGGCTGCTGACCATGGCCACGGTGTCGCGCACGATGCCCCCCAGGGCCATGCCTACACCTGCGGCCGTGGCTTGGACAGCGCCCCAGGCGCCCATGGCCAAACCGATCTGACCGGGTGGGGCCAACTGCATGCTGGCCGTCAGGGTGCCGTGGGCGAACAAGCCGCCGCCAAATCCAATCAAGAAGATGCCCAATACGAACACGGCCGGCGACGCCAGAGGGGCCGAGGCCAGGACGGCTGCAAAGGCGGGCAAGCCGATCCAGGCGCCCCAGCCGGACATGCGGTAGGCGTCGCCACCCCGCCCCAGCACGCGAGAGGCCCAAGCAAAGCCGAGCAAACCACCCAAAGCCAGTGTGGCCGACAGCAATGTGGTGCTGGACACGCTCATGTGCAAAATTTCGCCGCCATAAGGTTCGAGCAGGACGTCTTCCATGGTGAAGGCCATGGTGCCCAGACCCACCGCGAGCAAGCGCCGCACGGTGTTGGGGCCTTGGCAAAAGAGTTGCCAGGCTTGCGCAAAGGTGTGTTCGATGGGTGTGCCGGGTTTGCGCAATCGGCTGCGTGGCTCTTGTTTCCAGAGCGCAATCACATTGAGCGCCAGTGTGGTCACAGCCACGGCCTGCACCACGCGAATGAGTTGACCGGGGCTGTAGTCGTGCAGCAAATAACCCAAGGCCAATGCGCTGCCAATCATGCCGATCAGCTGCATGACGTACATGAGGCCCACCACCTGCGGTTGGCGCTCTGGCGGGGCCAAGTCGGTGGCCAAGGCCAGGCCTGCGGTTTGCACGGTGTGCATGCCCAGGCCCACCAACAAGAATGCGCCCGCTGCCCCCAGCTGGCCCACCCAGGTCGGGGCCTGACTGGCCTGACCGGCACCGGCCAGCACCAACAGCGCAAAAGGCATGATGGAAAAGCCGCCAAACTGCAGCAAGCTGCCCATCCAGATGTAGGGCACGCGCCGCCAGCCGAGCTGCGAGCGGTGGTTGTCAGAGCGAAAACCAATGAGCGCACGCAGGGGTGCAATGAGCAGGGGCAGCGCCACCATGAAGGACACCAGCGTGGCGGAGACTTTGAGCTCCACGATCATCACGCGGTTGAGGGTGCCCACGAGCATGACCATGGCCATGCCCACAGAAATTTGAAACAGCGACAAACGCAGCAAACGCGACAGCGGCAAGTCTTCACTGGCGGCGTCGGCAAAAGGCAAAAAGCGCGGGCCCAAATTGGCCAGCGACTGCGTCCACGATGAGTGTGTTTTGTTCATAAAGGAAGGACCAGGCGCTTGCGCGCCTGGCCTTTCGGCGGGGCAAGCCCCTTACTTCTTCACCGCAGCATCCGCCGGAGCGGTTGCAACGACTTTGGCGCCGCCATTGAGGAAGCCCTTCACCCAGGTGGTGTTCATGGTCAAAGCCAGGTGCACGCTGAAGGACGAGATCGCCACAGCAGCAATGAACACTGGAATGCCCACAGAAGGTTTCACCACCAACCACATTTTCGAATAGATCATGAGGTGTCCCCTTTACTTGAGCCAGGGTGAATAGATATAGGCCAGCAGATGGGCAAATGCGGCAATCATGCCGAATATCTGCGTACCCTGGATGAGATTGCGGTGAATCTCTTCCGATTCGGCCTGGGTTAAACCCGTTGGCCAGACTTTGTCTGAGTTAGACATAGTTTTCTCCTTGCAGAAGACGTGCACGGCCCGCACGAGGGCTATTCTTGGCCACCACGGCCAGGAATGGGGTTGCCTTGACATCGCGTTCAAGGTTGTTCATCTCAAGCCCGCCTCGGCATGCGAAAGGGCAGCATGGCTTGCACCACCGGTGACACCAGACGCGGCACCGACAGGGTTTCGTGAAAGGCCAGCAAGGGCTCGCCGGCGTAATCAAATTGCAACAAGGCACGCTGGTAAAACGGCGTGTCTTCAAGCTGTTCTTGCACGCGCACGCTGTGCGTGGTTCGCATGCGGCGGTTGATGCGCCAGCCGGTCTTGGACAGACGCTGCGCCGGGGGCGTGATGATCGGCTCCACCG
>ERZ1022724.217-NODE-217-length-12866-cov-4.867145_pt1 | contig 12866 bp, 9 predicted proteins | sample MGYA00521091_ERZ1022724 | MGnify/ENA primary metagenome ERZ1022724 (study PRJEB33162, sample SAMN09537610) | freshwater metagenome | isolation source: freshwater | place: Canada:Alberta | collected 2017-07 | study: EMG produced TPA metagenomics assembly of the... | reverse complement strand
TGTCTCGTGGGCTCGGAGATGTGTATAAGAGACAGCTTAAAAGTCGAAGCACTTGAGTTTGCTCAATTGCTACTGTGATTGAGACATCTCCCCCCAGTGCATTCTTTGAATCATCGAGTCCGATCAAGCTCACGCCACCGAGAATCAAGATCGGGTCCATAACACCTTCTCCATTACGTGAATCAAGTACCCAATAGATGTCTACAGCATCGCCAACCTGTATTTCAGATGCTAGATCGGCAAAACGTAGACTTAAGGGAACAGCGCTCATATTCATAGCCTGAGATGTTGTTGTTAGATCTGATGTTGAGATTACTTCACCAGCATTCATGGTTCGTGTTGCTACTAAACCAACTACCTGCTCAGAGACGCTCAGGTAGTTTTCGGAGCTACTGCCAAGATTCATATGTGCTGCTACAAGATCAGATGAAGTTATGAGATGGCCAGGTGCAAATGAGTTGGCAACTACCCAATAGTGTGCACCCTTATTTGAATAAGTTGAGATAAAAAAGGCTGAGGCAAATGCGGCAATTATCAAGGTAACCGCTAAGGGCATTCGTGCACTGTAAGAACTCTTTTTATTTTTCATAGCGGTACCCAACGGGTTGCAGTGGCCCTTTTCTAAAACTTATCCACAATCAGTCATAGGTATGAGACCTTTCTAGCCAAAGGGCTGAGTTTGCACATACATAAAAGGGAAAAGGTGCTCCCATGACTACCCAACTTGAGTATGAACAAGCCCCACGATTTACATCCATCAATCTTCTGCCGATCTCAAGTGATCCAGATGAGGATTTTCTCCATCCAGTTCTTGAGATATTCAAACCAGAACCAAAGCCCCAAGAAGTTCAGAAGCCCCGGCTCTACTTAGTGCCCAGCAACTTCGGAGAAGAGTACGACTCTGATTTTGCACCACAACCAACCTCTGCTGAGGAGCTACCAGCTATCGAGCCTTTAACCGTTCAATTTATTCATAACGCGGTTGAGATCTGGGCGGGAAAGCGATCTGCGCAACAACTGCAACATCTATGTCACTACAAGGTATTTGGTGAGCTTCAAAAAATGGCTGGCTCACTCAAGGAGATTGGAAGGGTACGCAAAACAAGGGTTACGCAACCTTTGGATGGAGTGTGTGAAGCAACAATTACCCTTCGCTTTGGCGAACGGTTAAGAGTTGTTGCAATCAGATTTGAAGGGCTAGATGGACGGTGGCTATGCACCTGTCTAACACTTATCTAAAGTTAAGCAGCGCCTCCGTGGCAACGCTTGTACTTCTTGCCTGAGCCACATGGACATGGTGCGCTTCGAGAAACCTCACCAGTCGTATGAACACCAGTCTCATCAGCTGCTGTGTACTGCAAACCTCGCTGAGACAATTGCTTAGCCTCAAGACCTGGAGCTACAACTTGATTGCTGGCGCTCTCAACGGTGACTTCGATGTTAAAGACAAGACCTGCGATCTCTTCTTTAATTGCATCCATCATCGCTGCGAATAGATCAAAGCCCTCTTTTTGGTATTCAACGAGAGGATCACGTTGTGCCATCGCGCGAAGACCAATGCCCTCTTGCAAGTAATCCATTTCGTATAGGTGCTCACGCCACTTGCGATCAAGAACTGAAAGCAAGACTCTGCGCTCTAGCTCACGCATTACCTCAGCACCAAGTGCTTCTTCTCGCTTTGCGTACGCTAATTCGCAATCCTCAAGAATCTGTGCGGTAATGAAATCAACATCTAGCCCTAAACGTGAACCAGCTCTTGCCTCTAATTCTTCGATTGTGAAGGAGATTGGATAGATGGTCTTGAGCGCAGTAAATAGGGTCTCTAGATCCCAATCCTCTGCGTAGCCTTCAGCGGTTGCAGCGGTTACATATGCGGTCAAGGTGTCGCCAACAAAGCGAGCTACCTGATCCTTGATATCTGCACCCTCTAGAACGCTACGGCGCTCACCGTAAATCACGGTGCGCTGGCGGTTCATGACATCGTCATACTTCAAAACATTTTTACGCATTTCAAAGTTCTGCGCCTCAACCTGAGTTTGAGCAGATTTGATTGCATTTGAAACCATCTTTGATTCGATTGGAGCATCATCTGGAAGACCTGCAGCGGTAAGGAAGCGCTCAACCATTCCGGAGTTAAATCGACGCATCAAATCATCTTGAAGTGAAAGGTAGAAACGTGACTCTCCTGGATCGCCTTGACGACCTGAACGTCCACGTAACTGGTTATCGATACGACGTGACTCGTGACGTTCTGTACCAAGTACATAAAGTCCGCCTAGCGCAACAACCTCTTCATGACCGGTTGCAACCGCAGCCTTTTGGCGGGCAATCTCTGCTGGCCACTCCTTCTCGTACTCTTCAGCGTTATCGACTGGAGAAATTCCACGACGTTGTAGTTCAAAATCTGCCATGAACTCTGGGTTACCACCCAACATGATGTCGGTACCACGACCGGCCATGTTGGTAGCAACGGTTACAGCACCCTTAACACCTGCGCGAGCAATGATCGCCGCCTCACGCTCATGGTGCTTTGCATTGAGAACTTCATGCGCAACGCCAGATTTACGAAGGAAGGCGGATAGCTCTTCAGATTTTTCAACGCTTACAGTTCCGACCAATACTGGCTGACCCTTGCGATGGCGTTCGACAATATCTGCGGTAACAGCTGCAAACTTTCCAACCTCTGTCTTGTAGACCAAATCTGCTGAGTCAAGACGTTGAGAAGGTCGGTTGGTAGGAATTGGAACAACACCCAACTTGTAAATCTGCTGGAATTCAGCGGCTTCTGTTGTTGCTGTTCCGGTCATACCTGACAATTTGTCGTACAAACGGAAGTAGTTCTGCAATGTAATCGTTGCAAGTGTCTGATTTTCATCCTTAATTTCAATACGTTCTTTAGCTTCTAGCGCTTGGTGTAAACCATCGCTGTAGCGACGACCTGCAAGCATGCGACCGGTGTGCTCATCAACGATAAGCAATTCACCATTCATCACTACATAATCCTTGTCGCGCTTGAATAACTCCTTGGCGCGGATTGCATTGTTTAGATAGCCGATCATTGGCGTATTGGCAGCCTCGTAAAGGTTTCCGATCTGCAATAACTCTTCTACCTTGGTAACGCCTTCTTCAAGAATTCCAGATGTCTTCTTCTTTTCATCAACTTCGTAATGCACATCGCGCTGAAGTTTTTGAACCAAGTTTGCAAACTCTACATACCACTTGGTGGCCTTATCAGCAGGTCCGCTGATGATCAAAGGAGTACGGGCTTCATCGATAAGAATCGAGTCAACCTCATCTACTACTGCAAAGAAGTGATCGCGCTGCACGCACTCATCGAGTGACCATGCCATGTTGTCGCGAAGATAATCAAAACCGAATTCATTATTTGTGCCGTATGTAATATCTGCTGAATATGCCTCGCGACGTTCTGCAGGTGTCATGTTTGCAAGAATTACGCCAACCTTTAAACCTAAGAATCTGTGAACGCGGCCCATCCACTCGCTATCGCGCTCTGCCAAGTAATCATTTGTTGTAACAACGTGCACGCCGCGACCTGCAATTGCATTCAAATATGAAGGAAGTGTTGCAACTAAAGTCTTTCCTTCACCTGTACGCATTTCAGCGATATTGCCCTTGTGCATCGCTGCACCACCCATGATCTGAACGTCGTAGTGACGTTGACCTAGTGTGCGACGTCCGGCTTCACGAACGACAGCAAACGCTTCTGGCAGTAGATCGTCAAGGGATTCACCATCGGCGTAACGTGCTTGAAATAGCGCGGTCTGCTCACGTAGCTCTGAGTCTGACATCGCTGAAAAGCGGGCTTCCTGGGCATTAACCAGTACGACGATCTTGCTTAGTTCGCGAAGGATGCGTCCTTCACCTGCACGCAAAATCTTGTCTACAAACGCTGGCATGTACCTGGCCTCTCAGTAAGGGTGTGACCCTGTTTCAAGCCCTTATCGTAGAGGTTGCGCAACGCAGGCGGTAACCGCACAAACCGAGCCAACCGACTCTAAACCCTGTGATTTAACCGCTCTGTAGGCCTCTCTGAGGGTGGCTCCAGTCGTCACTACATCATCGACCAGTATCAGCTCTCCCCTTACCTGAGAAGTAACTCTGAAGGCCCCTGCAAGATTTGTCGCTCGCTCATCACGATGTAAGCCGCTTTGATCCAAAACTCTTCTTGAAAGTTCTAGGCAATCCAGAATCTGGATACCTGTCCGCTGTGAAATCTGGTGCACCAGATCGACCACAAAGCTTCTACCTCTGCGTCGCTGTGAAGATTTACTGGATGGAACCGGAACCAATCGAGTGAAGGTGAGATCGAGCTTTGAACGCTCTAGTGCATGAATAACAGCATTAATGATTAATTCGTCAGCGCCCCTCAAGCCCGACTCCTTGGCTGCAACAATGATTTTAGAGGCGGTTGGTGTGTACAACAAAGATGAGTGAACAGTTAATGAATCAAACTTTGTTCGGTAGTAATGGGGGTGCCAACTACTTCTACATCCAGAGCAAATGGTTGGGCCTAGCCTTTGGCAACCAAAGCATCTACTAGGAAACAGTAGTTGAGAGAGTTCAGAGATTACCTTCACGGAAAAATTGTTGCGCAAATCTTTCTAACAAATCCTCTTTGCAAAAAACTGTGGAAACTAGGCTTTGTAATCCTCAGGTTGCAAAGGAATCAAACGTTGATCAATTCTCTCCCATGTATTGCGTGGAAGTGTCACAACAAAGTGCGCACCACGTCCAGGACGGCCCCACGCTTCTAGCTCACCATTGTGAAGACGTGCATCTTCAAGCGCGATCGATAGACCCAATCCAGTTCCGCCACGAGTACGTGCGCGCGAAGGATCAGCGCGCCAGAATCGATCAAAGACTCGAGTTAATGCATTCTCATCTAATCCAACACCGTAATCGCGAACTCCCACCGCAACATCGTGCTCACTTGCCACAATGTGAACATCGATTTGCATCTCTTCGGCATGATCGATTGCATTTGAAAGCAGATTACGCAAAATGCGCTCTACCCTGCGAATATCAGCTTTAATCATGATGACAGGCTCTGTGGAGTTAACGTAAATCTGGGTTTTTCGCTCTTTAGCAACCAACCCCAGATCATCTGCACACCTTTGAACCAGCAGAACAATGTCAAAATCAACCGCTTCAAGAACTGCCACCTCTGCATCAAAACGTGAGACTTCAAGCAGGTCTTCAAGCAAGCGCTCAAATCTATCGAGCTGGGCCACTAATAGCTCTGCACTTCTTTCGACAATAGGATCAAAACCATCTTTGGATGAATGAATAACTTCAGATGCCATTCGCAATGTCGTCAGAGGGGTTCGAAGCTCATGAGATACATCAGATACAAAGCGTTGCTGAACTCGTGAGAGGTTTTCCAAGCGTGCAATTTGCTTCTCAATTGATTCAGCCATTTCATTAAAGGCTAAGCCCAATGTGGAGATTTCATCCTGTGATTCAACCTTCAATCGCTTTCCAAAATCACCAGCGGTGAACTCTGTTGCAATCGCCGCCGCTTCGCGCACCGGTTTGACCACTTGTCGAACCACCAGCCAGGTAATTAATCCCACTAGAAACAGAAGCAAGAATCCAGTTAAAAAGAATGATCTACTAATGAGGTCTAGGGTCTTGCCTTGATTTGCAAGTGAAAAAATAATGTACATCTCGTACTGCCCGGCATTTGGAATCTGAACCTTTTGGCCAATAGCCAATCCTTGCACTCGAGTTCCGGTCAAGTAATTCATATTGGTGTACTGGTATACCAAATCTGGAGTCTTGCGCACCCGCTCACTGAGCGTCGCTGGAATCGAAGTTGGATCTAAGAGATTTGAAGCAATCTCGTAATTGTTTTCTCTGGTGTTTCCAGGACTGCGCTTGAAGACAACCTCTCGAGCATTCTCATTAGCCGATAATGTGGTTGCTGAACTGATCACATCATCTACAACTTTTTGCACTACTGAATCTTTTTCACCCTGTGCCAGTAAGAATCGATACTCGGCTGTGAAGATTGTTGAACGAGCTTCGATTAGAGCGGTGTTGAGATTTACCTCTTTAATACCCGCCGATAACTGAGAATTAAGCGCCGAACCTGCAGCGCCCATGACCACCAAAGATAACAAAACTGTAGAGAAGATAACCTTGATAGCAAGGGAGTTACGGATTTTGCTGGAGATTCGGTTCATGGTTAGGAACCGCCCATTACTCCAGCTTTGTATCCAACTCCACGCACAGTCACAACAATTTCAGGGTGTTCGGCATCATGCTCAATCTTTGAACGCAGACGCTGAACGTGAACATTTACAAGTCGAGTATCGGTTGAGTGACGGTAGCCCCAAACCTCACTCAGCAATGCATCGCGAGTAAATACCCGACCTGGCTCTTTTGCCAAGGCGACAAGAAGATCAAACTCAAGTCTGGTTAAGGCGATCTGCTTACCGCCTCGTGCAACCTGATGTGCCTGCACATCAATTGCTAAATCACCGATAGTTAACAATCCAGATACATCGGCGTTTGTGCGACGCAAACGGGTTCTAATGCGAGCAATCAACTCTGATGGATGACGAAATGGTTTAACCATGTAGTCATCGGCACCAGCTTCTAATCCCTTTACAACATCTTGGGTATCACCTTTAGCTGAAAGCATCACAATTGGAACCATTGATTCTGCGCGAATCAACTTACAAACTTCGATTCCATCAAGGCCCGGCAACATAACATCCAGCAACACTAAATCTGGAGGGTTGTTATGGAATACATCCATAACCTCATCACCACGGCTTACTAGATCCACATCGATGCCGGCACCGGTTAAAACGATGCCGAGCATCTCTGCGAGATCCTGGTCGTCATCGACGACCATAACTAAAGTCATTAGCTACCGTGCTCCCAAGAGTTCAGGTACATATCTTGAGCTGGTGTTAGAACGTCGATGCGTCCTCCCATGCTGATTAGCTTAAGTGAAGCAACTTCCTTGTCGATGTATGAAGGAACATCATGCACACCTGGCTTCAGGTTCTTTGCTTCCTTTACTAAGTACTCAGCTGTTAGAGCCTGATCTGAGAATGACATATCCATTACAGATGCTGGGTGGCCTTCTGCAGCTCCTAGGTTTACAAGGCGACCTTCAGCTAGAAGTAGTAAACGACGCCCATCTGACAATACATACTCATCTGTCTGGTGGCGCATCTTTGCATTCTTTGTCTTTGCATTCTGCTCAAGCCAAGCAACATCGATTTCAATGTCGAAGTGACCTGAGTTAGCCATGATTGCGCCATCCTTCATTACTGCAAAGTGCTCATCACGCAATACATCGCGGTTACCTGTAACTGTAATAAAGACATCACCGAGCTTTGCAGCATCGATCATTGGCATTACGCGGAAGCCCTGCATCATTGCATCTAGTGCCTTAGTTGGATCAATCTCAGTAACGATTACATCAGCGCCCATACCCTTGGCACGCTCTGCAACACCCTTACCGCAGTAACCAAATCCGGCTACTACAACAACGCGACCTGCAAGCAGGAAGTTAGTTGCGCGGAAAACGGCATCAAGAGTTGATTGACCTGTTCCGTAACGGTTATCAAACATGTGCTTAGTGTCTGTGTCATTCACAGCGATCATTGGGAACTGAAGCGCTCCATCTTTAGCCATCTGATTAAGGCGGATAACTCCTGTTGTTGTCTCTTCGCAACCACCAGAGATGTTAGGAATTAACTCCTTACGGGTTGTGTGCAATGTGTTTACTAGGTCGCAACCATCGTCAAATACTTGATGTGGTTCGATATCAAGCGCTGCGTTGATGTGCTTGTAGTAACCATCGCGATCAACTGCGTTGCGAGCAAATACTGAAATCCCGTACTCGTGGACAAGAGCTGCTGCTGTGTCATCCTGTGTTGAAAGTGGGTTAGATGCACAAAGAGCGATCTCTGCTCCGCCAGCCTTAAGAACGCGCATCAAGTTAGCTGTCTCGGTTGTGACGTGCATACATGCTGAGATGCGAACACCTGCGAATGGTTGTGACTTTTCAAAGCGCTCACGAATTTGGGCAAGCACAGGCATATTGCGCTCAGCCCATTCAATCTTGAGACGACCTTGCGCTGCAAGTGATGCATCAGCAATGTCATGCTTTGGAAGAGTTGAGGTAACTGGAACGTTCACGTAAATCTCCTTAAATGGTAATCAAAGTATTAATTGGATACCTAAGGCGTAGGGCTCTACTGTGCTAGGCGGCTATAGGCATAGGTTACTGCCCTCTTGCGAAAAGTATGTATTGGAAAACGGGGATTAGCCGCGTATTACTGAGAGAACCGCATCACGTACCGACTCCATTTGAGCCTGTGTTGAAGCCTCAACGTTAAGTCTGAGCAGAGGCTCGGTATTTGATGGGCGCAGGTTAAACCACCAGGTATCCCCATTGACCGTCAGGCCATCTAGTTCATCCATAACAACGGTCTGCGATTGATAACTCTTGCGAACAAGTTCGGTTGCCTGCGCGGTATCTGAAACCTTTGAATTAATTTCGCCACTTGAAATGTATCGATTAAATGGCGCTAACAGCTCTGACATTGTGGCGCTGCTTTCACCAAGAGCTGCGATGGCATGAAGCGCAGCAAGTGCGCCGCTATCTGCCATCCAAAACTCCTTAAAGTAGAAGTGGCCTGAGTGTTCACCACCAAAGATTGCTCCGCTTTCAGCCATCATCTTCTTGATGTATGAATGCCCTACACGACTTCGCAGACCGGTTCCGCCATTTTCATCAATGACCTCTTGTACCGCGCGAGAGGAAATCAAGTTGTAAATGATCTTTGAACCAGGGCGCTTCTTTAGCTCACGTTGTGCAATCAATGCAGTAAGCGCTGAAGGATTTACCGCTATTCCGCGTTCATCGACCAAGAAGCAACGATCAGCATCACCATCAAAAGCCAAACCTAGATCGGCTTTGTGATCAATCATCGCCTGCTTTAAATCCTTTAATGTTGATTCATCAAGCGGGTTTGCTTCGTGGTTTGGAAATGAACCATCGAGCTCAAAGTACATTGGAATCACTTCGCAATTGAGCCTTGCAAAAATTGCTGGAGCTGTGTGACCTGCCATTCCATTTCCGGCATCCACAATAATCTTTAGCGGTCGAATCTTTGTAACATCGACAAGGGTCAATAAGTGATCGACATACTCTTCCAACATATTGCGCTGCTTTTCAACTCCCACATTACGCAAGGCAATAGGTGAGCCTTCGCGAACAAAGTTCTCGATTACTTGCAACCCAGATTCTTTACCGATTGGTCGTGCCTTGCTTAAACATAGCTTTATTCCGTTGTATTGAGCAGGGTTGTGGCTTGCCGTGAACATGGCTCCTGGCAATCCCAATTTTCCAGAAGCAAAATACAACATGTCTGTCGATGCTAATCCGATACGAATAACATCCATTCCTTGCGAAGTTGCGCCTGCTGAAAATGCATCAGCTAACTCGGGTGAAGATGGGCGCATATCCTCACCAATTATGATTGTTCCTGGCTCACGCTCTATCTGTAGAAATCGAGCAAATGCCATACCTGTTGCAAAGGCAAAATCAGGATCGATTTCAGTATCTACTAAGCCTCTGATGTCATAGGCCTTAAAAATATTTGGGATCTGCTCCATGATTATGATGGAACCGCGCGCAAGTGTCCGCGGCGACCAATTTGTTGTTGCGCAGATACTGATTGAGTCGGAGCAATTGGTTCGACATCTTTTGATGCAACCTCTCGAACCGCATCAGCGATTGCCATAAGGTCATCATCACTTGGTCCTTGCGAAGCTCCATCTAGCTCTTGCTTAATAACACTCCAACCATGCGGAACCTTTAAACGTGTTCCATGTACGACACACAAATCATATGCATGCGGCTCTGAGTATGTAGCTAGTGGTCCAACCACAGCAGTTGATTCAGCATAGATATAGGTCAAGGTCATTGTTGCTTGTGATTTGCACCCAGCACGGGAGCAGCCACGGCCGCCTTGAGTTCTCATGAGTGAAACATTAGTGGGAGTAGCTGGTAAAACTTGGGATTCTCAAGGATTCAAAATGCGAATATTTGAGTCTGGAATCTCTACCCGGGTAAGAACGCTTCCGGGTGCAATTGGGAAGTATCCATAACCATTAACAGATGAAACCAGCGCACCTGCATAAATCTGCTCGCCCACCTTGGTAATTGTGAAGGAACGAGCCGAATCTGGAACTCTCCAGGTCGCGACATCGCTTCCCTTGATTGTGTTGCGGCTGACTTTGCCATTTACCAAGGTCACATCAACGGCCACATTAATCTCAGTGCCAGCAAACACCACAAGTGGAGAAAGTCCGGTAACCGCCATTGTGAAAGCTGTTAACTCTGGCGCTGGTGTGCTCCATGTGAAATCTCTGCGTCCATTACTCACAACTGTTGATTCAACAGCTGCTACAACGGGTTCGGTTGAAGTTATCTTTAACGCAAATGCGGTTGATGAAATCTTTGGTGAAAACCTTAATTCTGTAACTAATCCAGCTGAGATAGTGCGTGAGTTAAGTCCAACTGGAATAAAGACACCATCTGCCGAAAGAAGTTCAACGGTAACGCTGGCATCGACTTCACCAGGAGTTAATAGTCGCAACACATGTGCAGGTGCTGCCGCCTGACCCGCTCGATTGCCTTGATTTGGGATAGCTGGAATAACAAGAGTTCTGCTGGGTGCATTAATTGGGTTTACAAGGTCTCCGCCGAGCGCACGTAATCCCTTGCCTTGTTCATCAATTAAAAATGAATTAATTCGACCAGAGCGAGGAAGTACGTTGACGGTCAATGTCTTATCTCCGGGAGCAAGTGAGTCGACCGGAATTACCAAGTAATTCTTAGAAGGAACATTTAGGGTCCGAAGTGGTTGTTTCCCATTCTCGGTAAAGACATTTAGATCAACAACCGCTTCGCTTAATCCGCTGTTAACAACAATTAATCTTCCCTTTGTTGTGATATCCGCACTTGCACCTACAAACCATTGTGAAGAAGCTGGACCAGAACACAGCGCACCTCCCGCCCAACTGCCAGAACGGCTCTGCCACACCACAGGGGTCGTTCCTTCGGCGTTCAAAAGTAAAGAGTCCTTCATTACCGGAAGGCGTAAAACCTTAACCGGATCGGTCTTTGTACTTCTGTTTTGCAATCTTTGGAACTGGGTTTTCGTTGAGGATAAGGAGATCTGAGAAGCCAAGCCTGGAAGCGTTGGTGGGCAAACAACTGCCGGATAGTTTTCAGAAAAACTCTTCTTGGTGACAGCCACATTAAGAGCTGATGCAATGATTATTGATACCGCAATAAATGCGATGAAGCGAAGCGGGCGGGTTAGGTTCATGCCAGCTCCCGCTCAGAAATTTCGCTCTTGCGTCGGCCTGCTGGCAGCGCCATTACCAGCACAATTACAAAGAAAATTAACTGCAATGAAAGCCATCCACGACGCACCGTTCCATCGTGAATCAAAGAGATTTCACCAGGCTCGATGACCTTAAATGTAGGCAAGCCTTGCTCATTCTTATCTCGTTCTAGGCGATATCCATTTTGGAGAATCTGCCAAGAGCGGCTGTAAGTTTCAGTCAGGATTAAAGTTCCAGCTGTAGGAACATATGTTCGTGCTCCAACTTCACCTGCTTGCAACTCTCTTTGAACACCATCTACTCCGACAAACATTAAACGTGAAGCCGGGGCTGTAACCTTCCAAACAACTCCCAATGAGGTCGCAGATGTTCTAGCAAATCCACCTAATCCATCAATAGAACGAATGATCTCTCGCTTGAAAGGTGTCTTAACAAAGAGATACTTAACGCCGAAATTGCTTAGCGTGGTGCTACTTGTAACTCCCGAACCATCGATAAGTCCTCGAGCTGCATCGGCGATTGCTGCTGTTTGAGCCGGCGCAACATCTGGTTCACCTAAGGAAATATCTTTTCCGCGTGACAAGTAGTACTGAATCTTCTTTTCACCTGCACTACCTACTTCACGTAAAACCAGAATCTTTGTGTCTTGCTCAACACTCAAAAACGCAGGCATAACTGTTTCTTTGTTTGCTTGCACAAGTGAATCTGCGCCTTTACTGACCGACCAACCCATAGCCAAGATGGAGTAAGCAAGTGTTGTGAATAAGAGCAGGGCTGAAAGTATGTGGCGGTAATGGACATGGCTAAGAACCAATGTTTCACGCAAACGATCTAGCAAAATAGTTCCAGAGGCGATAGCGGCTAATGTGACAAGCACAAGTACTGGACCCGGCCAAACCTTTGATGATGCTTCATTTCCGTGTGTTGAAATCGAAAGCGCAGAGATAATGACTGCAAGCAGTAGTGCTCCAACTCCATACTCGGCGATACGTCGTGCATGTGTTGATGAGAAGAGCGAAACAAGCAAAACAAGCAGAATTGGGCTGATAAGCCAGATTGGAAGTGAGTTAGCTCCACCTGGGTTGCCCAGCAAGGTAAGAAGTGGTCCACCACCAGAGATAAGTAGCCCTGGCTCAACTAGAAGTCGGCTTGGGTGCCTTATCGCTTCCAATGAGTATGGGACATTCATAATGAAGGGCACGAAGAGCAAAGCCGCACGCTTTTGCAGACGCAATGAGTACAGCGCAGAGTTTGCTTCCTTCGCATGCTTTTCATAATCGCTTAATGTTGAAACAACGCCGGCTACAAAACCGATCACAAAAATCATTAATGAGAAGCCATAGAGAAGGGCGAGCAAAAGCGAGATGCCGGCAATTTTTCTCCAGGTGAAATCTTCGATCTTCTCAATATCGCGCCTGTCTCTTATACACATCTGACGCTGCCGACGATCTACTCTGTGTAGA
>ERZ1022724.216-NODE-216-length-12904-cov-17.277765_pt1 | contig 12904 bp, 12 predicted proteins | sample MGYA00521091_ERZ1022724 | MGnify/ENA primary metagenome ERZ1022724 (study PRJEB33162, sample SAMN09537610) | freshwater metagenome | isolation source: freshwater | place: Canada:Alberta | collected 2017-07 | study: EMG produced TPA metagenomics assembly of the... | reverse complement strand
GCAGAAGGAAGCGCTGGCCGAGTTCCTGCCGCTGGATACGAAAAACTGGATCACCTGCGGCAACGCCCTCCGCGTCGATTGGCTCAGCGTCTGCCCGCCCACGGGAAAAGCCGTGAAATTGCGCGGCGATGATCTCTTCAGCACGCCGCTGGATCAGTCGGAGATCGATTTTGAAAATGAGACGGGGGAGACGTTCATTTGCGGGAATCCGCCGTATCTCGGCTCCACGTGGCAATCCGCCGAACAGAAAGCCGATCTGAAAACCATTTTCGATAGCCGGACAAAGAGCTGGAAATCACTCGATTACGTCGCCGGCTGGTTCATGAAAGCGGCGGACTATGGCAAACACACACCGACCGTCTCCGCCTTCGTATCCACCAACTCGATCAACCAAGGCCAACAAGTCCCCATTCTCTGGCCGATCATTTTCGAAACAGGCCATGAAATCGCCTTTGCGCACACGTCGTTCAAGTGGGCGAACCTTGCCAGTCATAATGCGGGGGTCACGGTGGTGATCGTCGGAATAGCGAAGGATGCTGGAAAACTACGAAGTCTTTATTCGCTCAACGAACATGGTGACGCTGTGCTAAGGGAGACTGGATATATTAATGCTTACCTCGTCGCTGCCGGAAATGTGATCGTGGAAAAAGCCGGAAATGCACGTAGAGACCTCGCTGCTATGGATTACGGCAATAAACCAACTGATGCCGGAGGGTTAATTCTTTCTCCTGATGAATACAGCGCATTAGCAAAATCAATTCCTGAAAACCACAACATACTGCGCCGATTCATAGGCTCCAGTGACGCGATCGATGGATCCCTCCGCTATTGTCTATGGATAGAGGATTCTGATTTGGCGACTGTGAATAAATATGAACTGATCGCAGCGCGCATTAATTCAGTGCGTAAATTTCGTTCAGCAAGCTCCAAAATTGCAACAGTTGCCTCTGCTAAATGGTCCCATCGTTTCCAAGAAATACGGCAAACTGGCGATGAGATAACCGTAGTCATCCCTCGGCACAGTTCCGAGAGTCGCGAATATTTACCGTTCAGTTTAGGTAGCGTTGGCGCAATCGTAGCGGATAGTGCGTTTGCTTTTTACAATCCCTATTGGTGGAATATTGCAATATTCGCATCCCGAATCCACCTCGTCTGGATAGCCACCGTCTGTGGGAAGATTAAGACAGACTACCGATACTCCAACACGCTCGGCTGGAACACCTTCCCCTTGCCGTCGTTGACGGAGCAGAACAAAGCGGATCTGACGCGCTGCGCGGAGGAGATCCTGCTGGCGCGGGAGGAGCATTTCCCGGCGACGATCGCGGATCTCTACGATCCGGAGAAGATGCCGGCGAACCTGCGCGCCGCCCACGACCGCAACGACGAGACCCTGGAACGCATCTACATCGGCCGCCGCTTCAAGAACGATACGGAGCGGCTGGAGAAGCTGTTCGAGCTTTATACGAAGATGACCGCCGATGTCCCGCAGCGGGGAAGAATTCGCTCAAGTGCCGATCGGCTCCGTGATTGACTTGCCGATCTTGTCAAATACAGTTCGTGAAAAATCATGCCGCTCGCAACTCACAAACTGGATGATCTGATCCTCTACTTGGGAAGCTCCCCCCACGTGGAGAATCTGGGCATTACCAAGCTGTGGAAGCTGATTTATTTCATCGATGTGGCGTTCCTGCGTGAAACCGGGGCATCGCTCACGGGTTCGGAATACATCAAATACGATCACGGGCCGGTTCCCAGCAGAGGGGAAAAACGTTTGAAGAATCTGGACAAAGAGGGCCGGGTGCGGGTGAAAGCGGAGGATTACGGCTCTTACCGGCAGAATCATGTGTTCACTGTGGATGAGGAAGCCCCGGCCTTTCATACGGAAGAACTTCAGTTGATCGATGCGGTATGCCTGAGATATGGCCGGAAGACCGCCACTTACCTTTCAGAGGTCAGTCACGATGAACCCGCCTGGATTCACGCCGGGAAGTTGCAGAAACTCTCACCGACCCTCATGTGCTACGGTAGCAAGGAAGACACGGAAGGCCTGTGAATCGACCATGGATTTCCAATTCCACTGCTCTAAACGGGCCGCGAAATGCGTAAAGAAATCAAAACACCGTCTGTGCGAATGCTGCTCCGATGTGATGAAGGTTCTCACGACGAATCCCGAATATGGTGCATTGATCCGGGATACCAGTGGGTTGCGGAAAATGCGGGTTCATGTGCCCGCCCTCCACACCGGGAAAAGCGGCGGCTACCGCCTGATCTACAAGCCGTTGATGGTCGATGAAGTATGGAAAATTGTGCTCTTGGCCGCCTACTTCAAAGGGGATTGCGAGGATCTGAGCCAATCGGAATACGCTGGGATAGGTGGCGAGGTGGAGGAAATTTTCAACGACTGCGAGGGCAGGTTTGAATGGGAGGATGTTTGAAATGATTCCCGATCCCACGATCCGAAGAAGATGCCGGAGAACCTGCGCGCCGCCCACGACCGCAACGACGAGACCCTGGAACGCATCTACATCGGCCGCCGCTTCAAGAACGATACGGAGCGGCTGGAGAAGCTGTTCGAGCTTTATACGAAGATGACGCAGAAGAGGGTTTCTTGACGGAAATCCGTCGAAGGCGGCTGAAATCGCCAAAAATAGGCGCAAAATTCCCATCACAAAACGCTGTTAAAGTGTAAAATCCTGTGTAAAAGGCACGCGTAACCAATTTTATGTCCGACTTTTCCCTCAACAATCCGCCACTGATTTGCGTGGTCGCCCGGGTCCAGTTCGCACCGGTGGAAAAGATCGCAAATTACATCTCGGATTTGCAAGAGGCCTTACGGCTTAATGGCTACCCACTTGTCCAAGATCCCATCACGACGAAAAGCTGGCGTATTGATGACCGGGCGGATGCCGGGATGAACGTGGCCTTTCAGGAATTCTCCCGCTGGAATTTTTCCAATGTGGAGAAGACGGTAACAATACGCGTGGATCGTGAGAGCGTGACCCTGCTGTTCACGGATTATGATCACTTCAAAAACGCCGAGCCCCATTACAGGAAGATTCTCACGATGGTTGAAAAAGCCATTCCGGCGCTGCTGCCGCAGCTCGTCCAGCTCCGATACATCGCTCACATCCCGCTTCAAGGCGAGTCCGGGCCGATGGACTGGGTGACGCCTACGGTAATTGGCATGCCCAATCTAGGAGAGCTGCGTCGGCAAGGCAGTATTTCGGAAACCAGTTTCGTTTCTCCTGAGGGCGGGCAGCTCGTCGTTCGTTACATGTCTCTCGGCCCTAATGGACTGACCCTGCCCCCGGATCTTCTTCCCCTGAACGCCAAGTTGAAATATTCCCTTCAGAGTGAAGTTCCGTTTATCATGTTGGAGAACCTGCATCAACGGCAAGCGGATGAGACTGCGTTCACGGCAGAGTCCTGCCTGGCTCAGCTTTCCGCCCTACGCAAGCACAATACCGAGGTTTTCAAAGCGACCGTAACCCCAAAAGCACTCGACTCATGGAAATGACGATACAAACCGCTGATTTCAGCAATCGGGTATCAGGCCAGGGCATATTTCCCCCCGTACAAATTCTCACTCCGATTTTGCTGGGATTGTTAACAGGCCCCGGATTCGCATCCGGCGCGCGAAGCTGCTTGCTGACCAACTTTCCGAATCAACGTGGGCCCGGAGTCTTTACAGCCGCTGCTGGCGAAGCGGCATCTCCTGTCATGCCGGCAGGGGAGCTGGTGACTGCGATCCGCGAAGGCTGGGGGCTGAACATGTCGGAGCTGGCGGAGATTTGTGGCGTTTCACGTCCTACTCTTTACAATTGGTTGAAGGGTAAGACCGTTGCTGACCCCAAGGTTTTGCATCACTTGCAGGTATTGGCTGCTGCTGCTGGTGTTTGGAAACACTACACCGAGCGAGGCGGGCAGGATTTCCTTCTTGATTACACCGGCCCTCAAGCCAATCAGGAATCAATCCGCCAAGCGATGAGCCGTCCGGATGTGAGCGCAGATGCCTTGCGCGATTTGGTCGAATGCCGGAGAGAACAATACCGCGTCGCTAGAGAGCAAACGCGCACCATTCTCGGTGAGTCGCTTCCACTTCCTGCGACTTCGCCGCCCGAGAGTGCCCGCCGTCTAAACAAGCTATGGGCTGACAATGCCAAAGCTCTTCACGCCGCACGGAAGCGGAATCATTGAATGTCAGATCTCCGGCAAACTTTGATTGATGCGGGATGGAAGCAGGGTGTGATTTTGCAGCCTGACCCGTTCGGGCACAAAGATGCGTTTGGGTTTCTGGTGTTGAACCAGACTTGTGACTGTGTGAATTCCGACTTTGAAAAGGAACCTTACTTGGAACTGCTCCCCCTTGTAAAGGTGGTCGGAAAGCCCAATTCCAGAATCAAAAATGGTGAGAATCCACGCCAGATTCAGTTTCAAATGCAAGAGAATGGGCATGGCATCTGGGTTCAAAGCAAAATTACAGAGGCTTTCCAGTTTGATCGTTCTTTGCACGCTTCTCTCGAGTTCTCCGCGAGTTACCGATTATCCCAAACGAGCTTGGATGATCTGATTCGCTGGCGTGCACAACGCTATGTGCGGACGGCATTTCCTGACTCATTCGAAGGAGCATTTGGTGCTATCCACGAAAATTTCCGTAAGTTGGTATCGAAGCATGAAAGTTTGATCGACTCCCTGTTGCTTTCCCTCTCCCCTTTTGAAGAAATCGAAGAGGGGGATTGCTACCAAATTCAACTCCGTTTGATGGCGGATCCGTCAATCATGGCGCAACCCGAGCTAGCTGAAAGGCTCCATGAGCTTTCGGAGAAGATCGAAAAACTATTCGCTGAATCCGCTTGTTTTGATCATCCGAGATGTAGGGTATTTGGCCTGGATGAAATGAACCTTTGGGAAGCTCGGAGATTTGTTGATTTCACTCGATATGATTACCTTTCCTTCGGTAAGGAGGAGGAATCTCCATAATGAATTTCACCAATCATGATCCACGCCCCCTCCATTTCCGTCACCTACACCCACCACGCCTCGGAGCCCAACGAGCTGGGCATGCGCCCGATGCAGGAGCGCGCCTACCAGAAGCGCGGTGAGCAGTATCTTCTCATCAAATCGCCGCCCGCCTCGGGGAAGAGCCGGGCGCTGATGTTCATCGCGCTGGATAAGCTGCGGAACCAGAAACTGAAACAGGCGGTCATCTGCGTGCCGGAGAAGAGCATCGGCTCCAGCTTCAATGACGAGCCGTTGAGCGAGTTCGGGTTCTTTGAGGACTGGAAGGTGAAGCCGCAGTGGAATCTCTGCAACACCGCCGGCACGGACGGGGGCAAGGTGGATGCCGTGGGAAAATTCCTCGAAAGCGGTGACGAGGTGCTGGTCTGCACGCACGCCAGTTTCCGCTTCGCGGTGGAGAGATACGGGGTGGCGGCGTTCGATGAACGGCTGATCGCCATCGATGAATTCCACCATGTTTCCGCGAATCCGGACAACCGGCTGGGAGGGTATCTGGCGGAGTTCATCACGCGGGACAAGTGCCACATCGTGGCGATGACCGGTTCCTATTTCCGCGGGGATGCGGAGGCGGTGCTGCACCCGGACGATGAGGCGAAATTCGAGACGGCGACCTACACCTACTACGAGCAGCTCAGCAGCTACACGCACCTCAAGCAGCTCGATATGGGCTACTTTTTCTACAACGGCAGCTACACGGAAAGCATCATGAAGGTGCTGGATACGGGGGAAAAGACGATCATCCACATCCCGAACGTGAACGCCCGGGAGAGCACCAAGGACAAGATCCGCGAAGTGGAGCACATCATCGACGGGCTGGGAAGCTGGGACAAGACGGATGAGAAGACCGGCTTCTACCTCGTGAAGACGGCGGATGGCAGAACTCTGAGGATCGCCGATCTGGTGGATGACGAACCAGCGAAGAGGGACAAGGTTTCCAACGCGCTGAAAGAGCCGGCGCAGAAATTCAACCGCGATCACGTGGACATCATCATCGCGCTGGGGATGGCGAAGGAGGGCTTCGACTGGATCTGGTGTGAGCACGCGCTGACCATCGGCTACCGCTCCAGCCTCACGGAGATCGTGCAGATCATCGGGCGGGCGACACGCGACGCGCCGGGCAAGACGAAGACCCGTTTCACCAACCTCATCGCCGAGCCGGATGCGAGCGAGGAGAACGTGACCCATGCGGTGAACGATACGCTCAAAGCCATCGCCGCCAGCCTGCTGATGGAGCAGGTGCTTGCGCCGCGCTTCGACTTCCGCGCGAAGACCCCCGGCAACGGCCCCACGGAGGGATACGACTACGGGGAAAACGGCTACGGCCCGAACCAATGCAACGTGGGCGTGAACAAGGAGACGGGGCATTTCCAGTTGGAAATCAAGGGACTCGCCGAACCGCAAAGCGATGCGGCCAAGCGCATCTGCAAGGAGGATCTGAACGAACTCATCACCTCCTTCGTCCAGGACAAGCAGACGATGGAGAACGGCATGTTCAACAAGGAGATGGTGCCGGAGGAGTTCACGCAGGTGCGGATGGGCAAGATCGTCCAGGAGCGTTTCCCGGATCTGGACGGGGAGGATCAGGAGGCGGTGAGGCAGCACGCCATCGCCGCGCTGAACATCATCCAGCAGGCGAAGAAGAAGGCCACCGGAGGCGGTGCCCAACCGGGAGAGCCAACCCTGAACCTTTCCCTGATCCAAGGGGTGAGGAAATTCTGCATGGACGTGAAGGAACTGGACATCGATCTGATCGACCGGATCAATCCCTTCGAGGAAGCGTATTCGATCCTATCAAAGAGCATGAGCGAGGAAAGGCTGAAGCAGGTTGCGGAGGTCATAGCTGCCCGGAAGGTCAGCATGTCCGAGGAAGATGCGCGGGAACTGGTGAAGCGCGCCGCCCGTTTCAAGGAGGAGAAAGGACGCCTGCCTTCCCTGACTGCGACAGATCCATGGGAGAAAAGAATGGCGGAGGGGATCGCCTATCTACAACGTATCGTGCGGGAGCGGAAAAATGAGCAATAAACAGACGGACGAGGAACTTTTGGCCAGCCTCGGCGTGGATGTCACGCCGGTGAAGAAGGTTGAGAGGACGCCACGGGAGCAGCGCATCATCGCGGGCTTCGAGGAGATCATCCGATTCACCAAGGAGAACGGCAGGGAGCCGCGCCACGGGGAAGGACGGGATATCTTCGAGCGGATCTACGCCACGCGGCTGGACGCCATTCGCAAGTCCGAGGAGTGCCGGAAGGTGCTGGAGAGTGCGGAGGGCTCCGAGTTGCTGGAAGCCATGCAACACGGCGTTTCACTCCGGGAGGATCCCGATGACGAGTCACTTCTGAACTCACTCGGCGTGGATTGGGAAAAGCAGGCGGATGTCACTTATCTGAAACACGTAAAGCCAAGGGCTGAGATCCGCGCGGCGGAGGAAGTGGCGAAGAGGGATCTTTGCAAGGACTTCGATGTGTTCAGGCCGCTTTTCGAGAGCGTGCAGAAGGAGATCGAATCCGGTGAGCGCCGGACGATCAAATTCAAGGACAACGCGGAAGTGAACAAAGGGGATTGGTTCATTCTGGACGGTCAGAAGATCTACGTTGCGGCGGTGGGCGAGCCGTTCATCACCGAATACGAAAGGCCGGATCGCAGGCTGCGGGTGATCTATGACAACGGAACGGAAAACGATATGCTCCTGCGCTCCCTGCAACGAGCGCTGAACAAGGACAAGGCGAGCCGGAGGATCACCGATCCCTCCCTTGGGCCGCTTTTCTCCGCCGAGGAGGAAGAAGACGATCTGGCGGCGGGATATATCTATGTTTTGCGCAGCTTGTCGGATGATCCGTTTATCGCAAAGAACAGGACGGTGATCCATAAAATCGGCGTGACCGGCGGGGATGTCCAGAAACGCATCGCAAACGCGAAGAAGGACGCGACCTACTTGCTGGCGGATGTGGAGATCGTGCAGACATTCAAGCTGGCGAACATCAACCGGAAGAAGCTGGAGGAGTTACTGCACCAGTTTTTCGCTCCCGCCCGGCTTGATGTGGATCTATTGGATCGATTCGGTGCGAAAGTGGTCCCAAGGGAATGGTTTCTCGTACCCTTGGCGGTAGTCGAGGAGGCGATTGAGATACTTAAGCATGGCACCATTTTGAACTACCGCTATGATACTGCGACGGCGAAGCTCCAAAGGCTAGACAAGCTGGGGTGAGGAAATTTTTGCAAAAAAACGATCAAATCAACCCCCTTTTCCCGTCTCCGGCCCGACCATCCGCTCTTTCAATGGCCTTCACCCCAAACGCAAATTCTCAGCGTTAAAATCCACGATCATCACTCGTCAATCCATCTCCCTCCTCATCAGCGGCTCATTTCTCGACTAAACTCAAAGCGTCATGGTGTTCCACCACTCCTTCCTCTGGCCTGCCGTTTGGCTCTCCGTGACCGGCACGCTCGGCTGGTCCTGCCTTGCGCGAGCCATCGAGCCGATTTTGTTGACGCGGCCTGAGGCGACGTTTCATTCGGGCGTTTCCGGGAGCCTTGAAACCGTCATCGATGGAGTGGATACCGGGCCGCAGGGCTGGTCGGTCGCGCCGAAAGTTCACGAGCCGCAGGCCTTGGTGGTCCGCTGCGCACGGCCGGTGGAGGCGGCGGAACTCGATGTCACGCTGTTTTTCCTGGCAGGTCGCCCGATGAACACCATCGCGGAGTTTGCCCTTTCCTACACCACGGACCCGGAGCCCTCGTTGAGTGGAAATTGGAAACTACTCGAGATTGTAAAATTCAACGCCCAGGTCACCACCTTGCGCCGCACGGAGGACGGCCACTTGCGCTCCGATCCTCTTCCCTTCTACGTCACGGGAATGATTCCGGACGATGTCTATCGGGCCACGGTCCTGCTGCCTGGCGGCCGGGCCACCGGTTTCCGCTTGGAGGTTTTCCCGGTGAAACGCACCCCGAAAAGCCCTCCCGGGCTGAGCTGGTATCCGGGTTTCAATTTTTGGCTCACGGAGTTCCGCGTCGAGGTGCATACGCGTGAAACGACGAATATTGCATTGCACCGGCCGGTGAAAGCCAGTCACACGCTCTTCATCCATAGAACCGGTGAATCACTCCAAGCGAGCGCATTGACCGACGGTCTGCCCGCCACCATCGCGCATCCAGATGACCCGACTCTGGGCGCGAATTTCTACTTCGAGGTGGATCTCGGCCGGGTCGCCGCTCTCGATCACATCGGACTCCGAAACCGGGGAGATATAGAATTCGACCGGCTCAGCCGGGTATGGCTGCGCTTGTATGACAACGATCCGTCTGGCGCTGCGGCCCCCGCCTGGGAAGGCATCAACCGCGCCGATGGCAGCCATCCCGCTGAGGCGACCGTGGACATTGTGCGCCCGGATATCGGCAAGGGAATCTTCCATGGCCGTTACCTGCGCTTGTCCTCCGACAGTCCGGTTCCGCTTTCCCCGCAACTGGCCGAGGTGGAGGTCTATGAATCCCGCGTGCCGGAGCTTGTTTCCGTGCTGGTCGATGGCCGGGAAATCCCGCTGACTGATCGATTGGAAGTGCCACCCGGGGTGCGCCGTCTCGCGCTGCGGCTGCGGATCCCGCAGGAGGGCCTGCCGCCGGGTGTATCGTTCCGCTGGCGCGTGCCGGGTGAGTTGGATGCATGGCAGGATTCGCGGCTGATGAGTATCGATATGGCCTGCCCAATGCCGGGGAAAACGGTGTTCGAGGCGCAGGCGCTGCACAGCGACGGCCAATGGGACGCCACGATCTATCGACTGCCTATCCACACCGGACGGTTCTTCTGGCAAGCGCCGGTGTTTCGCTGGTCCGCCGGCATCGGCATCGTTTTACTGGCAGTCGGACTCGGAGTCATCCTGGCACGCCGCCGTGCCGGCCGGAAGCTCGCCCTGATGAAAATGGAGTCGGCGCTGGCCGATGAACGCAGGCGGATCGCCCGTGATATCCATGACGACCTCGGCTCCAGCCTGACACGGATTTCCATCGTCGCCGACGGCGACTCCGCCGCTCCGCGCCAACCCGCACGCATGGAGTCAGACCTGGCAACCATCCACTCGGTCGCCAAGGAAATGGTCCTCACCATGGATCAGATCGTCTGGGCAGTGAATCCGCAAAACGACTCGTTGGAAGCCTTGGCTCGTTACCTGGCTGATTTCGCAGAGGAATTTCTGGAGCCCACAGGATTGCGCTTGCGGCTCGATTTGCCGATCGATCTTCCAGCTTGGCCGCTGCCATCGCGCTTGCGGCACAACCTGTTTCTGGCGTTCAAGGAAGCACTGAACAACACCGTCAAGCATGCCGCAGCCCACGAGGTGGAGGTCACGCTACGGATCGAAGACCGTCGCATCCGCATCGCCGTGCGCGACGACGGACGTAGTTTTGCCTCACCACACACCGCTGGCAATGGGCTGGACAACATGCGTGTCCGGCTCGAATCCTTGGGTGGCACCTGCCGGCTCACCAGCAACCCGGGACAAGGCACCACGGTGGAATTTGAACTCCAGGTTCTTTCCACCCAACCTCAAACGTGATGAAAACGAAACAAAACCCCAACCTCACGCGCGTCGCGATCATCGAGGATGACGCTGCCTTGAGGGAACTCTTCAGCGGCTGGCTCACGGCAAGCCCGGCACTCGAGCTGGTCGGCGCGTTTGCCAATGCCGAATCTGCCATGGAAACCGTGCCGACTCTGCGCCCGGATGTCGTGCTCGTGGACATCAACCTGCCGGGCCGCAGTGGCATCGAATGCGTGCGCGAACTCAAACCGCGCATGGAAACCACCCAGTTCATGATGGTCACCGTCTATCGGGATTCCAAATTGATCTTCGAGTCCCTGAGCGCGGGGGCGACCGGATACCTGCTCAAGCGCGCCACCCGCGAGCAACTACTTGCCGCCATCGACGAGATCGTCCAGGGCGGTGCCCCGATCAGCAGCGGCATCGCCCGGATGCTCGTCCAGTCATTCCATCGCCCGCCCACCGAATCTCCCGAACAAGACAGCCTCGCCCCGCGCGAGAAACGCGTGCTCGAACTCCTCGCACAAGGTTTTGCCCTCAAGGAAATCGCCGCCGAACTGGGCATCGCCATCCCGACCGTCGGCACCTACGTCCGCCGCATTTACGACAAGCTCCACGTCTATTCCCGCGCCCAAGCCATCGCCAAGTTCAATGAGTTCCGTTAGGCGGAGCAGCCAGAGCCGACCCATCCAAATGGGATTTCAGCGAAACGCAGAGTTGCGGAGTGCGCGGAGGAAAGCACTGAGTTTCATGGAGGGAATCCGCAAGATCGGAACATGGATGGTTAGGTTTCAACCACACCCCTTCAACCCTCCGCGATTCTTCCCCTCCGCGTGCTCCGCGCCTCCGCGTTTCGATTCCTACATTTCATGGGGATTTTTGATGCGTCAGACCTCCGCCATGACGACGTCCTTGGACTGCGTGCGGTCCTGCCTAGCTTGATCGCCGTGGCCATTCCCCAATTGAGTCCATGGTGAGCTTGAAAATCCCTCCAATGGGCAAATCTCTGCGTGCTCCTGTTCAAAAACTCTGAAGAAGAATTTCAGCCTACGGCTCAAGGATGGTGAGATGGGGAAAATTTCTGCGAAAATCACGTGGATTGCGAGTGATCAGGCCGCGGCGATTGGCGGCGAAAGCACCGATGAGGATATCGGCGACGGGACGCTTGGATAGTGCCCCGGAGCGGCGGGCGACGATATGGAGGTGCCAGGCCCGGTGGGCGGCCTCTGTATCTGCCACGGTCCAGGATCCCTGGTGATCGATACCGGCTTGGGCGAGGAAATGTTTTTGTTCATCCAAATCGCCGTCGAAGGCTGGTGCGAGTTCGATCTGGGTGATTGGGCAGATGGCCAAGCCTTCGGCCAGCCGTTGCTCGAGCAAGCGGGCGGAGCGCAGACCGAAATCGGGGTCGTTTTCGAACAGGTCGATGACGACACAGGTATCGACGATCCAGTTCATTCGCCTTCGCGGAGTTCGCGCATCCAGTCAGCGGTGCGGCGGGGTGGAGTGGTGCGGATGCGGCGCGCATATCCGAGCATGGCAAGCGGACCCAGCGGATTTTCGGCAGGGAGCGAGACGCGGATTTCCCTCTCGGAAACTTGCTCCCAGTGCAACTTCTGGCCAGGACGCAGACCCATGGCCCGGCGCAGGCTGGCCGGCACGGAAACCTGGCCACGCTCGGTGACAACGGAATCGTTCATGGCATGAGGTATATCATGTGTTTTTATCATGTCAATACAGAAATGGTTCTGCTGTCCATGATTCTGTGACCGTCGCAGCCAATGAAATGCGCGAAGCATCCCCCAATCTCCAATCTTCCGACGTTCATTCTGCCCCCATGTCATAAATTTTATGACATGACGGATTCTTCCCTACCCCGCAACCTCCTAATGTCGGCCCAATTTCAAGCCAGAGAACCACACAAACCCCAAAACAGAAATCCATGAAATCCAAATCCAACCCACTCCTCCGCGATCTACTCACCGTCGCCACCTTCGCCTTCGCGGGTGCCGCCCAAGCGGACGATTTCACCACCGATCTCACAGGTCTCTGGTCCGACGCGATCTGGAATCCCGGCCTTGTCAGCGGTCCCACCGCTAACACCGATACCGCCACCATCAACGGCGGACAGGTGACCATCAACAGCCAAACCATCAACAGCGCGATCACCGTCGCCAGCGGTGCCATTTTGGTAGCAAATGCCCAGTCTGGTGTCGGTGATGTGACTCTTGGTGGAAACCTCGCCGGCTCCGGAACCCTGAACAAAACTGGAGCCTGGACCTTGCGTCTTGGAGGAGACAACAGCGGATTCAGCGGCACGATCAATGCGAACAGTTCCAACGTCTTCTTCA